>Ga0210004_1000396_pt1 | contig 26676 bp, 29 predicted proteins | sample CryGey13umfilter_FD_185450 | JGI IMG/M metagenome (GOLD analysis project Ga0210004, IMG submission 185450) | Groundwater microbial communities from aquifer in Utah, USA - Crystal Geyser 4/8/14 3 um filter (SPAdes) (version 3) | ecosystem: Environmental > Aquatic > Deep subsurface > Groundwater...
GACACCGAGACATCAACGGGCAACACGTTCGCCGCGGGAGACATTGATCTCAAGATCGACAATGAGAGCTATGTAACGGCAACATCTACCATCCTTGATAATGGTCAGGTAGTACAGCAAGCGGGCACACTCATCGCAAGTCCGTGGACATCATGGGACCTTGCCGATCTTGTGGCGGGTACGCATAAATTCTTCGACTTCAACGATCTTAAGCCAGGAGACATGGGCGAGGACACGATTAGTGTTCACGTTGGCAGTAACGACGCGTGGGTATGCGCCGCGGCAAAAATAACGAACGATAGCGACAACGGCATTACCGAGCCGGAAGATGAAGTTAACCTTCCCATTGATGGATCAGACGGAACGACTGACGGCGACCTTGACAGCGAGCTCCAATTCGCGTTTTGGGCGGACGACGGCGACAACGTGCTTGAAGAGAATGAGTATAACAGTGGACTGGGCATATTCCTTTCGGGCACACTTGCCGCCATGGGAGCGCAAGACCAGATAACGCTTGCCGACTCGGGGAGCAGTATACTCGGCGGTAACACACCAATTCCTGGAGATTCAACGTTTTACATCGGCAAGGCGTGGTGCTTTGGCACTTTGTCTGGTGCTCCGCTTACGCAAGATGGGTTAGGAAAAATAGGGACTCCTAAAAATCCAAATACTCCTAATGGTCCGCTTGACCGGACGACGGGAGTTGCCTGCGACGGCGCTGGAGCAGGAAATATTGCTCAAACCGACTTGGTAGAGGGCGACATGCAGTTCTACGCGGTTCAGTCGCGGAACAATCCTCGTTTCCTTTGTTCTGTTAACTATATCCCGACATGGCCGACACCACCGATACCGACACTATAAGTAGTCGTGATCAGAAGTAAACTCTTGTTTGATTCGTCAGTTTCGCTTCACGCGAGACGGCGGGCAAACGAGATGTCTCACGGGAAAACGAGTAGCGATTAGATGTAGTGTTCACAGGCAATGTCTTGGCATGAGCAATTATCTTTCCTAATCTCGCGCGCTTCGCGGGAAACCCCTCACGGCACTACCGTACTGGTCGTCGAGTATCTCGCTTCAGCTCCGCGAGTGATAAAGGTTCTCTGCTTCTATCCGTGACACGCGCGCGAACACTATCTAGCGTTTAACCAAACTCGAAATTATGAAACGCATTATTATCAGCATGGTCATTATCGCGGGATCCGCGGTGGCGCTCTCTGTCGGCGGAACGGGCGCGTTCTTCGGAGACAGGGAAGCATCGGCGAACAATCTGTTCGAGGCCGGCGCGGTTGATCTCACCATCGACAATAAGAGCTACTACAACGGCGCGGTTTCGGCCGCGACCACTTGGCTTGATCCAAGCGATCTCGGTAATGGGCTCTTGTTCTTCAACTTCACCGACTTGAAACCGGATGACGAAGGCGAGGACACCATTTCGCTTCATGTGAACAACAACGACGCGTGGGCGTGCATGGATGTGTCGCTGACCTCAAACGACGACAAGTCAACGACGGAGCCGGAATCGGCGGTTGACGATCCGGAGAACACTGACGATACGTGGGATGGCGAGCTCGCGCAGAACATCCGCATGGCGTGGTGGGCGGACGACGGCGACAATGTCTATGAGGAGGGCGAACAACTGCTCTCCAATGGCATCCAAACGCTCTACGATCTCGCGACCACGACCGGGAGTTTCTCGGTGCCACTTGCCGACGCGGATGGCAACATCTGGGACGGTAATGGTCCGATCCCGGGAGGGGAGACGCGCTACATCGGCAAGGCATGGTGTTTTGGCGGCATGAGCGCGACACCGTTTGCGCAGGACAGCGACCTTGGTCCGCTTGACCGGGGGAGACGGGATTTGCCTGCGACGGGACCGCTCTTGGTAATCAGACGCAGACCGACAGCGCGACGCTCGATGTCGCGTTTCGCGCGGTGCAGTCGCGCCACAACGACGCTTTTTTCTGCGACGGGCAAACGCGCCTCGCGAGAATCACTGTGGTTAAAACCGTAACAAACGACAACGGCGGAAACAATACTATTCCGGACTTTCATCTCTCGGTGAATAACGGTGTCGTGGTAACGCCGGTCACTTCAGGCGTATCGACGCCGGTCGCGGCGGGAAACTACACGGTTTCTGAAACCGGCGTGTCGGGATACCAAGCGACGTTCGGCGGCGCTTGCAACGTCTCGGGAGAGGTAACGCTTGCTCCGGGTGACGACAAAACGTGCACCATAGAAAACAATGATCTTCCGGCGAACATCACACTCACCAAGATCATCATGAATGACAGCGGGGGATTGATAATCGACCCAACCTTGTTCACTATGCGTGTTGACGGGGTTCTCGTACCAACCGGCGGATCGCACGCGGTTACTTCCAACGCTTCACACTTCATTACGGAAGATTCGAAAGTCGGGTATCATCTTGTCTCCATTACAGGAACAGGGTGTCCCGCGTCGACAAGCACTCCGGTGGTGTTAAACGAAGGTCAAGCGATCACCTGCACCATCACGAACAGTGATGACGGCGGCGGTCTCTAACCGCTTATCGAACGCTTGTTCGGTACTCCATAGCACGCATTCGCCTTTGTTTAAACTATTTGAACGAAGCGCGTGCGTGCGATTGGGCGACTGAAGGTAGCAATAAGCGACCATGAAAACGTCAGTACAAAGCATCACAGCGCGGATATTCATCCTCTTTTCCGTACTTACGGTTGTGTTTGCGGCGGCATACGCGCGGGGCGGTGAGAACGGCACGACGTTTGCCACCGGCGGACTCGACTTGCGCATCGACAGCACCGCGTTCTATAACGGCAATCCGTCACCATCTTCGACATGGGATCCGAAAAATCTCATCCCAGAGTCCGATCACTTTTTCGACATTAGCGACATCAAACCGGGTGACTGGGGCAAGACGATTATCAGTCTTCATCTTAAAAAGTCGGGCGCGTGGGCGTGTCTTGATTTCTCGAATCTCATGAGCGACGAGAATGGCATGAACGAGCCGGAATCGGAAACTGACGACAGTGGCGGCGCGGAGGGCGAGCTTGCGGATGGGATGGAATTCTTCGCGTGGTTTGACGACGGCGATAATGTGTTTGAGACGGGCGAGGAGCCGCTTTTTGGCACGACGACGCAGTCCGCGCTTGATGTCCTCGATGATACGACTTACGCGCTTTCCGAATATGGCGATGGCTCGGCATGGCGGGAAGGATCGACACATCATGTTGGCATCGCATGGTGCGCGGGCGACATCTCTGTTGATCTTGTCGGCGGTGCTTTGTCATGCGACGGTTCGGCGCTTGGCAATGCCGTGCAAACAGATTCGATGTCGATTGACGTAACACTGCGCGTCGCGCCTTCACTACAGGATCCGAAGTTTGTCTGTGATGGAAAGGGCGACCATCACGATGATGATGACGATGATGACGGCGGCGGATGGGACGATGTGTGTCATCCATGGGATTCGTCTAAAGAAAAGAACGATGATCCGAAAGAATATGATGACGATGATCACGACGGCGGATGGGCGAACCCCACACCTTATACCCGCCCGCGGACACTCGAACCAATCGATCGCACATATAGGGGCACGAGGTAAATAGCGTATGAAGACGTTCCAAACAATAACAAACATACTATTCGTCGCGGCGCTTCTCTTGGTCGCGGGGCTCTTCCTCTCAACGCTTATACCCATCCCGGGTAATATTGAAATCAAGATCGTGAAGTCCGGTTCAATGGAGCCGGCGATCAAGACAGGCGGAATCGTGGTCATTAAACCCGTTGATTCATACCATGTTGGCGATGTCATTACATTCGGCAAAGAAACGCGAACCGTGATCCCGACAACGCATCGCATAGTTTCCGTCGAGGAAGAGAATGGTGTTATGTATTTTGTTACAAAAGGGGACGCGAACGAAGAAGCCGACCCGAGCCGCGCGAGCGAACGCGACGTGATTGGAAAGATGCTCCTCACTGTCCCATACGCGGGGTTCATTTTGGATTTTGCGAAACAGCCGATCGGGTTCACGGCGCTTATCGCGATTCCGGCGGCACTCATCATTCTCTATGAGTTCTTTGAGATTATTGAGGAAATACAGCGCATGTATAGCGGGAAAAAACGACGCGCGGATGTCTTGTCGATAGAGAAACGGAAATGCGGTGAACGGATGCCACGGAGGATACCTGCGCAACGCGCAAATGTTTTGGACCTGCGCGCGATTAATATGGGTGGAACGATGAACACCCGCTCATGCAGGGATACATAAAAACAACATGAAACGGCGCTTTACAAAGATTATATTTAGGCAAGAACGTTCGATGGACGATGTTCGTATCGTGCGCCGTCATTTCATTGACGCATCAGAGAGCGCTGTTGGTGTCGATGACGCGGCCGCGGATATACGCCCGCGAGGAGGACGCGAAACACCCGTTCGGAGACTTTCTTTTTTTGCGGTTGTCGTTCTTATCGGCATGAGCTACACACTCGCGCATGCAGGAACGACGATCTCATTTTTCAATGATATTGAAAAGGCGCTCGGGAACGCGCTTTCGGCGATCGCGCTTGATTTTAGCGTGAACGCCGCTGATTCTCCACTTGACGTGTATGTTGGGGTTGAGGCGCTGGGCGGCGCAACGATCGTTCCTGTTGTTACTCCCGAACCGGGCAGTTTCCCGATCGAGTATAAAGTAACCGCCGAGAAAACGGGCGGGGTTGACGAGCTGTGCAACGCGTTACACGCCGTCGCGACAACAACGCCGTTTGACTACGACGGCGCTCTTCTCGCGCTTAACACCGCGACAACATCGATAACCGGATTGTGGAGACTTGAAATTGATATCCCTTCCAGCGCGGTCGAGATTGCGCAAGGCGATGTGTGCAATGTCGACCTTGTCTATTCTGGATGGCGTGACGGCGGAGACGAGGGAGTTGGATACCAAGACGAAGAGCGAGTGCCGCTTACGGTTCGGGCGCGGATGATCGTCCTTAACGAATTTTTACCTAACCCCGATGGCGTGGCGTATGACGTTGACTTTGGTGATGACGATGACACGATGCCGCGCGGCGAATGGATCGAAATTTACAACAATGGAGACGCGGTGGTTGATCTTATCGGATTCGCGGTCGGCGACGCAACGAATACGGTGCCGATTACGGCGGGGAACACTCTGCCGGCGGGAACGAGCATTGCGGCGCATGGTTGGCTCGCGGTGTATTTGAATGGCGTTCTGCTCGATAATGATGGCGATACGGTACGGCTTATTGATCCCGATTCGCGCGTCGTCGACTCTCATGTGTATTACGGCGCGGAGTTTTGCGCACAAGAGCCGACAGCGGGAAGCGAAAATGCCGGCGATACGGCAAGCGGAAGTTGCGCTGATATTTTGGGGAATAAATCGTTCGCGCGTATTCCCGACGGTATCGGCGCGTGGGTTGATCCGGTACCGACTCCGGGATTCGCGAACGATACGAATGTCGACGAACTTTCGGCGATACTTGGCGTGCTTGGCGGAAAACCAGATGATGGCAATCGCGCGGGGACAACGGCGGGTGCGGCATCTTCTGAAACGGACGGCGGCACGGTTTCGACTGGAGATGAATCGGCGGCGATTTCTTCCGAGGATGACGTGTCGAGATTAGAAAGTGACGGCATTGTCGACGAATTTGAAAAGGTTGAAAACAATGATACGGATGATATAGACGATGCGGAAGTTTTGGGAGCCCCTGATGACGATGACATAGTGCCCGCGCCTAACGACGGAGAACATCTTCCTGATGTTTCAGAAGAAAACGGCGAATCTGGCGCGGTCCAAGGAGAAAGTGTTGGAGAAGACGCCGTGTTCTCCGATGTGATAATCCCGGAAGAAAATAATGAGCTGGATGAGGAAACGCGTCGCGAAGAAAATACACAACCGGAAGCCGTGGTTCCTGAAACGCCCTCATCCGATGGTGCCGTGGACGAAAGTCCTTTCTTGGGTGGAACGTCGGAGAACGGCTCGGACGATTCGGCGGGGACCTAATCCGGCAAACCGACGGCCGTGCGGGTCAGGTCGAGACGCTTGAGTATATCATCGACCGGTTTTTTGATAAACTTTCCCGTTTTCGCGGCGTACTCAATCATTTCAAAAAGATTGCGCCAGTAGATTGGGTCGGCTTTTCCGGCGCGTATCATCGGCGTACATTCGTGTTCCCAGCTTGAATATCCTAACTTAATCATGTCGATTATCGCCATAAGCGGGATGAGCGTATGGTTCGTCACTACTGGGCTTTTGTTGCGGTTGGGAATGAGGCCGAGTTTGACGACCTGTTGCTTCAAATATTCTTCGTCGTAATTCCACACGGCAAGAGGGAATATGACGTGCGGAATATCCGCGTCTTGGTAGGTGTCGGTTCCGCTCCACCAGAGCTTCGTTTCATTTTTCGATAAGGGCAGTTCACGCACATCGTAGGTAGTTACGGTTTTCCGAGGTGCCAGTTCCGCTTGCCGTTCCATCTCGAATCGCACTACACCACTACCGCCGAGCATCTGTCCGCGCGAGAGGCCGACGATTACGAGCGGTATTTTATAGCGTGTTGCGAGATGCCGTCCGATGTCGGTGCGCAATTCGCCGTCGAGAATGTCAATCGAATATACCGAACCTTTCGGACTCAAATGAGTGAATGTATAGCGGAACAATTTTTCGTACATTCGCGGGTTTGGGCTAACAGTGATATGGTCGATGCCGAGAAATCCAATCGCTTGTTTGATGTTTTCGTGCGCCGTATTGCTCATAAAGCTGTTGTCGATCGTTATCGTCAGCAGACGCAGTTTTGGATAATCCGTTTTAAGTTTATAAAGGAGGAAACTGCTGTCTTTGCCACCGCTAAAAAACACGAGTGCGTCGTATGTAAAGTCGCCCTTGCCAGCCGCTTCGGAAAGTATCGTGCGCAGGCGGTTTTCCATCATGCTTTGTTCTTCTGGTATAATGTTGCCGCTTTGATCGATATTGGGCGTCGTGCAAAGGCCACAGATGCCATCGATGTCAAGCGGGGAGAGGCGCGCCGAAATACTGCACTTTTTACAGCGTGGCGTAAGATAACGTTTTGCCAACACGCGATGCGCCGGCCATCCGTATTTTGAATAAAAGTCGAAAAGTCCCGGTTTCATAGATGAAAATCACCGACAGATACATAATCATGTATTATTTAGCACGAATTGTCAAGGGCATCTGGTAATGCCCCGCCAACTCTTGCGCTCTTTAAGAAATAGCCGTCCTCTCTTTCCCTGTATTGTATTTACCACTATTTTCCACGATCGTGGAAAATAGTGGTAAGTGAGGGACAAGACACGATGTGTATTGACAGTTGAACATTTTTGATGTACTACTAAAACTAGGTAATATGGTCACAAAAACCCAAAAAGGGGAAGGAGGAACAGATGGAAATTCTTGCAATTGTTGCAATCGTCACGACCGCGTGGGCGATTGTGGCAACAACGCTTCTATTCTGGAACCCGATCGGGTTCCCAGATCGGGGGCATCGCCTGCTTGGAGTTACGAGCGACGAAGCGCGAAAGGATGTCGTTGCGCTTTTCGGGCGGTGCGGTTTCCGATCATCGATTTCCTTCATGCTTTGTCGCGGGCATGAAGAAAAGGAAGAAGTGTTTTCGCGGCAAACACTTCTGTGTGACGGAATGACCGTCATACACAGCATTCCCACTTACGCGCGTCATCACTATGACGTGCGCGCGAACGGAGCTTCGGTCCCGACGATGGATCCGCGGGGGAGCGCCGAAGCGGCTGCCGGTTTTCTTCGGCAAAAAGGGTATTATGCCGAAGTGGTTCTCCCGCCGTGCGGGCCGGGGAACGTATTTGCATTCGTCAACTCCAGCGCGTTTGACGGCTGGAGTTTGACATACCGTTTGCCGGCGTGGCGCCTCACGAAGGCGCTAGCGCCGGGAGGATTTATCAAACGGTAGCTAAAATGGTCGACCTGTTTTCACAGGTCGACCATTTTTTTCTTTTGTTACCGCGCATCTTCAGCGATATCGGTCCTCGCGGAAGACAGAAAAAATTATGATTTTTGTTTATGTGTCCTCATTAGTCGCTGTTGACAAGTTCAATGTCTTGAAGCGGGTGGTCAACAAGGTGAATTGCGGCGATAAGCGCGAGCGAGTGTGACCATGCAAGCGGCGTATTTTTGTTCGGCTTGCCATTTTGGTAGAGTTCCGGTAATTCACCAGCGGACGTGATCGTGGACATACCGCGTATGAACCAGTCGTGCGCGTCTGTTGTTTTTCCGCGCCGTGACGCAATGATCGACATCCAGAAAAATCCCATGGTCCATTCAGCCGATATACCGTCATCGGAACGATAATAATTGTCATCCCAATAACGCTGAAGTCCGTACGCGCGGACGAGCCGTTCCTCGACTCGTCCGATGACTGTTTCCGTGACTTTTTCAGAAAGTATGTTGTATGGCCAAATAAGGGAGAGTTGCGCCATATCAACTTCACGATTAGGCGATTCATTCGGCAAAATTGCCGCGATCGCTTCTCCTCCTTTTTTGATCAATTCATTCGGTACCAGCGCGAGTCCCGCGTCTTTGATCGACAAGAGGCCTTTTACCGCGGCGCCGATCGACGAAGTATGCATATCGAGACCCTCCTCCCACATGCCATTATCAGGAGCTTCCCAATATTTCACGATGGTCAAATATGAAACGAGTAACTGGAGTATTTCACGGTCATTGGGCGACTCGACGACCCGCACGCCATTCTTTTCGGCAAACGCGACCATGTAGAGAAAAAGTCCGATCGCGTCGACCTGGTGGTGGCCCCAATCATCGGTTATCTCACCGAACGTATCGGGGTGATATTTTGCGTGAAGGTATTCATGGGAAACACTCGGGATCACACACGCTCCGCGTTCAAGTTTTTCTTTGCTGTTCGAGAAAATATCAAATACTACGCGAATTCCATCGCTGAATTTTTTTGTTTCTCCCAGATAGTAGTAAGCAAAAGTAGAGTAGAGTTGATCGCGGATCCAGCATGCGTTGTAATCGTCTGAATCTGCCGCTACGAATGCCCCGCGTTCATTGCGTAATTTCTCGAGACCGCTCAAAAGAGTGTGATAAGTGGCAGGGACCGATCGTTTGAGAGATCGGGCGAGCGACGCATAACGTGTTCTCGGAGAAGGGATGAGAGCGGCAAATGTGCGGAAAAAACTCACATGAGAGCCATACTTCGGCTTTTCAAGGGGTTCTTTCTCGACAGGTTGTATTGTTTTGATCATAAATTATAAGGCAATATAAAACCCCCGTACGCTTTGGGGGAAATTCCATACTACCATATCTAATCTATTTTGTCAATACACATCGTGTCTTGTCCCTCACTTACCACTATTTTCCACGATCGTGGAAAATAGTGGTAAACACAATACAGGGAAAGAGAGGACGGCTATTTCTTAAAGAGCGCAAGAATTGGCGGGGGCATTACCGCCGTGTAAAAGAAGATTTTTGTGTTTTTTGACTATCTGTCGGTATTGCAGACGGATTATTTCTGCGAGCGAATCAGCACAAGCACCTCATCGCGCTTTTTGGCCATCAAATTATATGTGTTTGCTTCGAGATTAAGGCGTATCACTGGTTCGGTGTTCGATGTCCGCACATTGAACCACCAGTCGGGATAGCGCACAGTCAGACCATCGAGTTCGTAATGCTCTGCGTCACGGTATGTCTTTTTAAGTTCACGTAAGACCGTCGGCATATCCTTCACTTTTGAATTGATTTCTCCCGACTGAAAATATTTATGTAATGGTTTTACCAACTCGCTTAATTTTTTTCCCGACCTGCTCAGTAATTCGAGTATAAGAAGCATAGTGCGATCACTGTTCTCAACATATCCTTCTTCTTGGTAATAGAAGTGGGAAGAAAGTTCTCCAGCGAACAACGCATCCTCATTACGCATTTGTTTTTTGATGAACGCATGGCCGACCCGTGTTTCCACCGCGCGTCCCCCATACGCTTCAATGGTTTCTTTTACGATTCGGCTTGAGCGCAAATCGTAGAGGATCGTTGCACGGGGGTGTTTCTTCAAGAGTTCTTGAGCGATAAGCGCCGTTATTATGTCGCCCGGTACGGTCACCCCTTCTTCTGTCACAAATCCAACGCGATCGCAGTCGCCATCATACGCCACGCCAATATCAGCGTTGATCTCTGTCACTTTTCTTCGGAGAGCGGCGACGTTCTTTGCTTTTATTGGATTCGCTTCGTGGTTGGGAAAAGTAAAATCAATGTCGAAGAAAAGCGGGGTTGTTTCAAGCATGCTGAAGCGGGGAAGAATTCTTGGCACGACGGCTCCCGCCATGCCGTTTCCGGCATCGATGACAACTTTCAAAGATTTTGTGATCTTTATATCGTGTATGGTGTGTTCGACGTACGCCTGCCATATATTTTCTTTTCGCATGGCGCCAGCATTTTCCGGTTGCGAAAAATGTTCCTCTTCCGCGAAGCGCTTGATGTCGTGCAATCCGGAATCTTGCCCGATCGGTATGGCCTCCTCGCGCGTGAGTTTGAGCCCGTTGTAATTGGCGGGGTTGTGCGAGGCGGTTACCATCACCCCGCCGTGCGCACGAAAATGTCTGACCGCGAAATAGAAAATAGGCGTTGAGCCTTCGCCAATATCAATAACATCAATGCCATTCTTCGACAAGCCCCGCGCCGCCTCTCTAAAAAGCTCGGGTGAACTTACGCGAGCATCGGCTCCCACGACCACTGTCATGGCTTCGGCATCGCGTTTGTGGGTTGTTGTCAGAAACGTGGCGTAGGCGCGAGCAATGGCGTACACAGTCTGTGTGTTTATTTCGTCGGGGTATGTTCTACGGATATCGTATGCTTTGAAAAGTGAGTGAGGTACGCGCATGTATCGTACACTATATCATGAAAGTTTGTCTTACTTTCCACAACATAAAGATATGGTATGATTTACTTGTTATGGGCAGTATGGAACGATCGATACAAAATGAGAACGGACCAAACGCCGCAGAAGCTGCGATCCTGATACAAGCGATGTTGCAGGAGACCATGGTGCAAGGATCTGTTGATTCAGAGCCGGAGCGATTCAGGAATATTCTCGCCGATCTCAATAGTGGTGCTATTGCGCCCTTTGTCGCGATTGCTCAAGCGCGAAGCATTGCCGCAAGTCGTCAGGATTATCACTGAACAGGTCGATCATGCGAGTATAAAATCGTCATCCCGGCATGAATCGCGGTGGCGATTTTGTGGCGATGTATCAGCACCTCGTACTTTGGCACTATCGGGGTGTTTTTATTAGCGACAGGAAGAGGGAAGACGAAGGAACAAAATAAGGTGAAGTTTTCATTTACACGCCAATCGCCGCCAATAAAAAACACCCCGCCTTTTGGCGGGGTGTTTTTTATTGAGCCTACGCTCTGCTGATGTTCACGGCGTTCAATCCTTTCGGGCTTTCCGCTACTTCAAACGTGAGTTGATCACCCTCGCGAAGTTCGTTGAACTGGACACCTTTGAGCTCATTCGCGTGGAAGAAGAGATCTTTTTCCGCGCCCTCTTGAGTGATGAATCCAAAACCGTTATTAAGACGAACGATTGTTCCTTTTTGCATTTCTGTAAGAGAAACTATGTTGTTAAACTAATCAAATACAGAATACTATACGACAAAACTCGACGTGGGATTCTCTTACAGTAACTGACCTGATTGTTACAATGGTACCATGTTGAATATTTTAAGTCAAGCACAACTGTTCTTAATTGCGCTAAAAGTTTCTTTGTCGGTGGTCAGGAAGATAAAGCCTACCGGCGTTTTTTGTTTGCTCGTTTGGCAAGCATCTCGTGCTTGATCGCAAGCCGTTTTTTTGTCTTCCTTGAACGCGACGCTTTCCCTTTTTCTATGCCTGTTACTCGTTTTGCCATAATGAATGTGATTATAGATTGTTAAATAAGCAAATCGGTGCGTTGCGGGAGCCAGTCCATGAATTTTTTACGGTGCTGGCCAAGCGACCATGTGTTGTCATCCGTGAACATTCCCGGATGGGTTTTTTGGAATTCTTTTAAAGTCGCAAGAGAAGCGCGAGCGAATCCTGAAGGCAGGCCATCATTGTAGGATTCCAAGAAATCGGCGAGTGAAAGTTTTCTCTCGCTTCGTTCTTTATTAATATCCGGCGCCCTCATGAAAGCAATGATACCATACGATACGTGACATATCAATCGCCCCATGGTTTCAGCCCATTGCTCGTTTGAATTTGAAGCCGCTATGGCTCTCTGTCGCTAAAAAGAAGCGGAGTCCATGGCTACTTTAATTGTCCCGCAACATAGCCGGTGGTCCAGCACAGTTGCAGAGAATATCCCCCCGATGGGCGATTGATATGCAGTATATCTCCCGTCAAATAGAGATTGCTGATGAGCTTTGATCTCATTGTTCTCATATCCACTTCCGTGAGCGGCACTCCTCCATCTGAGACAACCGCGCGACTCATACCCATGAGGCCTACAACGGTCATTGGCATTGCCTTGAGTAGTTCCGCAATACGATGCCTGTTTTGTTTCGAGATACTATGCACCTTATCTGTTATATCCGGGATGATGTGAAATTCGATAAGCGCGTTCGACAGCCCAAGCGGCGTTATTTCATGCACGATGTTCTTGAAGGATTTGTTTTTGTTCCTGTTAAAAATATTCAGTATATTTTTTTCCAATGAGCCAATATCCGTATCCGGGTAACAGTCAATCTGTGCTGTTACCTCGCCTTCGTGCAGAAGATCGGCGATCTTGCGTGCCAGATTCAAGACAAGCGGTCCGGAAATTCCAAAGTGGGTGAACAATATCTTGCCGGTCTTGGAAAAAGCTTTTTTCCCGTTCACATAAAAAGAGATTTTCATAAAAGACAGCGAGATGCCGGATAAGTCCTTTACCCATTTATCGGCCACCTTAAGAGGTACGATGTTCGGGGAAGAATTTTTGACTGTGTGTCCAAGATTTTTCAGCCACTTAAGACCATCGCCCGTCGACCCAGTCTCGGGGTGCGAGACGCCGCCGGTCGCGATGATGTAATTGCCTGCGCTGTATGTTCCATTTTTCGTGTCAACGGATGTGATCTTGTTTTCGGTTTTACGGATCTTCAATACGGGATTGTTCATAATGATGTCTATAGTGGGACGGGTAACGTATTTTTTCATCACCTTGAGCACATCAGACGCTTTTTGCGTTTTTGGGAAGACTCTGTTTCGCGCTTCGACGACCAAAGGCAGACCTCTGGATTCAAAAAAATCAAATGTATCGCGGACTCCAAACCGTGAAAATGAAGAATACAAAAACTGTTCTGATTCTCCAAATCTCGATAAAAATTTTCGGACATCATACGTGGCGTTGGTTATGTTGCATCGTCCGCCGCCTGTAATCTTTAGCTTCTCGCCGAGATTGGCGTTCTTCTCCAACAGCAGAACTTTCTTGCCGTTTTTTGCCGCTGTCCCCGCCGCCATCATTCCCGACGGCCCGCCTCCTATCACGAGCAGGTCGTATTTTCCCATTTCTTGATCCTTCTTCATTGGTTGAATATATACCATATATTTCAAAAAGCATACCGGAACAGCGGCATTTTTAAGTGAAGGAAGATTTGTGCGACTTCACACCGAGCGATCGACACACCATTGCTTTTAGGCGGCAAAGAGCATAGACTTCTTTTCATCAGATAAAAGCTAATTAAATCACTATGGGAAATTTTGATAATAAAGGAAAACGGTTTGCCGATAATAGAAGCGGCAAGAAGTTTGGAGAACGAAGTTTCAGCGGCAATCAAGGAAGAGATAGAAGGCTTGGGGGAAGAAAGGACGGCTACCGCGCCGAGATGCACAAGGCGGTGTGCAGTAACTGCGGCAAGAGTTGTGAGGTTCCTTTTCGGCCGACGGGCGAGAAACCGATTTTTTGCAGTGATTGTTTTCGCGCCAAAACCAATGCCGGTGGACAAGATTCTCGCGGCGGAGATAATCGCGGCTTTGGTGAAAAAAATCCACGCTCTCATTTTGATGACGGCCGGTCGTATGGGCATACCGGAGAGAAAGATATCACTTACCACAAAATGCAATTTAACGTTCTCAACGTCAAACTCGACAAGATCCTTAAAATATTGACTCCCGTTGTATCCGCGGGAGAAACGGAAATCAGGGCTCCGGAATTCAAAAAGCTCGTGAAATCTCCAAAGAAAAAAATCGATGTTGTGGCTCTTAAGAAAGTTCTCACAAAAGCGGTAGGGAAAAAAGCAGTGTCAAAAGAAACGCTGGCAAAGAAAGCGGTTGTAAAAAAGAAAAAAAAATGACTTTGTTATCCTCTCGGTAAGGGGGCATTTTTCGAAACGTATTTCAGTGAGCGGAGTTTGCGGTACTCTCCGCTTATGAGCCACAAGAGTACCATATCAATAATAATGATGCCGACGAGTACGACCGAGTGCGTGCGCGTAACTCGGTACATCTCATAGGCAACGAAAACGCCGATGAGGCAGATGCTTATCGGGTATGCCCATAAGTTGTGTTTGAGCAAGTTTATCGACAAAAAAATATCAACGATTCCCCAGAATACCAAATATGTGGCAATGAAATATGTTATCGTAAAAGGCAGGTGGCGTAAAAGTGGATGTAGTGCCCGTATCAGGGCATCGTTTGGATCATCGATGATCTCGTGACGCATGAACATATAGAAAACATCCGATACCGGCGTGCCGACGAGCCGAAAAAGTACTCCACCTGCTATCAAACGGAGAAATCCATAGACGATTCTCCACCACATGCCGATATGAAATACGAATTCGTATAGTTCGGAGCTTTTCCCGCGCGTGTCAGATGGAACATTCATCTCATCAGTATACATTGTCATGATCTGATTTCTGCATGAACACCGCGTTACAGCTTTTCTTTTAGTAATTTTTCAAGCGTGCTTATCTTCTCGGATGAGATTCGGTGTACTTGCGCATTTGTACGCATCCATGCTATGCCTCGATCCACTTCACTCGCGTCAATGCCGGTCTGTGTTGACTCCGGTTCATCAAGGTCAGCGCGGAAGATCATGGCGGTCCGGTCGATCTCTTCCTCGGTGAATTCTTTTGAAGAAAGACGCGCGCGCATATCGTGAAACTCACGCGCCGATACATGCGGTTTGCTGTTTGAATCAAAAAATCCCATACTCGTAATCATAGCACATAGTTTACAAAAAACCTTGAAAAAGAGCCCTCCTGGCATTGTCGCGAGGGCTCTTATGGAGCTCATCCAATAACCGCTATTTTTCGGAAGATTGTGAATGAAGTAGCGCCCACTGTACGCCGCTTTGCAAAAATTGCGCGTACTTTTTCGGGTGCCGGAATGCCATCTTGATGTGCTTTCCCTCAAATGCAAGCATGAGTTTTTGGTCGCGGAGTATGGCATACAGCCTCCTGATACCGGTGGTTGGACAGATATTATTTTGGGCATTTTTGTACACGTTTATACATTTCTGCCTTGCCATGTTTTGCGTCGCTAGTACATACCATTGCGGTCGTGCGAAATAGCACAACAAAAGGCCTCGCGACGCGAGGCCTTGTTTTTATCGGCAGAGTCTACGCTACGATGGCGGAGGGCGTTTGATCCACCATCCAAAGTGTTTGCCATTGACAATGTTTTTCATCAGAGCGCGGGGACCGGCGAGTATCTTGATCCGTAGCAGTGCTCGGGGCTTGTCATTGAGAGTGACGCTTGGGGGTATGAACAAACTGCCGTCTTTTCCGACGCGGGCTTCATCAGCGGGGACGTCGGTTAGGTACTCGAAAAGCTTGTCGAATTCTTTACTACGCGGTGTTCCGTCATTTGATGGCATGGGCGGTCTCCTATGGGAACGAGAATTAAGTCTCTTGAGATAGTAACATATAATGAGCGTTTGTAAATTGACTGGCTGGGATGGCTTTTGTGTACCTTGCGCAAAGTTTTTTTATTCAAAAAAGACGCAAGAACAGCATATTCGAATGATGTATTATCGTGCGCTTACGATCTTGGTGAAAAAAGTACAAAAAGAATTTTTGCAACTTGGTGCGCAAGAAAATTTTGGAATCACCAATCGTGGCATTTTCAAAGAAACGCTTGCGCTTTATAAAAATTTTGAAGAAAGATCGGATAATCTGGCGCAATCTCCGTTTCGAGAGCATGCATTCTTAAATGAGCTGAAAGAAAATTTCGCCCTGTGGAGCATATTTATGAAAGAAAAAAACGCTGAACGATCTTATGGAAAAAGAAACGGTAACGTCGAAGATCGCGTTCGCTATCATGGAAGACCTGAATCGTGAAACCGCGACGCGGATGTAGATTCAATATGCGGACGATATGGTGGGTATGCGACATACCCCATACTGTCTGCCTACCGTCCGTTGTTAATAAATAGACGCGGATAATAGGGGACGCACGGTGATGTATCTTTTTTTCCACGCCCTTTTGAACGTGACGGTTGAAATTGATCCTCCGCCCGATGTGTCTGATGGATCATTGTAATATATGATGTCGTTATCAACACCGCTCACAACGACAAGATGGGGGATTGGGCTTTTGGGGTCAAAAGTATAGTACACCGAAGCGATGACTGGACCATCTTTTAGCGCGTTTTCAAGTTGAGCAAACGCGGTGTCCATGTCTTTTGATGAAAGATCATAACTTACGCCGCGAAGACTATGATCGTTTGCAAGAAGCGCAAGGCCTTGATGTTTCCAGCCAGCTCCGTCCTGGTATACTCCGGAGGCGATACCTTCGTCAAGGAGCGTGTCAGCCGATACTTCCCCCGGTTTGTAAAAATCAATGAGCATTGCCAAACTAGCGATACCACATCCGCGTTTCTGCCACTCCGCATCACTGATATCACGAAATTGCGAATAAAATGGAACATCAAAAAAATGTGCCACAGGAATCGTCGTCCGAGTTTTTTCTTCATGCGATAGTGCGGCGGATATTTCGGGTAATACACGCATCGCGAATACTTCCTCAGATACGCCCGATGATTCTAACGCGATAATGGTCGTGTCAGTGTCCGCTGGATTATTCTCTGAGACATACGCGGTTTCAAATGCTGGTGTTGCGATTATGATGCCTGCTTGTGTAGTGTGGGATAAACTAAAAATGGCGCCAAGAGCGCCTGCGACAAAGGTCATGATGATGATCTTCCGATATAACAAATCATCCACAGTGTACATGAGATACCGGGTGGGTCAAGAGTCGATTATATGGCTCTATTGTTAGTCTCTTACGATCACACGGGTGCCGAGTTCCGCCCAAGTGTAAAGTATATACGCTTGTTTGGGCGGGAGATTAACGCATCCATGTGAATATTTTGTTCCAAAACTATCGTGCCAGTACGCTCCGTGGATGACCGCTCCGCCGTGCGTGAAGTAGAGATTCCAGGGAACGCCCGGGAGATCATAATATTGATTGGCAATGTCGGGAATAGGCCCTTGCATATAGCGGCTCGGAGTTTTTTTGTAAATACTGAATATGCCGCGCGGTGTCGGCGTAAGTTCAAGGCCGGTAGAGATCGGTTCTTGCATAAACAGCTCGTCGTTTTCATACGCGTAGAGTATTTGATCAGAACGATCGACGATAATTTGTTTTGTGCTCGCGGCGTTTCCCTGATTCTCTATTGCCTGATTGCCTTCATCAAGGAGTACTTTCACATAATTCGCCGCGACATACCAGTCCCCTGTTACGCGTTCCGGATAACGGAGCCACTCATCAAATATGATTTTATACCAGGTCGATTCACCATGCTCGACTTTTCCATCGACTTTGAGCACGATACCATTTCGTAAACGAGCCACGACCGGATACTCGGTGCCCGGACCGGAACGAACATTCAAACATTCTCCCTCAAAATGATGACCGCATCCGTCCAATACCTCGACGTATTCAAAAAGCACTTTTTTGACGGGGAGGATAATTTCTTCTTCATCGACTGATTTTATGATAAACACCTCTTCCTCTCCAAGAAATGGCGTTTTGGGAGCATCAAGATTCTCCGGAGAAAGGACTTCGGCGTTATCTCCGGCGAAAAGTGTTCCATATTTCTCAACAATGTCGGTTCGCAACATAACCACGACAAGCAGTACACAGAGCAAAAGGATTGCTCCTACCAGAAGAAACACGATTCTCCGGTGCTGTTTTAGCGGTATGGTCATGAGTATATAGTATATGATTTTCCATGATTTTGTAAAAAGTTAGAACACCAGCCCACTGAAGCAGTACGACCATGATTTCTTGGTTGCTTCTTGTTCCGTAAAAAATGATATACTCTACAAAGGAGCGCGTTATCTGTTCCTGAAAATGTCTGACATGGCTTCATTCCGTCAGGTATCGAATAAAAGACCCTGGCATCTTCTGGCAAAGATTGTCAGAAAGAAGATCAAAGACCCGGAGCGCGAAATTACGGTTCATAATTATAAATCCGTAGTAACGGACTTGATCGGTATAAGAGCCCTGCATTTGTTCAAAGAGGACTGGGTGTTTATCCATAAGTTCATAGAGATGAGCTGGGAGACTAGCGAGGAACCGATAGCATATATCAGGCAAGGAGATACCGGACCTCATATTGATGAATACAAGAAATTCAACTGCGATGTTAAATTGCACCCCTATGGCTATCGGTCAGTCTATTATCTTGTTGAAGTTGCACCGAGTAAAAATCGTTATACTGCCGAAATACAGGTCAGGACCATTTTTGAGGAGGGGTGGAGCGAGATAGATCACACGATAAAATATCCCAACAACATCGGCAATTCCCTGCTTGACAAATTTCTCGACGCGTTCAACATTCTTGCCGGAAGCTCAGACCACATGGGGTCTTTCGTGAGGCATTTAAAATACGATCTTCTCAAGGGAACGGAGAAGATCGAAGAATGCGAGAAATTACTCGAAGAGAATACGGCAACGATCAACGAACTAAAGAAAAGAGTTGCGGGAACTATCGGTATGCTCAATTTTAAGATTAGAAAAGTCGAGGCACAAATGGGCATCTTGTCCTCGCGCGAAGTCGTCGCGGAATCGTTCGAAGAATACTTTGCCAAGATAAAAGATACGGCTTTTACATTCGAACTTACGCTTGCAACTGATCCCGAGGAAGCGGCACGGCTTCTTGAATCGACTGAACACCGTTTGGAACGGCTCGGAAAATTGCTCGAAATGACTATTGAAGAGCAGGTAATTGGCGAGAGCGAAAGTGACACCAGTGAAGAAGACATGATCAGGTCTTACAAAAAGAATGTTATTTATTTCATTCACAACATAAAAATATTGGCTGATATGGAAGAAGGCATGGGACAAAGAACCCTGGTGGGCGCTATTCATGAGCAGGAGGAAACCCAAATGAAGGTCAGGGATGCCGTCAATGATATGAGAAGAAGAAGAGGATTGGTAAAATTCCTGATCGGACCGAAATATGGAAGCATCAGATCTCTATACGCCGCGGTTGACGCAAACGAGACAAGAATGGTGAGTCTTACGAGCGCGGTGAACTCAATAGCTGATCACGAAGTGGCGTTCGCGCTAGAAAAGCAGATCATTTATTTACTCGACATAACAATAAATTGCGGGCGTTTGTCGCCAAAAATGAGCATAGTATAAGTTTGTTTGGATGGCTTGTTCAACTTTACCGTTGATCGAATTTCCTTCATGAGAAAAATATCTCTGAGACCTAAAACAGTTTATCGATAAGCGCGGTTTTTTTAGTGGCCGGTATGTTGTGTAAGTAGCGATTTTGTAGTACGGTTATACAAACCGTTGCGCGTGGCGCTATTTTTTTTGTAATACTTATGTCAGCACAAGAAGCGATAATCAGATTCGACGAAGTGTCATTTGAACACGGACACAATAAGCCTATTTTGAAAGAGGTTGATTTTGTGGTGCGCCGGGGCATGAAATTGGCGCTTATGGGGCAAAATGGCGCAGGCAAAAGCACGATATTTTCTTTGATCATCGGTGAGAACAAACCAGCAGGTGGCGTGGTGAATATCGTAAAGGGGGTGACAATCGCCAAGGCGCACCAAGTAATGGCTAAAGAAAACATGGATCATACCATACGCGAATTTTTTCAGATGTGCTTTAAGGAGCCGGTATATGACATTGATCCGCGGATTGATGATGTTCTTGACGTGGTCAATTTTAGCGTTCCTCACGATAAAAAAGTTCGCGATCTTTCCGGCGGACAACAGGCGCGATTGCTTTTGGCCGGAGCGCTTATTCAAAAAGCGGATGTCATACTTCTCGATGAGCCGACCAATAATTTGGATAAAGAGGGTGTTGAGCATCTCACGAAGTTTCTTGAGAAATATGACAAGACGGTCATCGTGATCTCGCACGATTCAGATTTTCTCAATGCTTTTACACGCGGGGTTTTGTATGTGGACGTGTTTACTCAAAAGATAGAGCAATATGTCGGCGACTACAAAGACGTGTTGCGCGAAATAACAATCCGCGTGGAAAAAGAGCGGCGGAAGAATGCTCAAATGGAGAAGCATATTCAGGAGAAAAAAGACAAGGCGAATTTTTTCGCTAATAAAGGGGGACGAATGCGTATATTGGCGAAGCGTATGCGAGAAAGCGCCGCCGAGGCGGAGGAAAATAAAGTAGAGGTGAGGCGCGAAGATAATGTGATCAGACCGTTTGTAATCCCGACTCAGGACGGCTTAATGGGGGAGGTAATTACCATCACATCGGTTACCATTATACGAGGTGACAAACCACAACAAAAAAAGGTAGATATATCCCTCCGCAAAAAACAGCGCTTGCTTCTCTCTGGCCCCAATGGGGTGGGGAAGACCACACTTCTCGAGGCACTTGCAAGCGGTGTCGCGTCGGGTGCACGCATCGTAGCTGGTGTTCGGGTTGGGTACTACCGGCAGGATTTTTCAACGCTTGATTTTGACAAGACCGTATATGACACGCTTGCCGAGGTACTGGAGAAAGAAGTGGAGCAGGATATTCGATCTGCCGCCGCGGGATTTTTGCTTGATGGCAAAGTTATGTTTTCAAAAGTCGGGAGTCTATCCGAAGGACAGAAGGGACTCGTGGCGTTTTGTCGGCTTATGTTGCAAAAGCCGGGACTTCTTATATTGGATGAACCGACGAACCATATCAATTTTCGCCATGTTCCGATTATCGCACAGGCGCTCGATAGATATGAAGGCGCGATGATACTCGTGAGCCACGTTCCTGAGTTTGTGAAGAAAGTACGCATCGATGAGATGTTGGATTTGGGCAAGATGTGAGCGACAAATGAAGAGGAAACAAAATAGACGCACTAAAGGACTTGGAGAACATACTCCGATAGTCGGAGAGACCAAAGAAGACATTATGTACGCATATTTGTGAGGAATATTGCGCTTACCACACCCGTTTCTTCGTTCTTGGGACTGAACTTGATTATTCAACAATCGGATGTATGGCACCTCCGAAAATACGCGAAGCCTCTTCAGTGTAAGCGACAATGTTTTTTTTGAAATACGGCGGGTGTTTTTTTTGAATTTGTCCGATGACGTAATAGCCGATCGCCATCATCGCGCCATAATCGGCGTTTTCAGGGAGCGGTATATGAAGTCTTCTGCCTGGATCGCCCCACATGATGTTTTCCTCGCCGAAACTCACAAAAAGCTCGTTGGAAGGAACCACTGTTACCGCATGTTTCATGTATTCGCTCGTCTCGACATCGCGGGCGATTTCTCGCCCGAAAAGTTCGATAAACTTTACTTCAAGCATTCGTATGATACCGAAGAATCGTGTCGGCACGATTAAAAAATATTTGTTATATCGTGAAAAATCAGGGAACGAAAGAGCACCTATCCGTTCCTGAATGAATTGCTGGATACTTTTTGGATCCTCCTGCGTTTTTCCGAGTATCATACCCATATAAGTGGATGTGTTGTACGTGTATGGTTCCCTATTTTTCGGGAATACGAACACACTCTCGTTTTTGACAAATTCTTTCGCGGGTGCGTCAGAGTTGTTGGTGACTAACGTAACGCGTTTTCCGAGTTCATTGGCTCGTTTGGCGATGATCGGCGCGTGCTTGCCGCCGGACGCTGAAATGAGGACGACACCGTCAATATCGGGTATGTGTTTAAGCTTGCTTTCAAAATTGCTTTCCGACGCAAAGACCGCGTCAGTATCGTCAAAAATGATTCGCCCGGTCGCTTCGGCGTTGCCGGAACCGACAACGAGCGGACGTTTATATAAGTTCATATTCAATTTCGGCAGTGGTTCCTTCTCAAATAGCTCAAGCGCGCCGAGAACGACGACGTCCAAATCGGGGATAGTATCTAGAGTAAACATTTTAAGTTTTTGTATATTTTGATATTCCATGTGCGTGAGATTATCACTTTCTTAATAATTTAAGTTACTTAGTTCTTACATATTTAAAGTTATCATAATTTCGTATAAGCTCTAGACTAGCTAAGACCTCATAATTTCTATTAATACCTTTATCATATCATGTTTGTGATTGCAGTGAGACTCGCAACAGATTGCTCGATGTTTACATGGAACAGAGTATTACTAAGGACATCTATGACAAAAAGCATCAAGAGTATCAGGACCAAATACAGGTCATTGAAATTGAAATGTTCGAACACTCAAAAACAGATTATGATCACCAAACTACTGTTGCCGCAGTGCTTTCTGTAGCACACAGAGCAAAAGCAATTTTTGATAATAGTTTTGAACCTGCAAGAAAAAGAGCATTTTTGAATTACATACTTCAGAATCCGACTGTAAACGGGGAAAAAGCTATGTTTTACAATAGCCTCTCCGTTTAATTTGGTACTAGAATTAGCTAGTAGCCCTAACTGGCTCCCTCTGTACGATGAAACCCGAACGCATTTTGAGCAGAATCCTGATGCCGACTAATCTGCGCGCCCCGTCCGCTCCCTTCGGTCGCGGGAGCAAAAACCAAAAATTTTCCTTACCTTTCTTCTTTTCCTCGGCGGGGGGTGTGGGGGAAGCCGACAAAAAATGGAAAGGAAATTTTTGGTTTTGCTTCGCCGTTTCAGACTACAAAATGAACATTTGTATTATATCATTTGTGGTTCTATGGGGTTGTTCATTTCTCCGTCTTCACGGCGACCGAGGCGCTTCCTCTCCGCATTTGGTGGTAACTCTGGGTTTCGTGGCTTCGTTCACTGGTCGTGGTAACTCAATAAGCGGATTATGCCAAGGCACAAACAAATCTGTATGTGCTTGACCCACCCTCCCGTTCGCGCACAAATCCCCGCCGTTTTGAAGAAACATTATAAAACGGCGGGGATTGCTCCCTTTAAGCCATTTCACAATATAAGGATTCTTTCAAATTACGATTTCTTTTTCCTAAGTAATTTGAAAATTTATCTGAAAGAATACTACCATTAAGTTGAGTTTGATTTGTTATATTTTTCAAAAACAACATATTCAATCCATTGATTTCCGATCTATACTGAACACTTCCATTTTCCGAGATCCTTAGAATATTAACATCTAATAATTTGTGGTGATTCTGGCAAAGCCAAATACCATTCTCGCCATCCAACGCACAAGCTAATTTTTCGTCTTGAGATAAAGTCCCATCCTTTTTTATTTCAGATACGGGCCAGATGTGAGCACCCTGAATAATTTGAGGTATCTCACATCTACAAAAAGCACACTTCTTATCGCCAAGTTTTTCCAACAGATTATATACATATTCTATAGACCGTAAACTATCGTTTTCCTCAAAGTTAATTTTTTCAATCGTTCTGTCTGAAGTATAAATTTCCACAATTCCAAGTGATTCTATTGCCTCTCTTGCTTTTTCTGGCAACTCAGTTAAGCCACCCTCTCCAATTTGAAATAATTGAACTTTTGAAGTGGCGATTTCTGACAAGGCCAAGCAAAGAATGGTTGTTTCATATTTGTTGGCTCCATATGTCTTTCCAAAAATCTGTAATTCGTTATTAGAACCTCTTGTGACATATGTGGATTTATTTCCTTTGTTTTTACTTCTAATCTGTTCCTTGTTGGCAATAATGTCTTCTACCGTAGTAAAAGGATGCACGGGGTGTTCTAAATATTTTTCCTCATTTAAAAATCTTATTTTCGCAGTCTTCATGAGACGGTACATGAAAATAAAATAAGGAGTCTCATGGTTACCGGTAATTGAAGGATGAAAATAGAAAGAGATCTCTTTATTTGGATTTTCCTCAAGAATGTATCTAGATAGAGCACTAGGAAAACTCTGGAAACTAGAATTTCTGCTCGTGATATCTGTTTCCGAAATACATATGTAGTTCTTTTTGCCCTTATATTCAAGCTCTACAAGTCTACCTATGTTATACCCAGTATCATCAAATTCAGATGTGTAATCCGAACGACCTGTAACTTTTAAACTAATATCAGCCAATATTTCAGGGGTTAATAAATCCCGATACGAAGTATCTTTCTTTTGAAACTTATTTTTAATTATAAAATGTGGTGTTGCCATATTAACTGTAATTCATTATGAGCACTTCATTTCTCTGATTACCGTTCATTTTATCTATATTTATCAAGCGGTAGTTATTTAGTCTAATCCAATTCTTTAACTCCATATTTGTTCTTCCATTGTGTTCTACAATATATGAAATCATAAAACGTATAGATTTTTTATTTAATGAATCAGCAAATTCAAATAGATTCTTTTCGTCAGCAAGCTCCCACCCATTAAAGCCCCTTTTACCATCGTTATATGATCCGTTAGTAAGGCGATAGGGAGGATCCATGTAGACAAATGAACCTTTCTCTATTTTACCAAGAAAATCAGTAAATTCAACATTACTAAGTGTGACGTTTTTTTCTTTTATCACTCTTGAAAAACTTATCATTTTTTCAAGGACTTTATCATTAAACCATCTCATACCAACAGGATTGTTGAAATTATGATCACCATTAAATCTGATTTGCTGATTAAAACCATACAGGATGATTGCATAAAGAAGTTTCGGGTTTCTTTTATCAAACGATAGAGAATTGTAATAATTCCTTGCTTTTAAATAACTCGCCGTGTCTTCTTTTTTTAGATTATATTTTTTAATAATCTTTTTTAAATAAAGAAGATATTGATAAGTATCATTTATTCTGAATGATTCTACTAAATCCTTAACAAAATGATTAATATCATTGTAAATAATGTGATGTGCATTAGAATTTATTCCGACGTTAAAACCACCACCAAAAATATCAAAAAAGGTGCTGATATTTTCGGGTAAATACTTTTCGATTTTTGATATCAATTTTGCTTTACTACCAATATAGTTTAGTGGCGATTCATAATAAATGTCAGTAGGTTCCTTTTTTTCAATAAAGAATAGATACTCGAAGTGTTCTTTTTTCCCTCGCGATTTAAAATTTGTATATTTATTATAAGAAATTTTTCTACACTTATAAGTTTCTGGCTTGCCATATCGTTTTAAACTTGCTTCTATAAAACTTTTTGATATAAACCCATCAGGACTATAGCTAAAAACAACGTACTTAGCTTTTGTCTTGGATATGAGTTTATCAAACAATATGTGCGCATTGTGCATCTTTGACCAGTCAGATCTCATCGGAGAAGTTGGTCTTGATCCGGTAATTCGACTAACACTTGGATTATCGCCTAATACTAGGGTCTCAAGTAAGTGATATTGTGTTCCATATTGATTTTGAGTATATGGTGGATCAAGATAAAGGACATCGCAATCTATCTTATCTATTATATTTTCTATCTTATCGTTATGACATTTAAGATTAAAATATTCGGAATTCTTTGATTCAACCCTTTGTAAGATTATTGGTTTTTTTGAACGAGGATCCCAATGTTTTAAAAATGCCCCGTAAACACCGGCGGTATTAGATACAAATGAAATAGACTCAATAAGACTCGCTAGTAAATACGAGTATTCTTTATCATTTATTAAACTACCCTGTTTCCACTTTTCAATTGAATCTCTAAAATAATCTATTCTGCCTGCATTGTCGGGGGAAAAATACATTCTCTTGGAACCACCGGGCGAGTAATTTTTATAAAAAAAACCTTTTTTAATCTGATTACTTGAATTTAAAAATTCGAAGGGGTCAAACCCTAATTTTTTAAACCCACAATCAATCGCTGTAATCCTTCCTTTTGTATAAATGACACACCAACTCATCATGTCATTCACTACCAAATCGAATGAATCTTTAAGAGAATCAGAAACTGCCCCAGTACCACAAAAAGCATCAAATAATTTTAATCTTTTCTTACTTAAAAGCCCCTCCTTATCTAAGAGGTCTTTTATTTCATTAACGATAGGTTCTTTGTTTCCTATAAATCTCATATTTATTTAAAAAGTCGATCTACGCTCACGCCTAATGCCTTGGCAACCTTTTCCATTGTGCTAATTGTAAGATTCTGTTTGCCGTTCTCAACATTACTAATATACGCCCTGTCTAAACTTAATGCTCTGCAGATGTCGCCTTGCGACATTCCTTTTTCGAGGCGTATTTTTTTCATATTCTCGCCAAATTTTTGTGCCGTGGATTTTGCCATATTATATTGAAAAGTTATCAACATAAGCATTATATCACTTCATTGTGTTTTGGCTCAATGATAAGTTATAATACAAGTATGCATAATGTATTATTTATGAATACGGCGAAGCAAAACCAAAA
>Ga0210004_1000403_pt1 | contig 26514 bp, 39 predicted proteins | sample CryGey13umfilter_FD_185450 | JGI IMG/M metagenome (GOLD analysis project Ga0210004, IMG submission 185450) | Groundwater microbial communities from aquifer in Utah, USA - Crystal Geyser 4/8/14 3 um filter (SPAdes) (version 3) | ecosystem: Environmental > Aquatic > Deep subsurface > Groundwater...
TGGTAATGCCCGGCGATAACGTAACTCTTATAGTAGAACTAATCTCACCGATAGCGATGGAGAAGGAGTTAAGGTTTGCTATAAGAGAGGGTGGAAGGACTGTAGGCGCCGGTGTTGTTACTGAGGTACTGGAGTAATTTATATGGTTGAAAGTTTAAAACTAAAAGTGAGACAAGGGTGAACCAGAAGATAAGGATAAAATTAAGGGCTTATGACCACAGGGTACTTGACAGGTCTGTGAAGGAGATAGTGGATACAGTACAAAGGACAGGTGCACGGATAGCTGGACCTGTGCCGTTACCTACACGAATAAGTAGAGTAACAGTTCTCAGGTCTCCACATGTGGATAAAAAATCAAGGGAACAATTTGAGATCAGGACGCATAAAAGGTTAATAGATATCGTTGATCCAACTCCGCAGACTGTTGATGCATTAATGAAATTAGAACTCGCAGCAGGAGTTGATGTAGAAATAAAACTATGACAGGAATTAGCCAAATAGTTACTAATGAACTCCTTAGTAATTGATGCATATTGGAGATATATTTATGACATGTATTTTAGGTAAAAAACTCGGCATGACGCAGGTATTTACAGAAGATGGAAAGGCATATCCTGTTACTGTTGTTGAGGCAGGACCATGTTGTGTTATTCAGGTGAAAACCCTTGATAAAGACGGATATGAGGCTGCTAAAATAAGTTTTTTTGAGGTAAAAGAAAAAAAATTAAACAAGCCTCTATCAGGTATGTTCAAAAAGGTAGGGGTTAAACCTTATAAGATATTAAAGGAATTCCCTATAGGTGGTTTAAAGGTCGGTGAATTTCTGACTGTTGAAAGATTTGTAAAGGGAGACAGGGTTTCTGTTTCTGGTGTCTCCAAAGGTAAAGGGTTTCAGGGTGTTATGAAAAGACACCACTTTTCCGGTGGCCCGGGTTCTCATGGCTCAATGTTTCACCGTGCCCCCGGTTCCATAGGTGCAAGCTCATACCCATCGAGGGTATGGAAGAACCAGAAGATGCCTGGTCATATGGGGTCAGAAAAAGTAACAGTCAAGAACCTTGAGATAGTTGATGTTAAGGTTAATCAGAACCTTATCCTTGTAAAAGGTGCAGTACCGGGTGCAAAGGGCACATTTCTCGAGATTAAAAAGGAAGATTGATATGCCGGAGGTTGAAGTAAAAGACAAAAATAATAATATTGTTGGAAAAATGAACCTGAGTGATAATATATTTGGTGTCCATGCGAAAGAGGGTGTTGTCCATAGTGCGGTGGTTAATTTTCTTGCAAACCAAAGGCAGGGTACCCATTCTACAAAGACAAAGGGTCTTGTTAGCGGAGGAGGCAAAAAACCATGGAAGCAGAAAGGTACAGGGCGTGCAAGGGCAGGAAGCATACGCTCTCCTTTATGGAGGGGTGGAGGAATAGTTTTTGGCCCGCAACCAAGAGATTATTCATATAACCTACCGAAAAAGGTAAAAAGGCTTGCCTTAATGACAGCCTTTTATAGAAAACTTGCTGATGGTGAAGTTGTTGTAATAGACAATTTCGCTATTGAGAAGCCAAAGACAAAGGAGATGAAGGAAATCTTAAAGAATCTCGGTCTTACTGGTAAAAGTATACTTATAGTAATCCCTGAAAAGGATAACTCGGTTGTACTTTCTGCCAGGAATATACCTAGTGTAAGTGTTATAAGATCTGCGGATCTAAATACATACGATGTTATTGCTCATAACGTGCTTCTTATGACAAAACACGCAGCAATACGAATAGAGGACATAAAAGGCTCATGAAAAATCTCTATACCATAATTAAGAAACCGCTTTTTACAGAAAAGGGCAGCAGTCTTAAAGAATTACAGAACAAGATACTTGTTGAAGTCTCAAGAGACGCTAACAAGGTTGATATAAAAAAGTCTGTTGAGGAGATTTTCAAGGTAAAGGTTGAAAAGGTTTCAACAATCAATTTAAAAGGGAAATGGAAAAAATATGGAAGGTCTATAGGTAAAAGACCTGATAGGAAGAAGGCAGTAATTACCCTCAAGAAGGGTGAAAAACTTGATTTCATTGAAGGTGCATAATGGGGATAAAAAAATATAATCCAACATCGCCAGGCAGGAGATTTCAGACGGTCTCTGACTTTTCTGACATAACAGCAGATAAGCCATACAAATCTCTATTGAAATCCCTGAGAAGGACTGGCGGCAGAAATAATAATGGATGTGTTACTGCCTGGCATAGAGGCGGGGGTAACAGGAGGGACTATAGGGTTATTGATTTCAAGAGGGATAAGATAGGTGTGCCTGCTAAGGTTGGGACCATAGAATACGATCCAAACAGGTCAGCAAGGATTGCACTCCTCAATTATAAAGACGGAGAAAAGAGGTATATCATTGCACCTGTTGGACTTCTGATAGGTGAAGAGGTCGTCTCTGGGAAAGGTGCTGAGATAAAAATAGGGAATGCGTTACCCCTAAGTGATATGCCATTAGGGACATTTTTACATAATATTGAATTACGGCCAGGAGAAGGCGCCAGACTTGTGAGGAGCGCAGGCTCCTCAGCACAGCTGATAGCTAAAGAAGATAAGTATGTCCAGGTTAAAATTCCATCAGGTGAGGTGCGTTTTATCCCTTCAGGGTGTATGGCGACTGTGGGGCAGGTTAGTAACCCTGACCATGAAAATATCTCTTATGGTAAGGCAGGGAGGGTAAGATGGTTAGGCAAGAAACCTCATGTGAGGGGTGTTGCAATGAATCCGGTAGACCATCCATTGGGAGGCGGAGAGGGGAAGGCTTCTGGCGGCAGACCAGCGTGCTCACCATGGGGAAAACCTGAAGGCGTTAAAACAAGGCGGAATCCAAGAACTGATAGATTTATTATTAAGAGGAGGAAGTAACTTGCCGAGGTCTTTAAAAAAGGGTCCATTTGTAGATGAAAAGCTTATGAAAAAGGTAAAGTCAATGATTGAAATTGGCGAAAAGAAGCTTATAAAGACATGGTCAAGACGTTCAACGATAATACCTGAGTTTATAGGATATACCTTTGCTGTGCATAACGGTAAAAAGTTTATACCTGTATATGTCACAGAGAATATGGTTGGTCATAAGCTTGGCGAATTTTCACCGACAAGAACATTCAGAAGCCATTCACACTCTGGAAAGACAGCATCTACATAAGAAAAATATATTATGGAATCAAAGGCAATATTAAAATATGCAAAGATTACGCCCAGGAAGGCACGGAGGGTAGTAGACCTTATAAGAGATAAAAGTGCAGGTGATGCCATGCTTTTTCTCCGATTCATGCCATACAGGGGAGCAAAGTTTGTTGAGAAACTCCTTAAGTCGGCAATGTCAAATGCAGAACAGAAAAAGGCTGTTAATCCTGAAGCGATGAAGATTGTAAAGGTATTTGTAGATCAAGGGCCTGTAATGAAAAGGGTTGAACCAAGGGCAATGGGTAGGTCGAACGTTATTAGAAAGAGGACTTGCCATATAACAGTAGTTTTATCAGAAGAAAATTCAAAATGAAACTGTCATTGCGATCCCGAAATCATAGGGGAGAAGCAATCCCGAATGCTTTCGAGATTCCTCGCGGAGTTTATCCTGAGCGGAAAGACGAGATTCTTCGCTCTGCTCAGAATGACAAGCGAAGGGCTCGGAATGACAGGTTAGGGTGGAGGTAGGCTTTGGGTCAAAAGACGCATCCAATAGGAATTCGGCTTGGTATTATTAAAACGTGGGATTCGCGATGGTATCTCAAGAAAGGATATAGTGAACAACTTATCGAAGACATAACAATGAGGAGGACTCTCAAGGAAAGACTCTTTCATGCTGGGGTACCAAAAATAGAAATAGAGCGGGCTGGTCAGAATGTAAGGGTGATAATTCACACAGCAAGGCCTGGAATAATTATTGGTAAAAAAGGTGCGGAGGTTGAAAAGCTCAGAAAAGATCTTAAACTGATGACAGGAAAAGAGGTTGCGATAGATATAAAAGAGATACGGAAACCGGAAGTAGATGCTCAACTTGTTGCGGAAAATATAGCCCTTCAACTTGAAAAAAGGATTGCTTTCAGAAGGGCCATGAAAAAGGCTGTTGCCTCAGCCATGAGATTTGGTATCCTCGGGGTAAAAATATCATGCTCCGGGAGGCTTGCCGGGGCCGAGATATCGCGGTCAGAGTGGTACAGGGAAGGGAGAGTCCCTCTCCATACGTTCAGGGCGGATATAGATTATGGTTTCGCCAGGGCGAGTACGACTTATGGGGTTATTGGAGTCAAGGTCTGGATGTACCATGGGGATATATTGTCAGAAAGTAGAGTTAAGGAAAATTAGGTGATGTTATGCTGCTGATGCCGAAAAAAGTTAAATTTAGAAAGATGCAGAAAGGCAGAATGGATGGGAAGGCATATAGCGGTTCTACCGTCTCATTCGGTGACTTTGGTTTAAAGGCACTCGAACCGGGATGGGTTTCAAGTAGCCAGATCGAGGCAGCAAGGATCGCGATTACCCGCCATGCAAAAAGAGGATGTAAGGTATGGATAAGGGTCTTCCCGGATAAACCTATAACAAAGAAACCTGCCGAGACAAGGATGGGTAAGGGGAAAGGGGCGCCTGAATACTGGGTTGCAGTTGTGAGACCGGGAAGGATTCTATATGAGATGTCAGGTGTGACAGAAGCGGTTGCGAAAGAGGCTATGCGTCTTGCCTCTCATAAATTGCCTGTAGCGACGAGGTTTATTAAAAGGGATCAGGAGGTTCTGTGAAACCATCTGAACTTAAAGCAATGACGATAGATGAATTAACACAGAAGGAGCAGGACCTTAGGAAAGAACTCTTCAATCTGAGATTCCAACAAGCTACAGGTGAAATAGAGAATCCGATGCGTTTGCACACTGTGAAAAAGGATATTGCAAGAACATTGACGATAAAAAGTGAAAAGTTAAAAGCAGGAAGGTAGAAATGTCCAAGAAGATATACACAGGCAAAGTGGTCAGTGATAGGATGAATAAGACAGTAGTTGTGGCAGTGACAAGACTTTTTCAACACACAGTATATAAAAAGACGGTAAAAAGGGTGACAAAGTTCAAGGCACACGATAAGGAAAACAAGTATCGAATTGGAGACACTGTTAAGATTATAGAGACAGGCCCTATAAGCAAGGAGAAAAGGTGGGTAGTAATAGAATAGAGGTTGATTGGAGTGATTAAAGATGATCCAGTTGAGGAGCATGCTTGAGGTAGCAGACAATTCAGGTGCAAAGAAGGTACAGTGTATAAAGGTGCTCGGAGGTTCCCACAAGAGATACGCAAGGCTTGGTGATATAGTTGTTGTCAGCGTTAAAGAGGCATTGCCTGACAGTAATATCAAAAAAGGGACTGTAGCAAAGGCTGTTGTGGTACGGACAAAAAAAGAGCACAGAAGATCTGACGGGTCTTATATACGTTTTGACCAGAATGCAGTTGTTCTTATAAATGTACAGGGCGAACCTGTTGGGACGAGGATCTTTGGCCCTGTTGCAAGGGAGCTAAGGTGGAAGGAGTTTACGAAGATAATATCCCTGGCCCCTGAGGTTCTTTAGGAGAAAAATGGGTTTAAGTATTAAGAAAAACGATACAGTCCTGATAATTACTGGTAAAGAAAAGGGGAAAAGGGGAAGGGTTCTTTCATTTTACCCATCAAAGGACAGGCTCTTGGTAGAGAAGATTAACATGATCAAGAAACATATGAAGCCAACCAGAAAATTTACCCAGGGCGGCATTATTGAAAAAGAAGCACCACTTCATGTATCAAATGTAATGCTGATATGTCCAAAATGTAATAAGCCAACGAGGATCAGCAACACATCTCTCGAGGATGGCAGGAAGGTGCGGATGTGCAAGAAATGCAGGGAGGTTATGGACGAGTAATGATGCCGAGACTCAGAGAAAGATACATCAAAGAGATCATACCCCTCATGATGAAGGAATTTTCATTTAAAAATGTAATGGAGGTACCCAGGGTACAAAAAGTTGTCCTTAATGTAGGACTTGGCGAGGCAATACAGAACATAAAATTTCTTGATGCAGCGCAGAAGGAACTTTCCTTGATAACAGGTCAGAGGGCAGTTGTTACTAAGGCGAAGAAATCAATAGCATCTTTTAAATTAAGGAAGGGTGTTCCTATAGGGTGTAAAGTAACCCTCAGGGGAAATAGAATGTATGAATTTCTTGACAGGCTGATAAGCATTGCACTGCCAAGAATCAGGGATTTCAAGGGAGTATCTGGAAAGTCTTTTGACGGAAGGGGTAACTATTCTTTGGGTCTCAAAGAACAATTTATATTCCCAGAGATAGATTATGACAAGGTCGAAATGGTTCACGGGCTTGATGTCGCGATCTGTACGACTGCAAGGACAGATAAAGAAAGCAAAACCCTTTTACGTTATTTAGGGATACCGTTTAAAAGCTAATAGCTGATAGCTGTCAGCTAAGAGAGGGAATATGGCTAAGACTTGTATGATTGAAAAGGCCAAGAGGCCACCAAAGTTCGGGGTGAGGGCTCACAACAGGTGTAAGCTTTGCGGAAGGTCCAGGGCTTATCTACGAAAATTCGGAATGTGCAGAATATGCTTTAGAACGCTTGCACTTGAGGGACAGATACCCGGAGTAATAAAAGCAAGCTGGTAAATAACAGATGCAAGATATAAGATACACGATGCCAGATAGCAGTGAAGCACAGGAGAAAAAATATGTCAATGACTGATCCAATTGCAGATATGCTTACAAGGATGCGAAACGCTATGCGTATTAAGGCAGAGAAGGTTGATATACCTATTTCTAAAATTAAGTTAGAGATAGCAAAGATATTAAAAGAGGAAGGCTTTATAAGGGCTTATAAAATATTGAAGGATAGAAAACAAGGTATCCTGAGGGTAATCCCGAAATATTCAGATAATGAGAGCGTTATATTAGGATTGAAGAGAATAAGCAAGCCCGGTCGAAGGGTTTATGTCGGCCGTGATGAAGTCCCGAGAGTAATGGGTGGTCTTGGAATCGCAATCCTGACAACATCCAAAGGGATTTTAAGTGATAAGGTTTGTCGGCGTGAAGGTGTGGGCGGAGAAGTTATCTCTTATGTGTGGTAGAGGAGAATAATTAGAGATGTCACGGATTGGTAAAAAGCCCATAGAAATACCTGAGAAGGTTGTTGTAGAGATAAAGGATGGGATAATAAGGGTTAGAGGCCCGAAAGGAGAACTAAGCTGGAGTTATCCAGGTGGGGTTAAGGTTTCAGCTAATGGTGGTAATATATCTGTAGAAAGACTGGGCGACTCAAAGGTTGAGAGGGCACTTCATGGTCTTACACGAAGTATCATCTCTAATATGATTACAGGGGTTTCTCAAGGTTACCAAAAGGTTCTAGATATAGTAGGTGTTGGTTATAAAACGCAGGTGGTTGGTGATAAGCTCGTCTTTGCACTTGGATATTCCCATCCTATTGAGTTTCAATTACCGGAAGGTATCAAGGCATCAGTTGATGCCAAACAAATTAAAATAACACTTATTGGGATTGATAAACAGAAACTTGGACAGGTTGCCGCAAGTTTGAAAGCGCTTAGATTTCCAGATGCTTATAAGGGGAAGGGTATTAGATATTCAGGTGAAAGGCTTAAATTGAAGGTTGGTAAGGCAGGGAAAAAATAGCGGATAGCTGACAGCTCATAGCTATTAGCTTTCAGATTGGAGGTTGTTTTGGCAGAGAGCAGAAAAGAGAGTAGGCAAAGGCGTCACAAACGGATAAGGAAAAAGGTTTTAGGAACTCCTGACAGGTTGAGATTGGCTGTTTATAGGAGTCTGAATCACATATATGCCCAGATTATAGATGACTTTAAAGGATATACTGTTGTAACTGCATCAAGTCTTGGTAAGGAATTTAAAGGCGATAAGTCCCATAAAGGAAATGCTAAGACTGCAAAATTGGTTGGTGAGCTTATAGCAAGAAGGGCTTTAGAGAAAGGTATAAAGAAGCTTGTTTTTGATAGGAGTGGATATCTTTATCACGGAAGTATTAAGGCATTGGCAGAGGCTGCCAGGGAGGCAGGGTTGGAATTCTAAATGTTGTATGGAGGTTATGTGGGGAAGATTGATCCAGAGGGACTGAATCTAAAAGATAAGGTAGTGTATATAAACAGGGTAGCAAAAGTAGTTAAGGGTGGAAGACGGTTTTCCTTTACCGCCCTTGTTGTTGTTGGAGACGGTGAGGGAACCGTTGGCATTGGAAAGGGAAAGGCACTAGAGGTTCCTGAGGCTATCAGAAAGGCTATAGAACAGGCAAAAAAATCCCTCTTAAAATTCCCTATAAAGGATAAGACGATACCCTACAGGGTTATAGGAAGGTTTGGCTCAGGGATAGTGGTTATAAACCCTGCAGTGAAAGGTACCGGTATTATTGCAGGAGGTGCTGTCAGGGCAATCTTAGAAGTAGGAGGGGTTCAGAATGTTGTTGCAAAATCTCTTCGCAGCCGTAATCCTTTCAATTCAGTGAAGGCAACCCTTAATGGGCTTGCAAGTCTTAATGACCCAGCTTCGGTTATGAAACTCAGAGGCAAGATTGAGGAAGAGCCTCAGGAGGTATCATGAAGATAGAGGATTTAAAGCCTGCTGAAGGAAGCAGGAGAAAAAACAAAAGAGTAGGTCGTGGTGTAGGCTCAGGACATGGGAAAACTTCATGCAGAGGGCATAAAGGACAGAAGGCTCGTTCAGGGGGAACAAAAGGACCTGGTTTTGAAGGTGGTCAGATGCCTTTACAGAGGAGACTTCCTAAGAGAGGATTTAAAAACCCATTTAAAATAGGGTATGCAATCGTAAATCTTAAAAATATTAGCAGCATAGAAGGGTTAGATATTATAACGCCTGAGGTCCTTATTGAAAAAGGTCTTATAAAAGATTTAAAGGATGGCATCAAGGTACTTGGTGATGGTGAGATTCAGAGACCCTTTACAATAAAGGCAGATGCCTTTAGTGCTTCTGCATTAGCTAAAATAGCTGCAGCAGGCGGTAAGGCAGAAATAATTTAATTCATATGGGTGTTCTCTCAAGCTTCCAGAATATATTTAAGATACCAGAGCTTAAAAACAGGGTCTTTTTTACCCTGGCCCTCCTCGCTGTATACAGGATAGGTGCTCATATTCCCACACCAGGGATTAATGGGGAAGAATTGAGCAAGTTTCTTGCTGGAAACATCGGGGCGCTTATGGGCTTCTTTGATATGTTTACGGGGGGAGCTTTATCAAGGGTCGCTATCTTTGCCCTTGGGATAATGCCTTATATAAGTGCATCTATTATTCTTCAGCTGCTTACAGTCGTAATTCCTGCTATAGGTAAGCTCGCGAAGGAGGGGGAGGCAGGCAGGAAAAAGATTGTAAGATATACAAGATATGGGACAATTGTTATCGCTGCAATTCAGTCTTTTGGCATTGCAGCAGGACTTGAGGGAATGAAGGGAGGGGCGTTTGTTCAGAATCCAGGCTGGTCGTTCAAAATACTGACTATGATTACTCTTACATCAGGGACAGCTTTTATAATGTGGCTTGGAGAACAGATTACTGAGAGGGGTATAGGTAATGGCATATCACTAATAATATTTGCCGGGATTGTCGCAAGATTTCCCAATGCTGTGATAAGTACAATCAGATTGGTACAGGCAGGCGAACTCTCTATATTTTTTGTTATTTTACTTATCGTGATGATGGTGGCTGTTGTCGGTGCGATAATATACATGGAGAGAGGACAGAGGAAGATTCCCGTGCAGTATGCAAAAAGGGTTGTCGGTCGTAAGGTGTATGGGGGCCAGTCTACGCACTTGCCGCTAAAAGTAAATACCGCTGGAGTCATCCCTCCGATATTTGCATCCTCAATCATAATGTTTCCTGCAACAGTGGCAGGTTTTATAGCAATACCATGGGTACAGGCAATTGCCAAACAATTGTCTCCGGGGACGATCTTTTATACTATGCTTTATGTCGGGATGATCTTTTTCTTTGCCTATTTTTATACTGCTATTATCTTTAATCCTGTTGATATTGCAGATAATCTCAAGAAATATGGAGGCTATATCCCTGGTATAAGACCTGGCCAGAAGACCTCTGAATATATCTACAAGGTGCTGTCAAGACTGACATTTGTAGGCGCTGTCTACCTTGCGATTGTATGTATTATTCCTGAGATTCTAATAAGAAGGTTTAATGTACCTTTTTATTTTGGAGGTACTTCTCTACTTATTGCAGTGGGTGTTGCCCTTGACACAGTTTCTCAGATAGAGTCACACCTGATTACACGTTCATACGAGGGCTTTCTAAAAAAAGGTAGACTAAAGGGCAGGAGAGGATGATTATTTTGAAGTCTCCAGACGAGATAAAAAATATGGCGCAGTCATGCAGCATTGTTGCCAAAACACTTGATGCCATAAAAGCTATAGTGAAGCCAGGTATTACAACGGAGGAGATCGAGAATTTTGCAGATGCCTATATAAGGGCAAATAATGCAGTACCTGCATTTAAGGGGTATAGGGGATACCCTGCGAGCATATGTGCATCTGTGAATAATGAGGTTATTCATGGCATACCGTCTGACAGGGTATTGAAGGAAGGCGATATCCTGAGTATAGACCTTGGTGTTTACAAGGATGGCTTTTATGGAGATGCTGCTTGTACCTTCCCTGTTGGTAAAATACTCCCAAATGCAGAAAGATTACTCAGGGTAACAGAAGAATCCCTCTATATAGGGATAGAGAATGCAATGCCCGGAAATAGGATATCTGATATCTCTTATTCTATTCAAAGGCATGTTAAGTCAAAGGGTTTTTCTGTAGTAAGGGCATTTGTAGGTCATGGTATAGGCAGGGAGCTGCATGAAGAGCCTCAGATTCCTAATTTTGGCCCACCTAATCGTGGTCCAAGGCTTATGCCAGGTATGACCTTAGCGATAGAACCTATGGTTAACGAGGGAGGATACGAGGTTTTAATACTCGATGACGGTTGGACAACTGTAACATTGGATGGTAAATTATCAGCTCATTTTGAGCATACTATCCTTGTTACATCGGATAAACCAGAAATCTTGACTAAAATTAGTTAAAAAGATTATACTACTTAGTTAATGTCAAAAGAAGATAATATAGAGGTAGAGGGTACAGTTGTAAAAACCCTGCCTAATGCAATGTTTAAGGTTGAGCTTGAAAATGGCCAGATTGTACTTGCCTATGTGTCAGGAAAAATGAGGATGCATTTCATAAAGATTTTGCCAGGTGATAAGGTTACAGTGGAACTTTCACCCTATGACCTTACAAAGGGAAGAATAACGTATAGATTCAAATAATCCCCCCTCACCCCCCTTTAATAAAGGGGGGAAGGGGGGATTTTCAAGGAGGTTAATATGAAGGTTCGTTCTTCGGTGAAACCTATATGTGCTAAATGTAAGATAGTGAAGAGAAAAGGGGTTATAAGAGTCACATGTGATAACCCGAGGCATAAACAGAGGCAGGGATAACAGGGACTGATGATTAATGGGAGGAGGATACATGGCGAGGATTGCGGGAGTTGATTTACCTAAAAACGAGCGTGTAGAGGTGGGTTTGACAAGGATTTTTGGTATAGGCATATCTCTTTCGCGGAAGATATTATCGGAGACAAAGATCAACCCTAACACGAGGGTTAAAGACCTTATTGATGAAGATATTGTAAGAATAAGAACCGTAATAGAGAGAGATTACAGGGTCGAGGGTGACCTCCGGCGTGATATATCTATAGGTATAAAAAGACTTATAGACATTGGCAGTTACAGAGGACTGAGACACCGTTTAGGACTTCCTGTAAGAGGTCAGAGAACAAAAACTAATGCAAGAACCCGTAAGGGTCCTAGAAAAGCAGTTATAGGCAAAAAGAAAGAGGCATAGCGGAATGGCTCAAAGGGGAAAAGGCGTTAAAAAAGAGAGGAAAAATATCACTTTCGGGGCAGCGCATATTCAGGCTACTTTTAATAATACAATAGTAACTATAACTGACCCAAATGGTGACGTGATTACATGGTCAAGTGCTGGCAACTCAGGTTTTAAAGGCTCAAGGAAAGGGACTCCTTACGCCGCACAGATATCAGCTTCTGCAGCAGCAAAAAAGGCAATAGATTCTGGTATGAAGCAGATTGATATCTTTGTAAAAGGTCCAGGTGCAGGTAGGGAGTCTGCTATCAGGGCGCTCCAAGCAGCGGGGCTTGAGATTAATCTAATAAAAGATGTAACTCCAGTCCCTCACAACGGGTGCAGGCCTCCAAAAAGGAGGAGGGTATAAAGTGGCAAGATACATAGGAGCTTTATGCAGGATTTGCCGTAGAGAAGGTGAAAAACTTTTTCTTAAGGGTGATAGGTGTTATACAGAGAAGTGTGCTGTTGAGAGAAGGAAATATCCAGCTGGACAACATGGACAAGGTTATAGAAAATTATCTGACTACGGATTTCAACTCAGAGAAAAACAGAAGGTCAGAAAGATGTATGGACTTCTTGAGAAACAGTTTAGAAGATATTTTTATGAAGCTGAGAGAAAGAAAGGCATTACAGGAGAAGTGCTTCTTCAACTTATCGAGAGCCGTCTTGATACCGTTGTATTTCGCATGGGTTTCGCACCTAACAGGCGCAGGGCAAGGCAATTTATCAGTCATGGCCACATCCTTATAAACGGTAAAAAAGTAAATCTTCCTTCATATTCAGTTAAGGGAGGGGATTTAGTAGAAGTAAAGGAATCAAGCAGGAATATACCTGAGGTAATAGACAGCCTATCAAAGGTTGAACATAGAGGAATGCCTTCCTGGGTTGAGGTTGACAGTATAAACCTTAGAGGTAAAGTTTTGAATATCCCATCTCGTGAAGAAATACAACTTCCTGTAAAGGAGCAGCTTATAGTCGAACTCTATTCTAAGTAAGAATAACTTTTTAGAGTTGTTACTATATAAATGCATTAAGAAATTATGATAATAACCGAATTCCAAGCACAAATAAATGAACAATTGATTGCTTATAATCAATAATTACTGTTGGAATTCGGGATTTGGTTATTGGAATTTAATTTGAGGAGGCATTATGGACCTAAAGAAGATAGGCTTTCAGCTACCTGACGCGATCAGGTTTAATGAAGATACGCTGACTAATACATACGGTAAACTTATAGCTGAGCCTTTAGAACGTGGTTTTGGTACCACCCTAGGGAATGCATTAAGGAGGGTTTTGCTTTCCTCTATTGAGGGTGCAGCAGTAACTGCAGTCAAGATACCAGGCGCCTTTCATGAGTTCTCTACAATAAAGGGTGTCAAGGAAGATGTCGTTGAAATAATATTGAATATAAAGAAACTCAGGTTCAAGCTGTATGCTAATGCAAAAAAGATTGCAACAATAAAGGTAAAAGGTCCCCAAAATGTGACAGGCTCCAATATTCAAGGAGATGCATCTTTTGAGGTTCTTAATCCTGAACAGCTTATTGCAACCTTAGATAAGGATGCTACATTTGAGGCTGAGATGTATATAAATAAAGGCAAGGGATATGTGCCTGCTGAGTTAAATAAAGAGGAAAACCTTCCTGTAGATATGATTGCAGTTGATTCTGTATTTACTCCTTTAAAAAAGGTTAATTTTACTGTTGAGAAGGCAAGGGTTGGAAGGGCAACAGACTATGACAGACTTGTAATGGAGATATGGACCGACGGCAGCATAACACCTGAGAAGGCAATTTCACAGGCTGCATCTATCGTAATTGAACATCTCAAACTATTCGTATTAGAGGAAGAACAAGAGGAAGAAGAGAATATTTCTATAGAGGAATCCAATTTAGTGTATTCAGCCAGCGAAGATCCGATATTCAATGTTAATCTCCTTAAGAGTCTTGAAGAACTGGAGCTTTCAGTAAGATCTTATAATTGTCTGATGAATGCAGACATAAAGACCATTGCCGACCTTGTACAGAAGACAGAGCAGGAAATACTAAGGACAAAAAACTTTGGGCGCAAGTCCCTTAATGAGATAAAGGAAATACTGTATGGGATGGGACTTCGCCTTGGTATGAGGGTTGACATGGAAGCCCTTAACAGAGAGGTGGCCTTACAAAGCGGAGGTATTGAGCAAAATGCGGCACAGGATTGATGGCAGGTTATTCGGAAGAACTGCAAATCAGAGGAAGGCACTTTTAAAAGGACTCGTGACTTCTCTATTTGAACACGAGAGGATAGAGACTACAGTTGCAAAGGCGAAAGAGGTAAGGAAGATTGCCGAGAAGATAATAACACTAGGCATAAAAGGGGATTTACATTCAAAACGACTTGCCCTTTCATATCTCTCTAACAGGGCTGCTATGGCAAAGCTCTTTAGTGAAATAGCACCAAGACTTTCAGGAAGAAATGGTGGGTACCTCAGGATTGTACAGACAAGAAATAGAGTCAATGACTCTTCACCTATGGCTGTGCTTGAATTTGTTGATTATGAAGATATTAGGAAATCCAAAGAGGTAAAAAAGTCGAAAGAGAAAAAGGCTGAGAAGAAAGAAACAGAGAAAACAACTTAAACCTCAAACGCATCCTTGATATGTTCGATGTCCTTCTTACCATTGTCCATGCAAAATATACTGAGAACATCAAACCTTACAGGAGATTCTTTCCCCTGCCTTTTTAAATAGAGTAATGCTAAATTTTTCAATTTTTGTCTTTTCCTCTTATTTACTGCCTCGAAGGGATAGCCGAAGGAAATATCTGTCCTTGTCTTTACTTCAATAAATACTATCGTGTCGCCGTCTCTTGCAATAATATCAATCTCGCCAACAGGAGTCTTGTAGTTTCGCGCAATTATTCTGTAACCTTTTTTCTGTAAAAATCTGACTGCAAGGTCTTCGCCTTTACTGCCAAGTGGTTTCATTTCCTTCCAATCTCTCAAGGAGCTTTGGAATTCCCTCTATAACACTTATTTCCTTTTGACAGAGCAACTTTAAAAGCTTTCTGAATGAGGAAAACTCTTCCCAATGTCCTTTGAGATTCTCAGATAAGGTTTTGTTAATATCTTTACCCTTCTTATCCCAATCTACCAGGATAATAACCCTGTGGAATCTATCTTCAATATCCGTGCAAAAATCGTAAAGACTTTTACCGTTGTGAAGTGTGATGATCTCACCGATTAACCCGAGTTTTCGTAAGGCTGACGCATCTTTTTTCCCTTCAACGATAACAGGGATTATTTGGTTTATCTCATGCAGGGCTTCAATGACTTTTCTTAGGCGCTCAGCCCTCTCGATATCGGTGACAGATGGTAGATTCTTCTGTGTGCTTATCATGCCTAAGCTTTAAAATACAGGATATAGATTGTAATTTGCAAATTAGTCAAAAGAATTCCTCCTATGTTACAATATTAATTATGGCAGCGAAATTAGGTCAGCTCCTCATAGCCTCTAACATTATCTCAGAAGATCAGTTAAAGGAAGCCCTTACTCTCCAGAGGAGGGAAGGCGGGAGGCTGGGGACGAACCTTATAAAATTAGGTCATATAACCGAGGAGAAACTTGTCACATTTCTCAGCAGGCAATATGGTGTTCCGGCAATAAACCTTTCTGATTACAAGATTGACCCGTCAGTCTTAAAGCTTGTACCTGTTGATATAGCGAGGAAATATCTTATAATGCCTGTTGCGAGGGTCGGCGCTACCTTAACGATTGCGATGGCTGATCCATCTAATGTATTTGTAATAGACGATATAAAGTTTATGACAGGGTATAATGTTGAGGTTGTAGTGTCGAATGAATCCTCAATCCTGAGTGCCATATCAAGCCATTATGCGGGTCATGGTGACGCCCTTATTGCGGCAAAAAAGTCGGCCACAACTCAGGTAGTTCAGGCAAAGGATTATACACTCTCGGACGAGGACATCAGAGATGAAGAAGCAACAAGTTCATTTGATGAAGGTTTTATGACCGATGTTGATGAATTTGACAGGATAGTGGATAATGCCCTCGAAGATATTGAGGTGGTAGAGGAAAAAGAAGATGAAGCTGTAAAGGAGGTGGCACAACCAATAGTAAAACTTGTTAATGGCGTCCTTATAAATTCGATAAAGGCAAGGGCAAGCGATGTCCATATAGAACCATATGAGAATTCCCTGAGGGTAAGACAAAGGGTTGACGGCGTGATGTATACAGTTATGAATCTACCTGTAAAGATAAAGGCTGCTGTAACCTCGAGGCTCAAGATAATGGCAAACCTTGATATTGCAGAGAGAAGGCTTCCACAGGATGGGAGGATTAAACTAAAACTCGGCAAAAAGAAAGAGATAGATTTTCGGGTATCGACTGTCCCATGCCTTTTCGGTGAAAGAACTGTTTTAAGGCTCTTAGATAAGTCAAACCTTCAGGTGGACCTTACAAGGCTTGGATTTGAAGAAGAGCCATTAAGGGATTTCATGAGTGCGCTGGATAAGCCATATGGCATGATCCTCGTTACAGGACCTACGGGATGTGGCAAGACAACTACCCTCTATTCTGCATTGAATTACCTAAATAAGATAGGTGTTAATATATCAACTGCTGAGGACCCTGTTGAGTATAATTTTTTGGGGATAAATCAGGTGCAGGTGAAAGAAGACATAGGCCTAACATTTGCTGCAGCCTTAAGATCTTTTTTAAGGCAGGACCCGGATATTATTATGGTTGGAGAGATCCGTGACTTTGAGACAGCCGAGATTGCGGTTAAGGCAGCCCTGACAGGCCATCTTGTCCTGAGCACCCTGCACACAAATGATGCCCCTGGTACTATTAGCAGGTTATTGAATATGGGTATTGAGCCATTCCTTGTAGCAGCATCGGTTATCCTTATTGCTTCCCAAAGGCTTACCAGAAAGGTCTGCACGGAATGCAAGGAAGAGGAGAAGGTTCCTGTCCCCGCACTTGTAAGCTTAGGTTTTTCAGAAGAAGAGGCAATGGCCATGAAATGCTACAAGGGCAAGGGTTGCCCTGCATGCAATGGTTCCGGATATAAAGGAAGGATAGCCCTTTATGAGGTTATGCCGCTCAAAGATGAACTCAAGGAACTCATCCTGGAAGGTGCATCAGCAGACGAGTTAAAAAAGACTGCTATTAGACTCGGCATGAAGACGTTAAGGACGAGTGGCCTTACCAAGATTAAAGAAGGGATTACCTCTATAGAAGAGGTGATGAGAGTCACTTTTGGTGACTGACAAATCGAGGACTATGGCAGCGAAATTAGGTCAGCTCCTTATAGCCTCTAACATTATCTCAGAAGATCAGTTAAAGGAAGCCCTTACTCTCCAGAGGAGGGAAGGCGGGAGGCTGGGGACGAACCTTATAAAATTAGGTCATATAACCGAGGAGAAACTTGTCACATTTCTCAGCAGGCAATATGGTGTTCCGGCAATAAACCTTTCTGATTACAAGATTGACCCGTCAGTCTTAAAGCTTGTACCTGTTGATATAGCGAGGAAATATCTTATAATGCCTGTTGCGAGGGTCGGCGCTACCTTAACGATTGCGATGGCTGATCCATCTAATGTATTTGTAATAGACGATATAAAGTTTATGACAGGGTATAATGTTGAGGTTGTAGTGTCGAATGAATCCTCAATCCTGAGTGCCATATCAAGCCATTATGCGGGTCATGGTGACGCCCTTATTGCGGCAAAAAAGTCGGCCACAACTCAGGTAGTTCAGGCAAAGGATTATACACTCTCGGACGAGGACATCGGAGATGAAGAAGCAACGACTTCATTTGATGACAGCATCATGGTAGATGTTGATGAATTTGATAAGGTTGTCGGAGATGCGCTTGATAGTATAGAGGCTTTTACTGAAAAAGAGGATTCAGCAGCAGCGGAGGTTGATGAGCCAATAGTAAAACTTGTTAATGGGATACTCATAAATGCTATAAAGGGTGGGGCAAGCGATATACATATAGAACCATACGAGACCTCCCTGAGGGTGAGGTACAGGGTTGACGGAGTCCTGTTTAATGCAATGAATCTACCTCTAAAAATAAAGGCTGCTGTAACCTCGAGGCTCAAGATAATGGCAAACCTTGATATTGCAGAGAGGAGACTTCCGCAGGATGGAAGGATTAAGCTGAGACTCGGCAAAAAGAGAGAGATAGATTTTCGTGTCTCAGTTTTGCCATGCCTTTTTGGCGAGAAGACGGTTCTCAGGATCCTCGATAAGTCAAACCTTCAGGTGGACCTTACAAGGCTTGGATTCGAAGAAGATCCATTAAGAAAATTCATGGAAACACTGGATAAGCCCTATGGCATGATACTCGTTACAGGACCTACCGGAAGTGGCAAGACAACTACCCTCTATTCCGCATTGAGTTATCTTAATAAGCCTGGTATTAACATAATGACTGCTGAGGACCCTGTTGAATATAGCTTTACAGGGTTGAATCAGGTACAAATGAAGGAAGAGATAGGACTCACATTCGCTTCGGCCCTCAGGTCTTTTTTACGGCAAAGTCCGGATATCATCTTAGTGGGCGAGATTCGTGACTTCGAGACAGCAGAGATTGCGGTTAAGGCAGCCTTGACAGGCCATCTTGTCCTGAGCACCCTGCACACAAATGATGCACCGAGCAGCATAAGCAGGTTATTGAATATGGGTATTGAGCCTTTTCTCATATCAGCATCAGTTATCCTTATCGCTGCCCAGAGGCTTACTAGAAAGATATGCACGGAGTGTAAGGAAGAGGAAAAAATTCCCATCCCAGCCCTTATAAGTCTAGGCTTCTCAGAAGAAGAGGCAAAGACTATAAAATCTTACAAAGGCAAGGGTTGTCCTGCCTGCAATGGTTCTGGATATAAGGGAAGGTTGGCCCTTTATGAGATTATGCCTATCAGCACCGAGATCAAGGAGATGATTTTAGAGGGTGCATCAGCAGATGAATTAAAAAAGACAGCTGTGAGACTCGGCATGAAGACGTTAAGGATGAGTGGTCTTACCAAGGTTAAAGAAGGTATTATCTCGATAGAAGAAGTGGTGAGGGTTACTTTTGGTGATTAACCCTGTGGAGTATAGCAAGCTACTCCATTGGTAAATATAAGAATGAAGGAAGAAGGAGGAAGAAAATTTAGATGGCCACGCTTTATGACTTATTGGGGATGATGATAGAAAAAAATGCCTCAGACCTCCACATAACAACAGGTAGTCCGCCGAGGTTGAGGATAGATGGAAAGCTCGAGCGTATTGACCACCCACCACTGACACCTGCTGACACGAAGGCGTTATGTTATAGTATACTTACTGATGCACAAAAGCATAAATATGAGGAAAATAATGAGCTCGATCTTTCTTTTGGTGTCAAGGGTGTTAGCAGGTTCAGGGCAAATATCTTCATGCAGAGGGGTGCAGTAGCCGGGGCATTCAGAACTATCCCATTCGAAATCAGAGGGTTTAAGGAGCTCGGGCTGCCTGAGATTGTTAATGACCTTGTAAAAAAGCCGCGCGGCCTAATACTTGTTACAGGGCCAACAGGATGCGGTAAGTCAACAACACTCGCGGCCATGATCGACAGGATAAACTCAGAGAGATGTGAACATATTATAACTGTAGAGGATCCTATTGAATATCTTCATCAACACAAAAAATGTCTGGTCAACCAGAGAGAGGTAAATGCTGACACGGTATCATTTAAAGCTGCGCTGAAATATGTCCTCAGACAGGATCCAGATGTGATTCTGATAGGTGAGATGCGTGATCTTGAGACGATTGAGGCAGCTCTTACGGTCTCGGAGACAGGACATTTAACCCTCGCCACATTACATACAAATTCTGCAGTCCAGACAATAAACCGTGTCATTGATGTTTTTCCACCCCATCAACAAGAGCAGATACGAGTCCAGCTATCTTTTGTTCTTGAGGGCATACTTGCTCAGCAGCTTATCGCTAAGAAATCTGGAAAGGGAAGGGTTCTTGCGATTGAATTGCTGGTGCCCAATCCAGCTATAAGAAACCTTATAAGAGAGGACAAGGTACATCAGATCTATTCAATGATGCAGACAGGTCAGACAAAATTTGGTATGCAGACGATGAACCAGTCATTATTCGAACTTTACTCTAAAGGCTACTTATCTTATGAGGATGCTCTCGGAAGGTCACCTGTACCCGAAGAGTTAATTACAGTGCTTCAAAGGAGTATGGCAGCTACCTCAGGCAAAGGGAGGGGATAAAAATGGCGATTGTATTTCAATGGTCGGGTAAGACGCCAAAGGGCATTATCGAATCAGGAGAAATAACTGCAGCAACAAAAGACGAGGTAATCGCGCAACTAAGAAAAAGAAATATTACTGCCACTGTTGTAATTGAGAAACCAAAGAAGGTAAGTAGATTTGGTCTTGGAGGAAAGGTAAAGGATAAGGATATTGTAGTCTTTACAAGGCAGTTTGCTACAATGATTGATGCAGGGCTCCCGCTTGTGCAGGCGCTCGACATACTCTCAACACAGGTTGAAAACAAGTCCTTTGGCAAGGTACTGGCGCAGGTCAAGATAGATGTTGAATCAGGCTCAACATATGCCGATGCACTTAAGAAGTACCCGAGGGTATTCAGTGAGTTATATGCAAATATGGTTGCAGCAGGTGAGGCTGGTGGTATCCTCGATACTATACTCAACAGGTTATCAGCTTACATAGAAAAGGCAATGAAATTGAAGAAAAAAGTTAAAGGAGCAATGGTTTATCCTGCAGTTGTCACATCAATTGCTGTCCTGGTAATTGCTGTCATAATGATCTTTGTTGTACCGACATTTTCAAAGATGTTTACCACGCTTGGAGGAACACTGCCGCTGCCAACAAGGATAGTCATTAATCTGAGTAACTTTATTGCAGGCATAGGCGGGCTATTGGTAGCCGGAGCAATAGTTGCTATTGTTGTCTTTATTGTCCAGTTTAGAAGGACAGAGAAAGGTAAGCATATAACAGACAAAATATTACTCAGGCTTCCTATATTTGGTATGCTCATTAATAAGGTCGCTGTGGCAAAATTTACAAGGACACTGGGAACCCTTGTAAGCAGTGGTGTGCCAATATTGGATGGTCTTGAGATAACAGCAAAAACATCAGGCAATAAGGTCATTGAATATGCGATTATGGAAGTTAGAAAGGGAGTCGTGGGTGGGAAAACCCTTGCCGAACCTATTATGAAGGCAAAGGTTTTTCCACCGATGGTCACACACATGATAGCAGTCGGTGAATCAACTGGTGCGCTTGATGCGATGCTTGGCAAAATTGCTGATTTCTACGATGATGAAGTGGATGCTTCTGTATCAAACCTCACTGCAATGATGGAGCCGATGCTTATGGTATTTCTCGGAACTGCCGTTGGTTTTATTGTTATCTCTATGTATCTTCCTATATTCAAACTGATTACCCTTATAAAATAGAGGGAAATGTCAGAAGATGCAGCAGCATTAAAAATAAAGATCAAGGCCCTGATAGCCTTCAGGGTCGTATTTGTTACTCTTCTCCTCTGTTCATCTTTCCTTTTTGTAGGATATGAAAAATTCTCCTATGTACATGTACTCTCTTATCTAATTATTCCTCTATATACTGTTACCATTATTTATTCCCTGCTGCTCGGAAAGGTTAAGAACCTTGTTGCATTCGCCTACGCACAGTTATTGCTCGACGTTATTTTTGAGATAATGCTCATCTATATTACCGGTGGCATTGATAGTTGGTTTTCTTTTACCCTCATACTTACTGTTATCTCTTCAAGTATTGTATTAAATAGAAGGGCAGGTTATATTACCGCAACATGCAGCAGTGTCCTTTACGGGATGCTTATAAACCTCCAGTTTTACAGGTCTCCGCCCCTCACCAGTGGAGGGATAACGGGTGAGAAGGACTACCTATATAAGCTACTTGTCCATATAATTTCCTTTTACCTTACTGCTTATCTGAGTGGATATCTCTCATCGAGGCTTGAGAAGACAACGCAGAAACTTGAGAAGAAAGATTTAGATCTGCGAGACCTTGAGTTCTTTAACAGGGAAGTGGTGGAAAGCCTGCCGAGCGGCCTCTTTACTACAGACATTTCCGGTAATGTATTAATCTTTAACCGCGCAGCTGAAAGGATAACGGGCATTAGAAAGGGTTCTATCATAGGTCAGAGGATAGATTCAGTCCTGCCGGTTTTTAAGTTCCCCTTTTCTGAAGGGCGCAAAGAGGATATAATAATAGTTGAAGGGGTTCAGAAGATAATAGGGCTTGGTATCTCTACCCTCAGGGGCATTGATGAAAGCACTAAAGGTTTTATCGTGATTTTCCAGGATCTTACACAACTGAAAAGACTCGAAACAGAAATGAAACAGAAAGAGAAATGGGCAGCTATAGGAGAACTTTCATCAAATATTGCCCATGAAATCAGGAACCCGCTTGCATCACTGAAGGGCTCTATAGAGATGCTCAAAGAAGATTCGGTATCTAAGAATTACAAGAAGAGACTTATGGAAATTGCCCTGAATGAAATGGAGCGTCTCGACCGCATCATAACTGATTTTCTCACATATTCGCGGCCTACACCCCCGGAGTTTAAAAGATTCGAGCTTCATGGCATGCTTGATGAGACTATAGAACTCCTTAAAAATGTTGAAGAGAACAATATATCTATAAATAAGGAATATACTGGCAGACTTGAAGTGGATGCAGATCCCCAGAAGATGCGGCAGGTATTCTGGAATCTCGGGATAAATTCAATAGAGGCAATGCCTGAAGGAGGGGAACTTATTATTTCTACAAGAAACATGGACAGGGCTGTAGAGATAACATTTAAAGATTTTGGGGCTGGGATAGACAAAAAAAACATTGAGAAGATCTTCTATCCTTTTTTCACTACAAAGGAGCATGGTACCGGACTCGGACTCTCAATAGCTTATAGGATAATCGAGGAGCATAACGGCAGGATAAATGTAAACAGCAGTCCAGGGGTCGGAACAACATTCGAGATTATAATGCCAAAGACAGATGAAAAAACATAACGGGAAAATACTCGTAGTTGAAGATGAAAAAAGCATGCGGGAAGTCCTGAAGATCCTTCTCGACGGGGAGAACTATGAGGTCATGACCGCATCTGATGGACTTGAAGGTCTGTCATCTTTAGATAAAGACATCTTCGACCTTGTCATAACAGATATGAAGATGCCCAAGGCTGATGGTTTTCAAGTCCTGAAGAAAGTAAAAGAAATATCACCGGATACCATCGTAATCATGATAACGGCTTTCGGGACAAGAGAAACAGCAATCGAGGCAATGAAATTAGGTGCCTATAACTATATCAATAAGCCATTCAATATTGACGAGATAAGACTTATTGTAAAAAGGGCGATTGAGAAAAAGAAGCTGAGTGAGGAACTTTCTGTCTTAAAGGAGAAGGTAGAGACAATATATACGCTCGAAAATATTGTCGGACAAAGCCCGAAAATGCAAGAGATGTTTAAGCTGATCCCAAGGATAGCACAGAGCAAGTCAAATGTCCTGATAATAGGTGAAAGTGGCTCGGGCAAGGAATTAGTTGCGACCGCCCTGCACAACCTCAGTCATAGAAAAGAGAAGAATTTTATAACGATAAACTGTGCTGCATTTTCTGAAGGCATCCTTGAGTCAGAGCTCTTCGGACATATGAAAGGTGCATTTACAGGTGCGATGTACAACAAGCAGGGGCTATTTGAGATAGCAGACGGTGGAAGTGTGTTCCTCGATGAGATAGGCGAGATGCCGATTAGCCTCCAGGCAAAGCTGCTCAGGGTAATTGAAAATGGGACATTCAGACGTGTAGGTGGTACGAACGACATAAAGGTTGATGTGAGAGTTATATCAGCTACGAATAAGGACATAAAGGAAGAGGTATCATCAGGCAGGTTCAGGGAGGACTTATTTTACAGGCTGAATGTAGTTCCTGTAAACATACCTCCTCTAAGAGAGAGGAAGGAGGATATCCCGTTGCTCGTAGACCATTTTCTTAAAAAGACATCTGACAACCCAAAGAGGATTACACCCAAGGCTATGAAGCTATTGATGGACTATTCATGGAAGGGTAATGTCAGGGAACTCGAAAATATTATTGAACGTACAGCCCTTCTAACAGACAAAGAAGAGATAGTGCCGGCAGAACTCCCAACTGAAATAACCGGATATCAAGATGATATGAAATACATTTCGGGACTTACTGAGGAAGGTATAAATATTGATAAGGTTATTGGAGATATTGAAAAGAGATATCTTCTCCAGGCACTTGAAATAGCAGGCGGTGTAAAGACAGAAGCAGCTAAATTATTAAATCTTTCTTTCCGTTCTTTCAGACACAGACTCCACAAATACAATATTAGTTAGCCTTAATGTTGCATAAAGAGGAGGGCAGATATACTGAAAAACCCCTGCAAAGCGACAAGATTTCATTATTATTCACATGATAAACACCCCCCTTAATCCCCCCTTGATAAGGGGGGATTAAGGGGGGTGTTTATTTCACAAAAGGGCTGGCTGGCCAATCTAAAGGGCTCTAAGGTGTCACTGGCAGGCCTTTTTCAGCACATCTGCCCTCCAACTATCGAATACGATTTTGAAACCTTAAAGTTAAATAATCCTTTGCGGGTTAGTATAAACGTTTAGACGGTCGCCTCTCACAAAACCTGCAAGTGTGATACCTGATTTTTCAGCTATTTCAATTGCAAGATCGGTTGGTGCGGCTCTGCTCACAATTATTGGTATCCCCCATCTTGAACATTTTGATACAATCTCTGAAGATAAGCGACAGCTTACGAGCATCAATTTTTCAGTAAAAGGTATATCCTCGAGGATGGAGTAGCCTATTATCTTATCAACAGTATTGTGTCTGCCTATGTCCTCTGCAAACGCAAGAATTCTTTTCCCATCTGAAAGCGCTGCGCTGTGAAAACAACCTGTTAGTCTGAAGAATTCCGATTTCTGATGGAATTCCTTGAAGATGTTTTTAAGGTCTTCTACCGTAATAGAAAAATCATCCTTAACCTTTTCGAAATTCCTTTTCTTATTAAAGGTGACTCCACCGAGGCATCGAGAGGTGACCATCCCTTTTTTAAAGATATATTCAGCAGTGATGTCAGCCCTGATATCTTCTCCATAAATTATATCAATCTTATACGGAGAGATTTTATTTGTTAATATCCCTTCTGTAAGAAAAAGACCGATTATTAATTCCTTAATCATAAGGGGCGTGCAATACAGAGTTATAACCTTCTTACCATTGACAGAAACCCTGAGTTTTTTCTCTACAGCAACATAATCTTCTAATTCCTCAGAAGATGTGCCCTGTTTCTTTATTATTTTTCTCTTTATGTATGGATTCATATTTTGCTAATAACGAACAGATAACGTTTCCGTTGCAAAAGAAGCCCAAAGGGTTTGGACGTAAGTCTTTTGCAACGTGTTATCGGAAGTTGTGGGCAATTTTAAAAATATAACCGTCCCACCTTCATCTTTTGCTTTATCGAATTGGTCTAATATTGCCTGTGCTGGCACAGATTGAACACCGATTTGAGTTGCTAAGATAAACTGAGGATCGATGGGACCTAAAAATGAATGTTTTCCCATCATAATTGTATTAGCAGAGCATGCAAGCATAGTTGCGGCTGACATTGCAGCTTGCGGGATAATAACTCTAACATGAGTAAATTTTGTCCTGATATACGAAACGAGTGCTTCGGTTACTTCGGCAGATCCACCAGGACTATGGACTATTAAATCTAAACTCTGAGTTGCAAGTCCATGAATTACTTCCATTAAACCTTGAATATCTTCTTCTATTATAGTTGTATCATTGGGGGATGCACCAGGGGATGTCCACTTGGTAGCATAAAGTATTACATCTCGGCCAGTTTTATTATTCAATAAGGCAAGATATTTACGCCTTACATTATCAAACGGTGGCAACTTAGTTTGGTTTTCAACTTGGTGAAGCTCTTTTAGAATCTCACCCCATGTAGGCAAAATTATCTCCTTAACAAATTATGAAGAACTGTTACTTAATGACGAAATTGTTTTGGGTGTATAAACGCTAAGATACTCTTTGCTTTTCAACATTAATTCATCTAATTTGCCATATGCTGCCATTAAGTCTATAAGTCCCGGCATATTTTGGGCTTCGGAAATCATTTTCTCTAAAGCATCGCTCCGGGACAAAATAACTGTTTCTTCCATATAACCTCCTTCTTTGGTTTAAGTATATCACAAGATAAGCGATTAAAATCAAATTTTTTCATCTTTTACCTTTTCCCATGCCCACAATTTCCGATAACGTTTCCGTTGCAAAAGAAGCCTAAAGGGTTTGGACGAATGTCTTTTGCAACGTGTTAGGCAACTGTTTTGCTTGGTTATCCCAATAAATAAATTACCACAGTTTCGGAATTTTGGGGATAAGAGGCTTTTTGGGTTCCTCCTGTTTCTTTTCAACAGGTTTTTCTTCGGGTTTCATTTCAGGTATAGATG
>Ga0210004_1000404_pt1 | contig 26484 bp, 23 predicted proteins | sample CryGey13umfilter_FD_185450 | JGI IMG/M metagenome (GOLD analysis project Ga0210004, IMG submission 185450) | Groundwater microbial communities from aquifer in Utah, USA - Crystal Geyser 4/8/14 3 um filter (SPAdes) (version 3) | ecosystem: Environmental > Aquatic > Deep subsurface > Groundwater...
AAATGAACTTAAGGTCTGACTGCGATCCTTAAAAGCAGTCCATTAAACAGGGGGCGCACTAAAAGCGCCTCCCTGTTTTTTTTGATATTTTTGAACTTTTTAACTTTGATACTTTTGAGCTTTGTAGAGCCGCAAATACCGGTTTTTCGCCGGGGTTTGCTTTTTTTCAATTTACTATAGAGTCCCGACCTCTATAGTAGTAGTTAGTTATCCATAGAAATTTGAAACTTTGTTTTTATAATCTTTACTTTTATTAATCTTTCTGGTAAACTATCAACTATAGAGTCCCGACCTCTATAGTGACTCTAGGTGGTGAAATTTATGAGAAAAATTATTTTTGAAACTGGAAAATATTATCATGTTTATAATCGCGGGGTAGAAAAACGCAATATCTTTAGAGACGATGAAGATAGGTTTCGTTTTATTCATGATTTATATGAATTCAATGATCAAGACGCCGTTCTTAATAGTCAGTTTTACTATAGAGGTCCGACCTCTATAGTGGCTAGAAAGAAACAAAGAAAACTATTAGTTAACATTCTTTGTTTTTGTCTAATGCCCAATCACTATCATCTAATTTTGGAACAATTAGTTGATAATGGTATTTCTTTATTTATGCAAAAATTGGGTGGCTATGTTTATTCTTTCAATCTTAAATACGAAAGAGTCGGGCCTTTATTTCAAGGGAAATTTAAGGCTATTGAGATAGAAAACGAAAATTATTTACTCCATCTCTCGCGGTATCAACATATTAATCCAGCGGAATTTATTGAACCAAATTGGAAAGAAGAGGGGATTAAAGATTGGAAAAGAGCTGTTCAATTTTTAGAATCATATCGCTGGTCAAGTTTTCTTGATTATATTGGTAAAAAAAATTTGCCCTCAGTCACCCAGCGCGAGTTAATCAACACTTATTTCGAAAAGCCAGAAGATTATAAAAAATTTGTGATGGAATTTTTGCTAAAGGACTTAGAAAAGATTAAGGATTTGTTAATAGAAAAGTAAAAAGAGTAAATTAAACGTTTAAAGACTTTGCCCCAGTAGCAATTGCGCTTAGTGAGACGCTATGGGACAGTATGGCAGATTTTTAAAAGCGCTATAATAACTATAGAGTCCCGACCTCTATAGTCTTATAGCCCTTGTCTTTTTAATAAGTTCTAGTAGAATTTATTGTATAGAGTGTATAGAGACCCAACCTCCTTTAACCTCCTTTAACTCATTTAATGATCAAAATTAAAATTATTATAGTTAATAAAAATAATGAAAACGCAGCAGCAAAAAATAGGCGAGAAAGGTGAAAATTTGGCGATTAAGTATTTTAAAAAACATCATTATCGAATAATTGAACGCCATTTTGTTGCTTCAAGATACGGAGAGATAGATATTATTGCCGAAGATAAAGGGGGGTTGGTTTTTGTTGAAGTAAAAACAAAGACCGACGAACAGTTCGGATTGCCAGAGGAAGAATTTACTTATCAAAAAAGAAAAAAGTTTTATCGCGCCATCCAAAATTATTTATTCAAGAAATATCTTTTAGATAAAAATTGGAGGGTTGATTTTGTTGCCATTGAAATTTTAGACAGCAAGCCAATTCTCCGACATTATCAAAACATCTCTTTAGCCTAGACCCATGAACAAAATTAGCTTAAAAGACAAGAATTATCCGGAATTGCTTAAGAAAATACCAAACCCGCCGAAAGAATTATATTTTAACGGCATTCTCAAAAAGTCAGAGAAATATCCCTTCGCCGTTGTCGGTACCAGAAAACCGTCCGCTTATGGTCAGGAGGTCACTGAATATTTTGTTAAAAATTTGTCAGAAGCAGGGCTGACTATTGTCAGCGGCTTAGCTTTAGGCATCGACTCTCTGGCGCACAAGATAGCTTTAGAAAATAAAGGAAAGACAATCGCGGTTTTAGGCTCAGGTTTAAATCATATTTATCCTCAAACTCATCAAAAACTGGCTAAAGAAATTGTTATCTCAGGCGGCGCTCTTATTAGCGAATATCCGCCGGAGACCTTAGTTTATAAAGGTAATTTTCCCGCTCGCAATCGAATTATTTCTGGCTTAAGTTTAGGCGTTTTGATTATTGAAGCGCCGGAAAAATCAGGCGCTTTAATTACCGCGCATTATGCAACCTTACAAAAACGGAGGGTTTTTGTTGTTCCGGGAAGAATTTATGATAAAAATTCAGTTGGCGCTAATGAGTTGATAAAACAAGGCGCTCAATTAGTCAGCAAGCCAGAAGAGATTTTAAAAACCTTAAAAATAAAACCAGTCTCTTTCAAAAAACAAAAAATAGATTTTTTATCCGAAGAAGAAAAATTATTGTTAAAATTTTTAGACGAGGAACCGGTTTCGATTGATGAAATTATAAAACAAAACAAAAAGCCAGCCTCAAAAATTATTTCTTGTCTCACCTCAATGGAAATGAAAGGAGTAATTAAAAATTTGGGAGGGCAATATATAGGAATTAAGTAATATGTTGGCAAAAATATTATCAGCCGTCAATGAAGGGCTCGAATCTCGTTTAGTTGAAGTTGAGATTGATGTTTCCTCGGGGTTTCCTGTTTTTGAAATTGTTGGTTTGCCTGACAAAGCGGTAAGCGAGTCAAAAGAGCGGGTGCGTTCAGCGATTGTTAATTCTGGTTTTAGATTTTTGCCAGGAAACAGGAAACGTTTGATTATTAATTTAGCGCCGGCGGATATCAAAAAAGAAGGTTCGGTTTATGACTTGCCAATCGCTTTTGGAATTTTAAAGGCTTCCGAAGAACTAGGAGAGGAATTCAACCAAGAATTGCTTAAGGATTCTTTATTCGTCGGCGAACTTTCTTTAAATGGCGAGCTCCGGCATACCAAAGGAATTTTACCAATGGTGATTCTCGCCAAACAAAAGGGAATTAAAAATATCTATCTTCCCGAGGACAATACTCCCGAGGCCTCTTTGGTTGACGGCGTGAATATCTATCCTCTCAAATCTTTAAAGAATTTAATTTTTCATTTATTAAATCAAGAGAAAATTGAGCCTTTTAAGTCCTCGGAAAATTGGGAAAAAAGTTTATTTAAGATAAAATATGAGAATGATTTTGCTTATATCAAAGGTCAGGAATTTATTAAACGAGCCTTAGAGATTGCCGCCTCAGGCGGTCACAATGTTTTAATGATTGGCTCTCCCGGCGTTGGAAAAACTTTATTAGCCAAAGCCCTGCCTTCAATTTTACCCTTAATGAACAAGGAAGAGGTCTTAGAAGTGACAAAAATTTATAGTGTGGCGGGACTCTTAAAGCCAAATGAATATTTAAAAATTGAACGACCGTTTCGTTCGCCTCATCAGACAACCTCTGATGTCGCGATGGTTGGCGGCGGACAGGTTCCCCATCCCGGGGAGGTGAGTTTAGCGCATCGCGGGGTTTTGTTTTTAGACGAATTAGCACATTTCAAGCGAATGGTTCTGGAGGCCTTGCGCCAGCCGTTAGAAGATGGAGAAATCTCTGTGGCTCGGGCTCGAGGTTTTGTTTCTTATCCGGCTAAATTTATTTTAATTGCTTCAATGAATCCCTGCCCCTGCGGCTACTTTGGCGATCCCCAAAAAGAATGTCAATGCAGCGCTGGAGAAATTTTAAGATATCGCCGCAAAATTTCCGGTCCCTTATTAGACAGAATTGATTTGCATTTAAATGTTCCCAGAGTAAAAATTGATAAATTAATGGGAGAAGAAGTTGCCGAAAGCTCAAAAGAAATTAGAAAAAGGGTTGAAAAAGCTCGCGGGTTGCAGGCAAAACGTTTTGCCAAGATAGGTGAGAAATCGAAAAAGGCCGTAAAAACAATGGCCAATTCAGAGATGACCAATGTTCAAATTAAAAGATTTTGCGAAATAGATGAAGCAGGCGAAGATCTGTTAAAGCGGGCAATTGAAAAATTTACTCTCTCGGCTCGCGCTTATCACCGCATTTTAAAAGTGAGCCGGACTATTGCTGACCTCTCAGATTCTGATAAAATAAAAACCGAGCATTTAGCTGAAGCCATTCAGTATCGCACCCAAATTGACGAAAATATATTTTAGCCCCCTTGACTATTTTTTAGGGGGTGTTAAGATAAATAAAAGGAGGTGACTAAATAAATTAAATAATTTTAAAAGTTTATGAAAACGAGAAAACATTTTTTTCTTATTTTTCTGGTTATTTTATTAATGGGTTGTTCTTCAGTTAAAGCGCAAACAGAAGAAATTCAGTCAACTGATGTTTTGCATTTAATTTTAACCGTCAAATGGGGAAACGTCCTTGAAGAACCAATCAACAAAGAAGCGATTAATTTTAACGGCTCTATTTCTCTTTCCGGTTCTGAGGACCGGATAACTTTAATTAAAGAAATGCTTTTTGAAAAGCATAATGAGGACCAAGATAAAATTATTAGTAAAAGCAATCCTGTTTCCTGGCAGTCTTTGATTTTTAATCATTGGGATGGAGTAAGGGTTTTAGTTTCTGGTTCTGCTTCCAGCACTTTAGTAGTAGAAACTGTTCAAGGGTCTTTAACGAAAACAGTCAAAGAGGTTTTTGAAGCTAAAAAGCCAATCGTTGAAGATTTAGGTAATGGTTATGAGATAGTTATTCATTCTCATCCTTCGCCGAAAAGAGTTTTGATTTTAAAAACAATCTGGGGAGGTTCGGAATCTACTTCTGCTGCTTCAGCTCCAGTTGACTTTTCCGGCGAAATGACAGTCAGTCCGGGCAATAATTTGAAGTTATTAACAACATTGCGTTTTGAAAAGAATCAAGGCGATAAAATTGTCAGTCAAGAGACGACTAAAATCAAATGGCAGTCAAAAATTTATCAAGGGCAAGACGGTCTTCTTTCTTCAATTTTGCTAAACAGGTCTTTGAATTCAGAACATTTTGTCACTATTAAATTTACCGATTCTGAAGTTAATTGGCAAAAAACTTATCCTTTAAGTCAAATTTTACATGAAAAAATAGTTAAAGAAGAAATTCCAGTTGGCGAAAGAATTTACCAATTAGTTATTGCCCTTCATCAACTGCCAAATAAGAAACTAATTAAAGTCAGAAATAAACCGGATGTTTATTTATTGGAAGATGGTTTGAAAAAACCGATTATCTCCGCTGAGGTTTTTAAATCTCATGAATTTAACTGGTCAGAAATAGAAACAGTTTCTGAGGAGGAATTGGATTCTTATGCGGAAGGAGAGGTGCTTAATTATCCTGATGGTACTTTGGTTAAAGGTTCAAAAGCAGCGGTTTATGTTATTTCTGAAGGCCGTAAAAAACCAATTCGCAGCGCTGAGGTGTTCTCAGGCTTGGGCTACAAATGGGAAAATATTAAAACAATAAAAGACGCGGAATTAAATCAATACGAGCCAGGACCAATAATTATCAGAGAAAGCAGCCATCCTGAAGGCGCTTTATTAAGAGTTAAAGGCACGGCCGGGGTTTATCAAGTTAGAGGCGGCAAACTGAGACCTATTCAAAGTAAAGAAATTTTTGAAGCCAATAAGTTGAAATGGCGAGAAGTGCTTGAAGTAACCAATGAGCAAAAAAATAAAATTGAGATTGGCAAAGAACTTTCCTATCCTGACGGGACCCTGATTAAAACTGAGGGAGCCGGGGTTTATTTAATTGAACAAGGGGAGAAGAGACCGATTAAATCAGCTGATGATTTTCAGTCCTTAAATTATAAGTGGAGACAGATTAAAACTATTCCCGCCAAGACATTTAACGCCTTGCCGGTTGGTCGAGAATTAATCGGGAGATAATTATATTTTAAATAAATTTTATGTGGTTGACATGGTTAATTTTAATTTTTGTTCTTCTCGTTCTCGGGTTAATTGCTATTTATAATGGTCTTATTAGTTTGCGTAATCGGGTGGAGGAAGCTTGGTCTGATATTGAGGTTCAACTCAAGCGACGACATGATTTAATTCCAAATTTGATTGAAACAGTTAAGGGCTATGCGGCTCACGAGAAAGGAGTTTTTGAGGAGGTGACTGAGGCCAGAGCCAGGGCTTTGTCGGCAACCACGCCAGCTGAAGCTGGCGCGGCAGAAAGAGGATTGGCCGGCGCTTTAAAGACTTTATTTGCCGTAGCGGAAAATTATCCAACGCTGCGCGCCTCTGAAAATTTTCAGAAACTTCAGGAAGAGCTGTCAGATACGGAAAATAAAATTCAGGCGGCGAGACGTTTCTATAATGGCAATGTCAGAGACTTCAATATTAAGCAGGAAACTTTTCCTTCTAACCTCGTGGCTTCAACGTTTAATTTTAAGAAGGCAGAGTTTTTTGAGATTGAGAAAGAAGAAGAAAAAGAAGCGCCAAAAGTGAGCTTCTAAGTATATACTAAATTGGAAAAGGAGAAGTTTTTATACTTCTCCTTTTAGTTTTAATAAGCTGGGGTTGACAAAATTAAAAATTTTGATATCCTTAAATTAAATAAATTTGACGTTCCTTCAGTCAAAAGGAGGGAAAAATGGAAGAAGAAAAAATGGATTGGCAGGACAGGGTGGCGGTAGTTTTGGTGGTTTTGATAGTGGGAATCATACTTGGCACTTTGTTTTATAGGCCACTTTGTTGGCTGGGCCCTTTGGCTATTAAACCATTTTGTTGGTTAATGCAAGAGCCAGCTTGGGTAATTATTTTGGTGGTTTTGGGGATATTAGGCTTGGGGAGCTGGATCCGTGAAGCGATTATTAAATCGGAAAAGTAATAAAAAGAGGTCCGAAGAACATTTCGGACCTCTTAGCTTTTTAACAGAAATGGCCAATTTTATTGATAAATAGAATGATCGCCGACGGAATGAAACCAAATAGTTTTTTCATTAGCAAATTCAAAAATAATGCGATATTTTTGGTCAACTAAAAAACTCCAAAAATCTTTTAGCGCTCCTGATAATTTATGGGTTTTTAATCTCGGATCAAATGGATTTTTACGGAAAATTTTTTCTTGTTTCTCGGCCTTCCTTTTTATTTTCAATGGTAACTTTTTATATTCTCGCTCAAATTTGCTTGAATAATAAATTCGCATAAAAATAATAAAAGCAGGGGATTATCGCAAATCCTTTAATGATTTAAGAATTTTGCTTCGGCCAGTCATTAATTCTCTACGACTCTCATTTAATTCTTGTAATAATTTACCTTCTAACCACATCCGTAATAAATCTCGAAAAAATTCACTTTTAGTGGCATATTTTCCACTAGAAACAGATTGCTTTACAGCCTTGGCTAATTCTTGTGGCAGCGAAATGTTAATAATATCACGCATAGTTTAGTAGTTAATTGTAACAATTTATATTACAATGATACACCGATAAAAAAAGATGTCAATGTTGATACTGTGGATAACTTTTCCGCCCTTAATACTTTAAAATATGTTAATTTTTTGAGTTTAATGGGGTGGGCGACGGGATTTGAACCCGCGACTTCTGACTCCACAGGTCAGCGCTCTAAACCAACTGAGCTACGCCCACCATTATTCTGGTACCCCGGACAGGACTCGAACCTGTAATCTTCACCTTAGAAGGGTGTTGCACTATCCAGTTGTGCTACCGGGGCAAATTTTTCAATTTAAACCTCTCGATGATTCCTAATTTCCAGCCCTTTATTTTTCTAAATAAATTTTTATTATTTATTCTTATTACACACGTGCCGTCATATAAAGGATTTCGCCGTTGTCTTAGAGAGGTAGGTTTAATCTGTGTTTTGTGAAATTGCTTGAGAGGGATATTTATTATTTTTGCCCAATATCGTTCTATTTGTGGTCGACAATGAAGCGTATGAATATGAAGAGCGATTCTAATTTTATCTTTCGGAACTTTACAAAAAATTTTAAACCACTTCATCATTAATTTAATTAAAAATGGATCGGAATTACTGAATTTTACTGCTTCTCCGATATCTGATTTATCTCCTTCAGCCCAATACAACATAAGGCCGGACAAGAATAATGGATTTTTGTAGTTCCTTTTTATTTCTTTTTTAGCTTCTTCAATTATATATTTTGTTTTTTCTATTCGTTTTTTTTGCCTTGCTTTAGCGCCTGCATATCTAGATTTCTGCCGTCCCTTAAATAGGATTTCTTTCTGTTTTCTAGTTAATTCAATATCTCGTAGCCAAAGACTGACTGTTGATTTGCTAACTAATATTTTTTTTAGAATTTCACTGTAAGATTTTCCTTGTTTTCTAAGTTGAACAGCTTTAATTTTTTCTTCAAATTTCATAATAGAATCAAGTTATATTTATTATTTAGACTATATCAGATAGTTCGATTTTTTAAAAGAGCAGATATTAGTTAGTTAGAAGGCGATTGCTCTATCCATTGAGCTATGAGGGCTATTTTTTTCTTCTTCTTCCGTGGAAGGCCTGATAAACCTCTTTTAAATGTTGATCAGAAACATGAGTATAGATTTGGGTGGTAGTAATGCTTTTATGGCCGAGTAATTCTTGGACAGCTCTCAGATCAGCGCCGTTTAAAAGAAGGTCAGTCGCGTAAGAGTGGCGAAGACTGTGCGGTACGATTTTTTTTGTCAGACCAGCAATTTTTGCGTATTTTTTAACCATTCTCTCAATTGAACGCGGAGCTAAGGGCTTGTCTTCTTTTTCTTTTGAAAATGCTTTATCTTCTCTGACAAATAGATACGGACTTAAATCCTTTCTTGTCTCAAGGTATTTTTTAAGCCAGTATTTCGCCTGATTAGAGAGGAAAACAATTCGCCATTTACCTCCCTTGCCTTTTATAGAAAATTCATCTTTTTCTAAATTAAGTTCTTCTTTTTTAAGATTGCTAAGTTCAGAAACACGCAAGCCGGTAGAAAAGAATAATTCTAAAATAGCCTTATCTCTTAATTTAGTAGTATCTTTGGCATTTGTATCTTTTAAAGGTGCTTCAAGAAAATTTTCAAGCTCAGATCCTTCAAGATAGGAGACCTGACGCTCCGGCGTTTTAGCTAATTCAACTCTTGTCGGCTCTAAGGCTCTTATGTCTCGAGAAATTAAATATTTAAGGAACATACGCAAGGCAATCAGATGATAATTTTGGGTAGCGATAGACAAATTTCCGCCACGGCTGTTATTTTCCCTGGCTAGGCTGAGGTGATATTTTCTAACCAATTCATGGGTGATTTCTTGGGGCTCTTTAATTTTTGCCCAATTAAGGAATCGCCTTAAATAGAAATCATAGTTTCGGACAGTGAGCACGCTTCTGCCCTTCTCAATCTCTAAATATTCCAGAAATTTTTTAAGCAGAGTTTTTAAGTCTTTTGTCATAAGTGTATTAACAAAATTTTGCGACAATTGAAAAGTGTTGTAAAATTTTGTTGGATTAGACGACGCTAATAGCGTTGCCTAATCCTAATTTTACGTCGCTAAGAAAAAAAGTCAATCCCCGTAAATTTCTTCTGCCAGCCGACCTCTTTGATTTTTCTTAATTTTTTGTTATAATTAATTCGTTGGTCCGTTAATCCTTTAATTATTAATTAAATGATCGATACTCACGCCCATTTAAATTTTGAAGTTTTCAAGAAAGATTACCAGGAAGTGACAGGACGCAGCTTTGATAATCAAGTCAAGGCGATTATTAATGTCGGTTCAGACCTTACGACTAGCGAGAGAGCTTGCCAAATCGCTAAGGAGTCCAGCAAGGTTTATGCCGCGGTTGGTCTTCATCCGATTCATGTCAAAGATGAAGATTTCGAAGAGAAAAAATATGAAGCCTTGATTAATGAGAATAAGCAATACATTAAAGCGATAGGGGAGACAGGGCTTGATTATTTCCATGTTTTTCAAGAGGTGAAAGAAACAAAAAAGCAAAAGGAAATTATAGAGAAACAGAAAGAAGTTTTTAAGAGACACATAGATTTAGCCAAGAGATTTAATCTGCCGGTTATCCTTCATTCTCGCAGCCTGGGAAGTGAATCGGAAAAGTCTTATTTAGATCTCTTGAGTATCATTCAAAAATTAAAATTTTTGCCCAAGGGAGTAGTTCATTGTTTCTCTGCCAGCTGGCAAATTGCTGAGAAATTTTTAGAGAAAGGCTTTTATCTTGGCTTAAACGGCGTCATCACTTTCCCTAATTTTAAATACAAAGAAGTGGTTGAAAAAACGCCTTTAGAAAAAATAGTTTTAGAAACTGACTGTCCCTATCTTGCCCCGCAGCAAGTTCGAGGAACAAGAAACGAACCAAAAAATATTTTTTATATTGCTCAAGAAATTGCGAGAATTAAAAATAAAACACTCAAAGAAGTTAGTATGGCGACTGATCAAAATGCGACTCGTCTTTTTAGCCTAGGAGAATAATTATGAAGAACACTATCTTAAAAAATTTAAATGAAGAACAGAAAAAGGCGGTGACTTATGGTAACGGCCCGGTTTTAATCATTGCCGGCCCCGGGACAGGCAAGACCACCGTGATTACACAAAGGATTACTTGGCTAATTTTAGAAGGAAAAGTAAAGCCAGAAGAAATTTTAGCCATGACCTTTACTGATAAAGCGGCTGAAGAAATGGAAGAAAGAGTGGACAAAATCTTGCCATACAGCTATCTTGATCTTTCTATTTTAACTTTCCACTCCTTCTGCGAAAAAGTGTTGCGCGACTGGTCTCTTGATATTGGCTTATCGCCGAATTTTAAATTATTGAATTCTTCTCAGCAGGCTTTTTTAATCTGTCAAAATCTTAGCAGATTTAATCTGGATTATTACAAGCCCCTTGGCAATCCTTATAAATTTATCAGAAGTCTCGTCAGCCATTTTTCCCGAGCTAAAGACGAGATGGTCAGTCCGGAGGAATATTTAGAGTACGCGCTAAATTTGAAGCTTGATGAAGATAGCAGTCAGGGAGCAGAAATTTTAAAAACGGAAAAAGCGCGGCTTAAAGAAATAGCCGAAGCTTACGATACATATCAAAAATTGCTTTTTGAGACGGAAGCGCTTGATTTCGGTGATTTAATTCTTTTTACCATAAAGCTCTTCAAAAAGAGGCCGCAAATTTTAAAAAAATATCAGGACAGATTTAAATATGTTTTAGTTGATGAATTTCAGGATACAAATTGGGCTCAGTATGAATTACTGAAATTATTGACGAGTGGTGATTTAAACTTGATGGTTGTTGCTGATCCAAAACAAGCTATTTATAGGTGGCGAGGAGCTTCTTATAGTAATATTTATCAAATAAAAAAGGATTTTCCAGAAACAGAAATAATTTTTCTTAAAAAAAATTACCGTTCAGGTCAAGCCATTCTTAATCTCGTTCATCAATTTATCAGCCAAAATTATGACGAGACGGTCGGCCTTGATGAAGAATTAAAAAGGATATTTGCCGAAGATTTAATTGCTGTTAGAGAAAGCAACTCAGAGATTGAATTTTTTCAGGCTGACACCTTGGAATTTGAGACGCGCCGTGTTGCAGAAAAAATTCTTGAATTGAAAGAAAAAAATCCAGAACTTAGTTTCAATGATTTTGCTATCTTAGTTAGAACCAACGCTCAGGCTGAGCCATTTTGCCAGATGCTTGCTCGAGCCGAAATTCCTTTTCAATTTTTGGCTAAATCAGGGCTTTTTAATAAACCAATTGTTTTAGATATCATTGCCTATCTTAAACTTTTAGACAGTTATCACGAAAGCAATGCTTTTTATCGGATTTTAAATTCTCCACTTCTTTCCGAAAAACTTAAAAACGAAGAATTAGCAAACTTGGTCTATTTAGCCAAGAAAAGAGGATTCCCTCTTTATGAGGCAGCCAAAAATGCTTCCTTGGTGCCTGGCCTTAGTAGGGAGGGCATCAAAAATTTGATGTCTTTGATTTCCTTAATAGAAAAACATACGGAACTGGCCAAAACTAAACCCGTTTCTTTTATTGTTTACTCTTTTTTAAAAGAAAGCGGCTATTTTGACATTTTGAAGCGTCGTGGAGAGAGCGACCTAAAGGGAGTTGAGGAAATCTCCTGGTTAAATCAATTTTTAAAAAAGATAAACGACTTTGAGACAACAAGCAAGGACAAATCAGTCCACAGTTTTCTCCAGTTGATTGACATCATTTTTGAAGTAGGCGAGAACGAGAGTTTAGGTTTAGATGAACAATTGGGACCTGAGGCAGTCAAAGTTTTGACTGTTCATGGAGCTAAAGGTCTGGAATTCGCTTATGTTTTTATGGTAGATCTTGTTGAACATAAATTTCCAAGTATTAACAGAGCAGAGCCAATTAGTTTGCCTGATTCGCTGATCAAGGAGATTATTCCCAAAGGCGACGTTCATCTTCAGGAAGAAAGACGTTTATTTTACGTGGCCATGACAAGATCTCGTGATGGCTTGTTTTTTCTGGCGGCGCAAGACTACGGTGGAAAAAGGAAAAAGAAAGTTTCACCCTTTCTTTATGAGTTAGGTCTTGTTAGGACTCCTTCAAAGACAAAAAATATTTTAGGTTCTTTAGAAATTTTAGAACCGCCGGTAAAAAATAAATTTTCAGTGCAGGGAAAATATAATTTACCGGCTTGGTTCAGCTATTCCCAATTTGAAGCTTATCGAAAATGCCCTTTGCAGTATAAATTGGGTTTTATTTTGCGTCTTCCCCGAGAAGGCAATCCATCCTTGAGTTTTGGCAGGACTATCCATGACACCTTTTTTCAGTATCTGAAAGAAAATTTGGAAAAAAATAAGATTGGACAGAACAGTCTCTTTAAAAAAACATCTGGCCAGAAAGAAGACGTAAGTCTCAAGAGATTAGAAGAAATTTATAAAAAATGTTGGCTTGATGAGTGGTATAAAGACGCAGAACAAAAAGAAGAATTTAGGAAGTTGGGCAAAGAAATGTTAAAAAATTTTTACGATGATTGTGTTAAGACAAAGCCGCGCGTTAAAGAGCTGGAATTTCCCTTTAATTTTAAATTAGGAGATTATCTTATCAAAGGAAAAATTGATCGAATTGATGAGACCTTAGACGGGCTGGAATTTTTAGATTACAAAACAGGCAGGCCAAAAAAAGAGGCGATAGAGGATAAGCGACAGCTGATTATCTATCAAATGGCCGGCGAAACACTTTTTAGAGAGAAAATCGCTTGCTTAAGTTATTATTACCCTGGCACCGGAGAAAAACAGTCATTTTTAGCCAGTAAAGAAGACTTAGAAAGAGTTAAAGAAGACTTTCTAAAAGTTATTGAAGAAATAAAGAAGGAGAATTTCGCCCCGCGACCGAGCGAAATGTGTAAATATTGCGATTTTAAAGATATCTGTGAATATCGGCTAACTTAACTTAAATGTATTTCTCCTACGATGGGAGTTCGACTCCTATAGTAGCTCCCATGGTACTAAGGTGTCTGTCAAGCGCATTAAATTGACTTTTTAAAATACTTTGTTAAAATAAAATCATTATTAATTTCTATGACTTTACGGCGTTATCTCAATTTAATGACAATTTGCACCTCTCTCAACTGGCTGATTTGGCTTTTGGTAATTTTTTTCGTTAATCCGGAAAAGACTGGTCTCTTGGGCCTTATTCTTTTCTACGTCAGTTTATTTTTAGCTATTTTAGGAACTGGTTCAATTCTTGGGTTTATTATCGGAGCTAGGCTCAAAAAACGGCCAGTCTTTGTCGAGGCAGATATTTCTTTTAGAAGAGCTTTTCTTATCGCAATTTTTGTTATTTCCGTTTTGTTTTTAAAAGGGATAGACCTTTTTTATTGGTGGAACACTTTGCTTTTAGGTTTATTTTTAATTATTTTAGAATTTTTCTTCGTTTCTATTAGCAGAAAATATGAGAGAGAATTGTGACGTCAGTTTACCAGGCGAAAAACAAGCGAACGGACATCTTCATCCGTTTTCCCAGGCTATTAATCAATTAGCCGATATTTTTTTATCAATGGGATTTGAGGTGGTCGAAGGGCCGGAGCTAGAAACCGATTTTTACAATTTTCAGTCTTTGAACTATCCTCCTTTTCATCCAGCTCGGGATATGCAAGACACTTATTTTGTTAAAAATCCTCATGGAAAGGAAAATTTAGTTTTACGCACGCATACCTCGAATGTTCAAGTCCGAACCATGGAAAAAAGGACGCCGCCTTTAAGAGTTTGTACTTTTGGCCGCTGTTTTAGACACGACGCGATTGATGCTTCCCATGAACAGGTTTTTTATCAGGTAGAAGGATTTGTGGTTGACAAGGAAATTTCTGTTTCCAATCTAATTTTTACCATGAAAAGCATTTTAAGCGCGTTTTTTGAGAAAGAGGTTGAGATTCGTTTACATCCTTCTTATTTTCCTTTTACCGAACCAAGCTACGAGATTTCTTTTACCTGTGTTAATTGTAATGGGAGAGGCTGTTCCCTTTGTAAAGGAAGCGGCTGGCTGGAAATAGGAGGTAGCGGCATGATTCATCCAAATGTTTTAAAAGCCGCGGGCTATAAAGAAGGGGAGTGGCAGGGATTTGCTTTTGGCTGGGGGCTTGATCGCTTGACCATGCTTAAGTATAAAATTAATGATGTTCGCTGGTTTCATTCGGGTGATTTAAGATTTATTAGACAATTTTAACCACATGAAATTATCATATTATTGGTTAAAAGATTTATCAGGGATAAAAATTTCGCCAGAAAAAATGGCAGAGATTTTGGACCTCCATTTGGCAGAGACAGGGGTTAAAAAATTATCCAATTTAAATTTGGAAAACATTTTTGTTGGAGAAATTATTGATCTTAAGCCGCATCCCCAAGCAGATAAATTAAAAATAGCGATTCTTGATTTAGGAAAAAAATATAAAAAATTAAACATTGTCTGTGGGGCCACAAACATTGCCTTGGGTCAAAAAGTGCCAGTGGCTTTGCCCGGAGCCAAACTGTCAACTGGCTTAGAAATAAAAAAGACAATAATTAGAGGGACAGAATCAGAAGGCATGCTTTGCGCTGAAGATGAGCTTGGTTTAGGGAAGGACCACACGGGAATTTTAATTCTAGAATGTAGCGCTAAAGCAGGCGAGCCACTTGAAAAAGTTTTTGAATTAGATGACACGATTTTTGAAATTGAAAACGTTGCTTTAACGCAAAGGCCAGATTTGTTTTCTCATCAAGGGATGGCCAGGGAAATTAGAGCTTGTTTAAACAAGCCAAGGGGCGAAGACCAAAAATTCAAAAAGAGGGAAACCAAACCTGACAAGATGGTTGAGGTAAAACTTGAAGATAAAAATGCCTGCTTGCGATATATGGCCGTGATCCTTGACGGGGTAAAAATTGGTCCTTCTCCTTTATGGATGCAGAATAGATTAAAAAACTTGGGTCTAAGACCAATCAACAACGTGGTTGATATCACTAATTATATATTACTTGAGATAGGACAACCCCTGCATGCTTTTGATTATGAGAAGTTAGGAGGGAAAAACATCATTATCAGAAAAGCAAAGCCGGGCGAAAAAATTTTAGCCTTAGATGGCAAAGAATATGGATTAAATGAAAATGATTTAGTGATTGCTGACGCGACAAGGCCGATTGCCTTGGCGGGAATTATGGGAGGAGAAGAATCCGGGATAGATGAAAAAACTAAAACCATAGTCATTGAATCGGCAAATTTTGAGCCCATAACCATCAGAAAAACCTTCAAAAGATTGAATTTATCAACCGAGTCTTCCTTAAGGTTTGAGAAAGGTTTGCCGGTTTACTTTGCTGAAGCAGGGATAGAAAGAGCGATTGAGTTGATGGTAAAATTAACCGGGGGCAGGTTAGTAAGCAAGATTTATGACTTGACTACTCCTTTAGCTCAAGCGCGTTTGACAAAAAAAAGAAAAATTTTAATCAACTTGAGAAAGATTAAAGAGATAGTCGGTGAAGAAATCAGCGATAAAGAAATATTAGAAATTTTGAAATCTTTAGGATTTGAAATTAAAGAAATTGATTTAGTTAAAGAATTGACCAAGCTGGCTAAAGACCAGATAGGCAAACCTTATAAATACGGGGCCTCAACTTTTATTGAAGCGCCAAATGTTTTTGACTGTTCAAGTTTGGTTCTTTGGCTATATCGTCAAATTGGCGCTGAACTTCCCCGTCTTTCTATTGAACAAGCAAGTTATGGGGAGAGGGTTGAAAAAGAGGATTTAAAACCCGGTGATTTAATTTTTAAGAAAAGAAAATCCGACAATTTGATTTTTAATAAAAATAGAAAATCGGATTTTCCAAAAGATTTTCCTCAGGGTGTTGGACACGTGGGATTTGTTTTAGAAAAAAATAAAGTGATCCATGCCTCAGGCGATAAAAAGAAAGTTGTCATTGAGAATTTAAAATCATTTCTGAATAAAGATTTTGTGGCTGCCGAAAGAATCATCAAAGACAAAATTGGTTTAGTGGTGACGGTTCCCAATTTTAGACAAGACATCGAGCGGCAAGAGGATTTAATAGAGGAAATAGTCCGCCTGTACGGTATTGAGAAGATTTCTCCTCGTCCAATAATAGGCGTTTCTCTGCCCGCCAGTCCAGAGAAGAAGTTTTTATTGAAAAAAGAATTGAGAAACATCTTGGTTGGTCTAGGTTTTGACGAGGTTTATAATTATCCTTTCTCTGCTTCGCGCGGTTCACTTGAATTGGTTAATCCCATGAGCCCAGAACAAAGATATCTAAGAAAGAATCTTTTAGAGAGGCTAATTAGAAATTATGAAAAAAACAGTCCGCTTTTTGATGACTTTAAAATCTTCGAAATTGGCAAAGCATTCTCTTTTGATCAAGAAATTAAACAGGAAGATCGTTTAGCTGGTTTGATTTATCAAAAGGCGAAGCCCCGTATAATCTCAGAGAGCTATACTGGGGCGAAGCCCCGTAGTGAACTTGGTTCTACTACCGGGGGGAAGGAGCAATATTGGTCAGTAAAAGGCGTGATTGAACTCCTCTTCGAAAAAATTGGCTTAGACAAGGAAGAGATAAATTATCAATTGGTTTTGAATCCTTCCTACAAACAGGAAACAGCGGTTTCGCTTGGCAGGGAAACAATCGGTATTTTAGGATTGTTGGAGGATAAGGTTGGTATTTTTGAATTTGATTTAGAAAAAATATTTAATTTGCTCGCAGCTAGTAGAGAAAAAATATTCAAACCAATCTCCGCTTATCCACCAGTAAATCGGGACCTAGCTTTTTTAATCGATAAAAGTATAAAATGGCTTGATATTTATCGGCGGATTAGAGAAATTGATCCTCTAATTGTTAAATTAGAACTTTTTGATGTTTTCGAAAGCAAAAAATTTGGCGACAAAAGAAACTTAGCTTTTCATATTATTTATCAGTCGCAGGAAGAAACATTAACCTCGGAAGAAGTAGAAAAAATACAAAAGAGAATTATTGAAATAATGGAAAAAGAATTTAAAGCGCAATTGAGAACCTTCTAGATTTTTCGTGGGGACAGCCCCAATTTTTAAATTTTATATTTTTATGTACGATATCATCACAATTGGCGGACTTATTTATGACATTATTTTTCTGATTGATAAGGGAAAGGTTCTAAAAACAAAGCCTGATTCTTTAAAAGAAATGCTTTGTTTTAAGTGCGGAGCAAAAATTTATATTAAAAAGGCCTTTAGAGGCCCTGGTGGCGGAGCTGGAAATGCCGCTGCTTCTTTTTCCCGTTTAGGTCTTAAAACAGCCGTGATTTCTTGTCTTGGCAATGATGTTTACGGCAAAGTTCTTATTGATTCTCTACAAAAGAACAAGATAGAAACAAGATTTATTCAAAAAACAAACAAAGCTTTGACCGGATTCTCCTTGATTAATAGTTTAGAAAGCGGAGATTTGACTATTTTTTCCTTTCGGGGGGCAGACGAGAAATTAAAAATGCCTGATTTTAAGAAAATAAAAACAAAATGGTTTTACCTTTCTTCCCTTGCTACTCCAATCTGGCAGAAAATTTTAAAGGAAGTTCTTAAAATCAAAAACGTAAAAATTGCTTTTAATCCAGGACAGGTGCAAATAGAAAGCGGTTTTTCTTGTTTAAAAAGTTTTTTGCCCAAAATAGATGTTTTGATTTTAAATCAAGATGAAGCAAGAGAATTAGTTTTTAGCGCTAATAAAAAAACCGAAACAAACTTAAAAAGTTTAGCAAAAATAATATCCTCTTGGGGACCAAAAATTACGGTGATCACCGCCGGGAAGAAGGGAGCGGGCGTTTTAGGCAACGGAAATTATTTTTTCAGAAAGCCATTTAGAGTCAAGCCAGCTAACACGACTGGCGCTGGCGATGCCTTTGCTTCTGCTTTTGTTTCAAGTTTATATTATAAGCCGAATGATTTAAAAAGAGCGCTTTTTTGGGGGATAAAAAATAGCGCTTCAGTGATTAAAAAATTTGGCGCGCAAAACGGACTTTTAACTTTAAAAGAGCTGAAAAATGGAAAAAAGTAAGATTGCCGTTATTATTGTTAGTTTTAATGGAAAATCTTATTTAGGCGATTGTTTGCGTTGTTTAGAAGAGCAAACTCTAGCGCCTGAGAAGGTGATTGTGATTGATAACAATTCAAAAGACGGTTCAGTTGAATTTTTAAAAGAATATTCTTTAAAAACTGAATTAAATCTGGAATTTATTTTTAGTAAAGAAAACTTAGGTTTTACCGGCGGCAACAATTTAGGCATGAAAAAAGCTTTAGAAGAAAAGATGGATTATATCTTTCTGCTTAATCAGGATACGGAAATGGAAAAAGACACCCTGGGAAAGCTTTTAGAAGCAGCTGACCGTGAGAAAGATCTTTTTTGCCTTCAGCCTTTAATTTTGTTTGCTGACAGGAAAGACGTTGTTCAAACAGCTGGCGATCGAATCCATTTTTTAGGCTTTGGTTATTTAGGTGATTATCTTGTCAGACTTGAAGATTTCAAAAAGAAAATAAAAAGAAGAGAAGAAATCCCTTACGCTTCTGGAGCCGCAATGTTTATTGTGTCCGACGCTTTGAGAGAAGTCGGTTTTTTTGACGAAGATTATTTTCTTTATCACGAGGATATGGATTTGTGTCTGCGGGCAAGAATTTTAAAAAAGAAAATTCTTCTTGTTCCTCAAGCTTTTGTTTACCATAAATATAAGTCAGGCATTACTCCGCTCAAATGGTCTTATTCAGAACGAAATAGGCACCTGATGCTTTTAAAATTTTATAAATTACCAACTTTGTTCTTAATTTTTCCTTATTGGTTTGCGGCAGAAATTGGTTCTTTAATTTTTAGTATTTCTATCCGGGCCATCAATCCAAAGATAAAAGGTTATTTTGAAATTTTTTCTTTATTACCAAAGTTTCTTAAAAAAAGAAAAGAAATCCAAAAGATAAGAAAAATAAAGGATAAAGAATTAGTTTCTTGCTTTGATGGGGAATTTAAATTTGTTGGTTTTCATTTCCCATTATTTTTTGTTATTAATCCAATTCTGGGTTCATGTTGGAAGGCGTTAAGAGGGATTATTTTTTGGTAAAATATAAGTTATGAAGATAGCCCATCTAGTTTCTACTTACCCGCCATATAGAGGAGGAATGGGGAACGTCTGTTTTAAAGAGGCGGAAGGATTGGCCAAGCTTGGCCATAAGATTACTGTTTTCACGCCCCCAGTAGTAGAACAGAGTTCACTACGGGGCTCCGCTTTTTATAAAAACACACACCAGACATCAGATGTTAAGGTTGTTTATTTAAAACCTTTTTTCAAAATTGGCAATGCTGCTTTTGTCCCGCAGATCTCGTCTTTTTTAAAAGGTTTTGATGTTGTGCATTTGCATTGGCCATTTATTGGCGGAGCAGAAAAAATTCTTTCACAAAGGAAAAAATTGCCGCCTTTGATGGTTCAATATCACATGGATCTTATAGACACCGGGTGGCGGGGGATAGTTTTTAATTTATACCAGTCAATCTTTTTAAAAAAGATGATGGAAGCAGCAGACAAGATCTCGGTTTCTTCCTTTGATTATCTATTTCATTCAAGAGTTAATAAATTTTACTCCGGATTCAGAGAGAAATTTATTGAATTGCCTTTGGGCATCGATCTTGAATTTTTTTTCTCTCAGTCTAAAGATCAAAATTTAAAAAATAGATTGAAATTAAACCAAAATGACAAGATAGTTTTGTTTGTCGGCGGTCTTGACCGAGCTCATTATTTCAAAGGTTTGAATATTCTACTTTCTGCTCTAGCAAAATTAGAAGAAAATGTGAAACTAGTGGTCATCGGAGAAGGCGATTTAAAGAAAAAATACCAAAGTCGGACGGATGATTTAAAAATGAAAGAAAGAGTAATTTTCGTCGGAAGCGCCATATCAAGCGAATTAATAAAGTTTTACAACCTAGCTGATGTTTTCGTTCTGCCTTCCATCTCCTCTTCAGAGGCTTTTGGCTTGGTTTCTCTTGAAGCGATGGCTTGCGCTAAACCAATTATTGTTTCTGACCTGCCTGGCCCAAGAACTTTAGTTAAAGAAGGGGTGAATGGGTTTTTAGTCAAACCGGCCGATGTTGACGATTTAGCTGAAAAAATTAAACTAGTTCTTGAAAACTCCAAAATCAAAGAAATGGGAGAAGAATCAAGAAAAATAGTGGAGGAGAAATATAATTGGTCAGTAATTATAAAGGAGTTAGAAAATATTTATAATAAAATTATCAATGTTAAATAGTCTAAGAAAAAATTTTTATCTCCTGTCCACCTCTGTTTCTTGTCTCGTTGCTATTTTTTGGTATTTCAATTTTTCTTTTTGGCACATCACGAGTCTGAATTTTTTATTTTTAATTGTTTATTTTTATCTTAATTCTTTCTTTCTCGGAAAAATTTTAGGTAAAATTTTGAATTTAGAAAAAGAATTTGAGTTTATTTTTGGCTTGTTCTTTCTTGTATATCTTTTGGCATTTCTCTTGGCCATTCCAATTGTTTTATACCGCTTATCTCACGAGTATTTGTTTATTGTTCTTTTTCTTTTACCAATCGTCTCTTTTCTACTTTCTTTCACCCCCTATTTCAGGAAGGAAGAAAAACAACGCAGGCTTTTTGAAAAAGAAGAAAATGGCAAAAAAGTTCCTCTAATGTTTTATTTTATAATTATTCTTGCTTCTTTTTTTTGTTTTACTCTTCTTCTAAGAGCTAGAACTGGCGGTTACATCCGTACTCCCTGGACAAGTATCCACCCTCTTTATTTTGAGTCCTGGTTGCTTTTGATTTTTGTTTTTGGCTTGATGATTTTCAAAAAGTTAAGCTTTAAAAAATTTCTGATTCTTTTGATTTTTATTTTTTTCGTTTCTCATTTATTTTTAGCCATCCCTTATAAGGCAGGTTTTGGCGGAGATAAATGGCGCCATTTAGGAGCAGAAAAATGGTTAGCCGAAGGAAACATTTATAGCCCGTCTCTTTTCGGAGAAAAAATTGAATATCGTCAAATTGGACCTCTAAAAATTCCCGAGGTTTTTCTTGTTGGCAATAAAACATCTTATTCTAACTTCTGGGGAGCGACCATTGCTTTTTCTTCTCTAACTGGTATTGATTTTTTCTCCCTCGATCTTATTTTATGCCCTCTTCTTTTTTCGATTTTTTTACCTTTTTTAATGCTTAAACTCGGAACTTTTATCTCGCGAAAAAAGGATTTTCTTTATTTGTTTTCCTTTTCCCCCCTGCTTTTTTCGCCTTTCTTTATTTATGGAGGCATCACCGTGCCTGTTTCTTTTGCTCTTCTTCCCTTCCTTTTTTCTCTAATTTTCCTCTTCCGTTATCTTAAAGGAGAGAAGAATCTGAGCTGGCTCCTTCTTTCTTTTCTTTTTCTTGTTCCCTTTCTTTATTTCAATTACATTCTTTATTTAACTTTATTTTTCGCTCTTTTTTCTTTGTCATTTTTCGTTAAAAAAACAATTGAGGCAAAAGGATTCAATAAGACGTTATTCTTAATTGGTCTTTTGTTTGTAATTTTGAGTTTATCTTTTTTCTTTGTTTTTTTGGATGCGGCAGAAGATTACTCCAGTTTTGACTGGTCAAAAATTAATCTAGGAGCGGTCGGCCAATCACTTAAAGATTTTGGGACGCGACTCCTAACTTCTCAGCCTATTTTCCCTCGTGTTTTTGAAATGGAACAGGACAATTGGCTTTATGCGACTACGCAGTCAGAATTGTCAAGAAGTATTTTATTAAAGATTTTACCGTGGTCTCTTCTCTTGACGCCAATCATCCTGAGCTTAGCTGTTTTTGGCATGGCGAGTTTCAAAAAAATGGACACGCCTCTTATCGGGCTGGTTCTTTTTTTGACACTTCTTATTTTGCTTTTAAACCAATTTACGGCTTCTTATCTTATGGATGGCAACCATATTTTTACCAAGCGGAGTGTTTGCTTTATTTCTTTTCTTTTTGCCATTTTTGTCAGTTGGGGAGTTTATTCTCTTATTGTTAATAATAAGGTTTCGCGACTTTTTTCTCAACAAGCCATAATTTTTACCCTCGTTCTGATTCTTTCTTTAGTCTCAGCCACTGTCTACGCCTCTGGCCCTAAATCACAAGTCGTGACAGGCGATGAACTTTCTTCCTCTTATTATTTATGGGACAGGATAAAAGAAGAAAATAACCCTTGTGTCTTAGCCAACACTTGGCCTCTTTTAGCCCTTGAGATGGTTTCTGATCGAAGAATTGTGGCTGGCGGGTTTCCTGTTTATTATGAATATGCTCAGCCGGAAAGAGTTTATCTTTTTGAAAATATGAACAAAACGCCTACTATTCGTTATTTAGAAAGGGCGATAAAAATTACTGGCAGTTCAAAATGCTTTTTTGTGACCGAAGAAAGATTTATTATTTTTAAAGACCAGGGAAAGGTGATTGGCGGGATAAAGAAAATTTTAGGAGAGCCAAAAGCTATTGGCGAAGTTTTAATTTGGACTTATGAGCCAAATAAATAATAAGAATATAAAAGAACTTACAAATAAATTATGAAAAGATTTTTAATTTATTATCGTCTTTTATTAATTATTCTGGTGATTCTTTTTTTTATTTTACTATTTCATAAGAACCTCGCGCCTGAGGGCAGGATGTTTCTGGTCAAAGATTTTTGTCTTGAGTCAAAATTTATTTCCGATCTTTATCCGGAAGAACGAGCTAAGCCCGTGGAAAAAAATGGTGATAAATGTTATCAAACGTTTTTTAATCAGCCAGTTTATTTCAAGGTAAAGGTGCCGAGAGTTTTCACCCAAGCCAAGGTGAAACTTGTTTATCGCAACGCGCGGCAGAACGTAGTTCAATTTGGAGTTTTGAGAACAAAACATCAAACAACTGATTGGGATTTCCAATTAAAATTAATAGAGAACAAAATTTTTGATAGTTTAGACTGGTATAAAATTGAAGAAGAAGGAGTGATTTTGTGGCAGAAGAAAAAAAGATTTAATTCAATCCATCAATTTCTTAATAATCTGCCCATGGACCAAAAAACAGCCGCTTTCTTCTATGAAATCGTGCCGGAGGCGATAGGAGATAAGACAAAGGTGATTAAATGGAATAAAGATACACCCCTTAAATATGTAGATTATATTATAGCTAGCTACGCCCAGCCCCTAAAAAAAGGCGATAAGGTGGAGAGCGAAGTGGAATTTTTAGTTGGTCAAGATTTTATTAATCAAGGCGCCTTGGAGTTTATGATTTCTGCTCCAGGGATTGAAGATGATCGCTATGAAATAAGTGTAGAAAAGATAGAGATAGAATTGGCCGGACCTGCTTTAAGCGCGTCGAATTTTTGGCAGAAAGTAAAAGAATATTTTGTTAGAAAAATAAGAAAAGATGAATAACCAATGAAAATATGAAGTTTGTTTATTATTTTTTCCGCGAGTTATTTCTTTTTAGTCTCATTGTTTTATTTTTGCTTTTAGCTCTTGAAGATTTTGAGCCTGGCTTTGTCACCCTCTGGCTTGATTTTGATTTTTTCTTAAAAATTATTTTCATTACTGGTCTTTTAGCTTTTTTTACTAGTTCTAAATCTGATTGACCTTTGCCTTTTTTTTGTTATAGCGATTGCTTCTTCTTAATATTATTATTGTAGCAATCGATATATCAATAATTTTCTTTAGTATTGTTTTAATGGTAAATTATTGCTATAATCTTCTTATGAAACTTAAGAAGCTTTTTGATCCGCATAAAATAGCTGTTATTGGCGCTTCAAGCCAAAAGGAAAAATTAGGCTATAGTTTGCTTTATAACCTTTTACAAAACAAAAAGAGAATAATTTATCCGGTTAATCCGCATCATAAAAGAATTTTAGGTTATAAGTGTTTCAATTCAGTTCTAAAGATAAAAGGAAAAATTGACTTAGCTTTAATTGCGGTTAAAGCAGAGGTCGTCCCGGGAGTTTTAGAAGAATGCGGAAGAAAAAAAATACCTTTTGCCATTATTATTTCTGCTGGTTTCAAGGAGACCGGCGAGAAGGGGAAGAGACTCGAAGAAGAAATAAAAATAATTAGCCAAAGATATGAAATTGGAATTTTGGGGCCGAATTGTTTAGGGCTGCTTGATTCTCTAAGCAACTTAAACGCTTCTTTCGCTAGCGAAATGATTCTTAGAGGAGATATATCATTCCTTTCCCAATCAGGCGCTATCTGTTCTTCAATGCTTGACTGGGCGAAAAAAGAAAATATCGGTTTTTCAAAATTTGTTAGTTTAGGTAATGAATCTGTTTTGACAGAAAATGATTTTCTTGAATATTTAAAGGGCGACAAAAAAACAAAAGCGATTTTAATGTATCTTGAAGGAATTACTGACGGCAAAAGATTTGTAAAAATAGCAAAAAAAATTATTAGAATTAAACCTTTGGTTATCCTTAAAGCTGGCAGGACAGAGAAGGGCAAGATGGCGATAGCTTCACATACAGGATCACTCACGCCCTCGGACGAAATTTTTAAAGCTGTCTGTCGGCAAAATAAAATCGTTAACGTGGATTCTTTAAGAGAACTTTTTAATTTTACTAAAATTTTTAATGCTGGTATTTTAAAGCCGCTTTCTCGTTTGGCCGTTGTCACTAATGGCGGCGGGCCGTCTGTTCTGATATCTGACTTGATTGAAATGTCGCCTAAACTTCTATTAGCTAAATTGAATAAAGAAACCAAAAATAAATTAAAAAAATTTTTGCCTTCAGCGGCTTCAATTAACAACCCGGTTGATATTTTAGGCGATGCCTTATCTTCAAGATATGAAAAAACTCTAAAAGTTTTAATTGAAGATAAAAATATTGATGGTCTGATTGTTATTGTCACACCGCAAAAAATGACGGAAATTAAAGAGACGGCCAAAGTTTTAATTAAATATCATAAAAAGAAGCCCGTTATCCCTATTTTTATCGGCGAACAAACAACCGCGAAAGGAGAAGAAATTTTAAAAAGGAATAAGGTAGGTAATTTTGAATACCCAGAGGATATAAAAGAAGTTTTAGAAGATTTTGCTGTTTCCTCGATTTTGAGGAAGAAAAAAATTTTAAAAGGAGAAAAAGAAAAGGTTCGAGTCTCAGTTCTTGATTTTAATAAGACTTTCTCTTTACTCAAAAAATATAAGATAGAAGCTGTTCCTTCTTTTTTTGCTAAACAAAAAAACGAATTAAGGAAAATCATCCCAAGAATTAATTTTCCAATAGCAATAAAAGTAGTTTCTCCACAAATAATTCATAAGACGGATTTCGGCGGAGTCAAATTGAATATTAGAACGGCCAAAGAAACAGAAGAGGCATGGGAAAAGATAGTTGAAAAGATAAACCCCGACGCCAAAGGGTCGGGGCTCCGACCGAAAGCGTCGGAGAAAATAAAGGCAGAAATTCTCGGAATGATTATCCAGCCAATGATTAAAGGGAAAGAGGTGATTGTCGGCTTAAAAAGAGATCCAATTTTTGGACCCGTGATTATTTTTGGCTTAGGCGGAATTTTTACCGAAATTTTAAAAGATGTTTCTATGGCTATTGCTCCTTTGACAAAAAAAGACGCTCGTGAAATGTTAGGGGAGATCAAGGGATTAGAAATTTTAAAAGGAGCAAGGGGAGAGAGGTCGGTTAATTTTGAGGCTTTAGAAAAAATTATTTTATCTTTGTCGCGTTTATCATTAGAACATCAAGAAATAAAAGAAATTGACCTTAATCCAGTCATCGTTAATGACGCGAGAGCTATAGTTGTTGACGCAAGAATAATTATTTGAATCTATGGAAAATTCCATGAAAAAATCCTTCACCCTTATTGAACTCCTCGTAGTGATTGCCATCATTGGCGTCTTGGCCGCTTTAGTTATCCCTAACTTAACTCAAGCCAGGGCCAAGGCTCGTGATGCAAAAAGAACTGAAGATTTGCGTGCTTTGCAAAACGCCTTAGAGATTTATTACTCTGATCATAATGCTTATCCTTCAGGCGAGATTGGTTCTAATTCCCAAGATGGTTTTTGTCTAGAAAGAAGCTTAAATGAGGATGGCTCTTGTCCTTCAAACAAGTTTTGCGATTTGATCAAGCCCATATTTAGCTCGTTTACCAAAAGACCCTCAATTTAGATGGTCAGACACTTCTTCCCCTTGTTATTATTATATCACTGATGACACT
>Ga0210004_1000407_pt1 | contig 26338 bp, 28 predicted proteins | sample CryGey13umfilter_FD_185450 | JGI IMG/M metagenome (GOLD analysis project Ga0210004, IMG submission 185450) | Groundwater microbial communities from aquifer in Utah, USA - Crystal Geyser 4/8/14 3 um filter (SPAdes) (version 3) | ecosystem: Environmental > Aquatic > Deep subsurface > Groundwater...
TAAATAAACTCCAAGCATGAGCAATTTTTACCTGTCCAATTCCAAAAATCAGAACGCCAAGTAAAACTATCAAAACAACTTTCCAATTCTTCAATTTTTTAAATCTAAAAATATTCATCTTATTCCTAATGATTACGTTGGCGTAGTTGTTTGAATGCAGGTATTCAATCTTTGTTGAGCAATCAAAAGGTCATTAGCCTTATTTGTTTTTTCTCCATCGGCTGCTTTTCTGGCTGAACCACTAACCAGCGATTCTTGAACTTCGGGAGTGTTATATTTATCCATAAAGATATAAAAATTCTGCTCGGCAATTGTTCTTTCCCGAATGGTGTTGGCTTTGGTGATTTCTGATATTAAATTATTACCCTCGTCAATTTTCTTTTTAAGCTCAGCGATTTCAGCCTTTAATCTATTAATATCAGTTTGAACTGCCTGGATTTCGTTGTCAGAGACCGGCGGCTGGCAATTGCGGCTTTTAATTTCCGCTAAAACCACTTTTAATTGTTCGGCATAAGAAAGAGATTTATTCTTGGCATCAAAAAGATACTGCCATTCATTAATAAATTCTTTAATTTGGGCGATTTGCCGCTGTTTCTGCTGTTGAATTTCTTTTTCAACTAAATCTGTATATTCTGGCGGCTGATAATAGTCATAACTCTCAGCCGAGCCCTTGAGTAATCCTATTCCTTCTCTAGTTAAACGGTTAATGACGGCGTTAACTAAAGCCGAAGTCCAAGATTTGATATTGGCTGCCCATTCAATATCAGAAGTCATTCCTCTGGCAACTACCTGACCCACAGTATCACCAGGAGTAACAATTTCATATTTAAGACATCCTCCTGTACCATAGTCATCATATAATACGCATTTTTTAACTGACAGAAATCCTTTGCCAGCCAAGGCCTCATTGGCAGCTGCCTCGGTCTTTTGAGCCATCCTCGTTAACGTCTCATCATGAATCATTAACATCTGACCATAATAATTATTTTGGGGTTGCCAAGCCTCCTGATAAGCAATCCAGCCGCCTTTTTCAAAATCTTTATAAAAATCCTCAATGTTTTTAACAACATCATCCAAGGTACACTCTATTCGCTTGGAAAATTTCGGCACTGGCAAAAGAGAAATTTTTACCTGAAGGCTGAAAGGTTGACAAAGCCAGGCCAAGCCAACATCTTTAATCATTTGGTCAAAAGCAATATTGCCCGCTTGCCTTAAAAATCCTTGCCAATCAGTGACAAATTTCGGCTTGCCGCCGCCCTGGATCCACTCAACTGTCTCATCAACAATGTAATCTATGATGCGTTTGGCCACGACATCACGCAGAGTATCATTCAGCTTGGACTCCCACCAGTTGGTATCTAGCACAGTTTTGGTCAGCTTATCCCAAATCCAACTACCAAGGTTAGCAATCCAGTTACCGGGGTCCCATACTATATCTCCCAAGCCTAAAAAGGCTTCGGCTTTTTTTGGTAAAATCAGGGTGTTAAACAAAACAGCCACTGCCAAAAAAATTATTAAAATTTTGCGACTAATAATTTTCATGGTAATAAACCAACCTCAACAAGTTTTCTCTTTAGCGCCTCTCGGACTATTTGATTCTCATAACCAAACTGAAATAATGTTTCGGCTGCCACGTAACCTTTAATTGGGTCTTTTACACAATTTGTTATGGCCTCAAAAATTAGGTATCCCTTTTTAAAGTGGGTAATCAATTCTTTATGAAGATTCGACCAATCCGAAGGAACGCTAATATTTAAATAATTAGTGGCGATATCGTTATAAGCACTGGCCATTTTAGAATTGATAGTATTGCCGCTACCCAAACAATCCAGTTGAATATCTTTCATAATCTGTTCGGCTTCCCTTTGAAAGCTGGGGTCGCTGAAATATTCTTGACCTATTTTTTGCATTGAATTTAAATAATTGAGTTTTGCCTCTTTGGAATTATCGCTTGAAATCTTTAAATTTTTATCTTCTATCTTGGGGTTAAATATGGTAGACGGGTCCCGGATGCTGGCGACTGTCTCCTGAAGCAGCTTCTGGTTTTTGGGATCATTAAGGTCAAAACCTTGTCCTTCAAAAGGATTTTTTCCTTCCTCATCAAGACTTCTCATTTTATTAAACATCGCTTGGGCCACCAATTCAGTTAAATTAACCGTATCTTCATTTTCGGTCTTAATATTCGCGCCACGTTCAACCAAAAAATTGTCGGCAAGAGATTTAACCGTATTTTCAACCCATTTCAGTGGATTTTGGATAGGGGGGGTTAAGGCAGAAACACCTTGGGTCTGGCTGGAAGGCAAAGGAGAGGTAGAGTTTTTAATAATAAAGTAGGAGCCAACTAAACCAGCGCTAATAATCAAAACTATTGCCGCAATTTTAACGGGATTCATTAGTATTTATTATACAATAATCAAATATCAAAACAATGTTGATAATTCCCTGATTTGCTTAATGCTTAAATTCTCCGGCCTGTCGCTGGGACTAACGCCGATCTTATGTAATTTTTTACTCAAAAATCCGCGTTTATCCGCTTCTATTATTCGCATAGATCCGCGTTTATCCGCTTCTAATATATTGTTAAGTATCGTTTTCCTCGGCTGTTTAAAAAGAATTTTAATTAAACGATAATAATTTTTAGAATAATTTTTAGAAGTCTTCAGCACCGGCACTTCCCTATAGGGAAGTGCCGGGCGAACCATCATTTTAATAACCGCACTATCTACTTCCGGCGCCGGTTGAAAATCTTTTCTGGAGACATAATCGATAATTTCCGGTTCCGCCCAAAACTGAACACTGGCTGCCAAAAGATTCATCCGCGGTTTACCCTGAGCTTGTCGAAGGGCAATTATTCTTTGGGCCACTTCTTTTTGAATTGTCAGAACAATCAACGATGGCTTGCGCTCCAATTCAGCCAAAACCCGCAAGAGATAACCGGTGATGTAATAAGGAATGTTGCCGACAATTTTATAGCTTTTAGCTTTTAGCTTATAGCTTTTAGTTAGTTTTGGAAGAATTTTCAACGCATCGCCTTCAATAATTCTAATATTTTTATCCGAGGCAAATTTTTTTTGAAGAATCTGAACGAGTTTTTTATCTTTTTCAATAGTAATTATTCGGAAATTGGAAATTGGAAATTGGAAATTCCTTGCTAGAAGCAAGGTCAGTTCTCCGTGTCCCGGACCAATTTCAATTACTGTATCGCCCTCTTTTAAATCCAGCGCTTCAACAATTTTTTTAATTTTGTCCTTATTTATCAAAAAATGCTGTCCTAAATATCTGCTCATAAAAAATCTATTAATAAAAGTATCTATTAAAAAATTATTTATTCATAAAAAATTTACATTTTAAAAGATAAGTTATATTTCCCACTTCCCTATAGGGAAGTGTTCCATTACTTTGCGCTTACCCGATTGAGTTGTGCTGTGTTCTTCTCTAATTAAACATCACACTTCCCTATAGGGAAGTGCTGGATTTACTATAATTAATACTGGTTTAAAAATCTCCATCTGCCTCTACCGGTCATTGTGGGCCATTTAATATTCGCGAGATAATCAAAAATATTTTCCGGAGGCAGCCCACGAATCTTTCCTTTTTCAGCAATTTTTTTATTTTTATAAAAACTATATTTGCTATAATAATTCTTTAAAATCGCAGTGTTTCCAATACTCTTTTTTATCGCGCTAATCGTCCCCGGCGAAATCCATAAAATCTCTCCAATTTCTTTATAGGTTTTCCTCTGCTTCAATAAAGAAATTACAGTTAGTCTCCTAACAATATTTTTCTTTTCTGTCTCGCTTAATAGGTTATTTAAAAAACTTGTCAATTGTTTTTCTGACTTTGATTTTTCAACGCTTTTTAAGAATGCTTCCCAGAGATATCTTTCCCATTCTTTTCGCGATTTAAATTCATCAATATTTTTCATATATTTATTTCATATATTTGTATTTAAATTTATTTTAGGCAAAATTTGTCCTCTCGGCAACGCTGTTTTTTTCACGCTTCCCTATAGGGAAGCGTGAAAACATAAAATTTATCTTAGTATTATTATCTCATCTTATTATCTCACTTTTATTCTTTTACTCTTTCTCGTATTTCCCTATTCTTTCAAGGACTTCCCTATAGGGAAGTATAGGAAGATAAAAATCTTAACTTTTAAATTAAATCAGTAAAATTTTAATAAAACAAAAATTTTTGAAATAATTTATTCCCTTTCCCTAACCCGGTATTGGAAGGCCTCGGCTAAATGTTGGGCAAAAACTTTTTCTGATTCTTCTAAATCAGCGATGGTTTGGCTGATTTTTAAAATTCGGTAATAACCGCGGGCCGAGACAAAAGATTTTTCCAAAATATTTTTTAAGAAATTTTCAGCGCTCTGGTCAAAATCCAGAGATTCATCAACTTGTTTTGAACTGAGCTCGGAATTAAGGTGAATTTTCGGCTTTGTTTTAGAAAAACGCTCCTTTTGAATTTCCCGGGCCTTCTTTACTTGGGTTTTTATTTTCTCAGTTAAATCCTCGTTGCGAGTTTTGCCTCTTAAATCCTCTATTTTTACCCGCGGCACCTCAATTTGGATATCAATCCGGTCAAGTAAGGGACCCGACAGTTTTTTCTGATAGCGAAAAACTTCATTGGCGCTGCAGCGGCATTCTTTTTCAGAATCGCCAAAATAACCGCAGGGACAGGGATTCATTGCCGCCACCAAAGAAAATTTTGCCGGAAACATTAAAGTATTTTTGGCTCGAGAAACGCAAATTTGACCGCTTTCCAAGGGCTGGCGCAGAGATTCCAAAAGGTCTCGCCGAAATTCCGGAATTTCATCTAAAAACAAAATGCCCCGATGAGCCAAACTGATTTCCCCGGGTTTTGGATTGGTGCCGCCGCCAATAATAGAAATCGGCGAAGCACTATGATGCGGCGAGCGAAAAGGCCGGTAATTTAAAAAAGTATTTTCTTTAAGCAGGCCGGCAGCGCTATAAATTTGGGTGATTTCAATGGCTTCTTCTAAGGAGGGCGCTGGCAGAATGGAAACCAAGGCCTGAGCGAGCATTGTTTTGCCAGCTCCGGGCGGTCCGGTCATCAGTAAATGATGGCCGCCAGCCGCGGCTACTATTAAAGCTCTTTTGGCATTTTCCTGGCCTTTGATTTCTGAAATATCCACTAACGACTGGTTTTGACCTGGCTGAAATTCAGTGGCTGGCTGAATTCCAATTAATTCTCTTTCTTCCAAATGATTGATTATTTGCTCCAGGTGAGAAACTGGAATAATTTTAATTCCTTTAATAACCGCCGCTTCCAAGGCATTTTGTTTCGGCAAAAACAAGAATTTAAAATTTAATTTTTTAGCCAGGCGGCTGATGTTTAAGGCGCCGCTGACTGGCCGCAATAACCCCTCTAAAGAAAGTTCGCCAACAAAAACTTTATCCCGGGTTTCAAAATCCTTTATTTGTTTGGTGGCTAAAAGATAACCAATAGCAATGGCTAAATCATATTGAGAGCCGGTTTTTTTAATGTCGGCCGGCGCCAAATTAACCGTGATTTTCCGGTTTTCTTTAGTCGGCGGCTTGATGCCGCTGTTTTTTAGAGCGGAACTAACCCGTTCTTTGGCTTCGTTTAACGCCTTGTCAGCCAAACCGACAATATTAAAAGAGTGGAGACCGACATTAATATCAGTCTCCACTTCTATTAACTTAGCTTCAATACCTTCTAATTCAGCTGAATAAACTTTGGAGAAATTTTTTGCCATTAGCTTGAAAATTTTAAGAAAGCCTTTTGCACTTTTTGCACAATCGCGACTCTGGAACAACTTCCAAAACATCCACAGAAATTTTCTTTCCGCATTTTTCGCAAATGCCGTATTTTTTCTCTTTTATTTTCTTTAAAGCAACATCAACGTCAGCTAAGTGCTCTTTATAGGTCTGGGCAATAGACAGTTGAGTGCCAAATTCTTCGGCTTCGTCGGTCTCTTCATCGCCGGAATCAACATCGCTGCCAAACTCCGGCACTTTGTAAAGACTTTTTATTTTTTTCTCAATTCCCCTCTTAATCCTTATCAACTGATTTTTAAATTGAGTTAAAAAATTGAGGTTCATAATTCGCTTCGCTCTATCAACGAATAGCGAATAAACTACGAATTTACGAATAAACGAATATATTAATTTCAAAAAATTCGCTTATTCGTTTATTCGGACAGATTCGTTATTCGTTGATTTACTGGACCGCTGGCATTTCTTTGGGAAAAAGCCAAGTGGAAACAATAAAATATCCCAAAAGCCCGAAGCCCACGAGCACAATCAAAATTCCCACAATTATTCCAATAACTTTCCATTTATTTGTCTTTTTCTCCAGCGGCTGTTCCTGTTCTGCAGAAATAGCGCCAGTCGAAGCAAAAATCGGTTTTTCCGGACCAGTGTAGCCGGGAATATCAAGTTTAGCTTCGGTTCTTGGCTCTTCGGCCGGGGCAATCATTTCACCTCCACCCTGCTCAATCGCCTTAATATCCGAGTCCATAGTCCGAATAGTAATTTCTGGCGCTGGCGGGCCTGACACTGATGGTTTTTGTTGCTCTAAATTTTCTTCCATTGTCTTAATTTTATTCTTTCAAATAATTAAATCAAGAGGTGAAGAGTCCTTTTTCTATTACTATTTTAAACAAATTGGTATAGCCCTTCGACAAGTTGTAAAACAACTTGCTTAGGGTTCTTCGCCTCGCTTCCCAGAGCATAGTTTACTCTGAGCGAGCGAAGCGAGTCGAAGAGTGCGCGGGAGAGGATTTGAACCTCCACGGCCTTGCGGCCACAGGCACCTCAAGCCTGCTCGGCTACCAATTACGACACCCGCGCATAATTTGATAATTGTTTATTATTAACTTTTAAGGCCTTCTCTATTTTTATTCGCTTTCTAGACAAACAAATTACCTTTTTATCATAGTATATTCTCGGGAGCAATTTCAAGGATTCTCTTTTGGCATATTTCAGACAATAAATTGAATCATTGATGCTTTTCGTAATATGACCCCAAATTTTTAACTTCCAAAAAATTCTCCCTCGAAGCCACTCGATATGCTTTTTACTAGCGGAAATAAAAATAGTATAAAACATGAAACTTGAACGCCAACGCGGATCCCAATAAGAAATAAAAGTTCCATCTCCATCAAGGTGACCACGTAAAAAATCAAAAAAATATTTATCCGGGATTATAAGTGTATCTATTCTTCTTGATTTTTTGGGCATCAAACCAATTGAAAGTAAAAATTTATAGAAAATCACGTCGCCAAATTGCACATAAAAGTATTTTTTAATCTTTTCTTTAGCTCGCGCCTTTTTTCCTATTTTATTTTTAACCCCTAGACACTTTGAAAAAATTTTTACGAGATTCCTATCCTTAGATGTAAAATTAATATGTCTTCCGTCTGAAGATAAATTCCCGTCAGTCGCTAGAAGGCCGATTGCGTAGGCGAATTCCGGCGACCATTTAATTTTTACCTTTTCTAACGGCTTCATATTTTCTTATCCCATACTTGATATTATTATATCATACCTCAAGTCAATAGCGTATACCTAATATTATAAAAAAACAAAACAAAAAATAATGGGTAATTAGTAAATTTAAGTTCTAAGCCACATTGCCGATTTTCTGGCGGATTTTTTTCTTGGACAGTTTTCTGAGAAAATAAAGTTTTGCCCGGTGAACTTTTTTCGGCGAACTTAAAATTTTTACTTTAATAATATTAGGTGAATGAATCGGATAAATTTTTTCCACCCCCACTCCGCCAACAACAGCTCTGATAATAAAAGTGGCACCAGTTTCTTGGCCGTGCTTTCGAGTAATTACCATTCCCTTAAAACTGCCGAATTTGTCCTGAACCGAAACCGTGACGCCGGGTTTTATTTTTTTTAAAATTTCTTCCGGAATCATGTTAAATCTACAAATTACATTTTCGCTAAAGGCGAATCCCCGGAGGGTCTATTTATTACAAATATACGAATTTAAACTAACTTTTATACTAATCTTTATTTTTAGGGCCGTCAAGAATTTCTTTTAACTCCTCGGGTAATTCGGCTTCAATTTTAATTCTTCGACCTTCGGCTGTACTGAATTCCAAAGATTTGGCATGAAGAAATAATCGTTTTAAATCAAAAGGGTTCTCTTTCGGTCCGTAAAGCGAATCACCGACAACTGGATGACCGATTGAAGACAAATGAACTCTGATTTGATGAGTGCGGCCGGTTTTCGGCAACACCCTTACTAATGAAAACGCCTGTTCTTTTTCCTTATCAAGTTTTAACTTTAAAAACTTTATAACTTTATACTCTGTTATCGCCTCTTTTTCCATTTTGCCGCGCCAAACTGTTCTTTTAATAGTGCCGGACTTAAGGCGAATTGGTTTTCTAATAATGTCGGTTTTCGGCTTAAGTTCTCCATAAACCAAAGCCAAATAAGTTTTGTTAACTTGATGAGTTTGAAAAAGATGTTTTAAATATTCAAAATATTTCTGGTTGCGGGCTATTAAAATGACGCCGGAAGTGTCTCTATCTAAACGATGAACAATCCCCGGTCGAATTTCTGGCTGGTCGCCGACATTTTTAACTCCGGGATATCGTTTAAGAACCCAGTCAACTAAAGTAAATTCATCAACTTTTGACCTTTGACTTTTGACCTTTGACTTTTTAACTGGATGCACCAGTAAGTTTGCTGGTTTATAAACAGCTAAGAAATTTTTATCTTCGTAAATAAGGGTTGCCGATTCTTCCATATAGCTCATTTAATAAATTTCTTTAGCTGGGGAGAGAAATATTTAAAAATATCAAAAGAGCCGTAATTTTTAATAAATATCTCAGCTTCCTCATATTTCCCGATTGCTAAATAATAATCAAGAATTTTACAAAGTTCCTCAATACAGATAAATAGTTTAGTAAAATTTGGCCAAGAAATACCGCCTCTAATTTTAATCGCCCCTTCCTGAAGGAAAAAATTGGAGGCAATGGCTGCTCCAGCGGCGTAATGATAGACATCGGCGTTTTTAAATAAATCTAACCACCAGGTAAAATTGCGGCAGATATGCATAATCAAAATCGCTTCTAATTCTTTCTGGCTAAAAACGCCTTTTAGAAAAGCCAAGCCGCATCGCTGGATGCCTAAGATGTAAGCGTAAAGTTCATCAAAAATTGGGAAAAGGTTTTCCAATCGTTTCTCCGCGTCTCGATAACGAATTAAGCTATGGGCCAACTCATGAGAAATAATACATCTTAAAGAACCCTCATATAGTTCTTTTTGGGAATAACGTTTTTGAAGTTTTTTATCAAAAACTGCCTGAAAAATTGGAAGATGGTCCTGGTCAAATTTTTCTTTTAGCGAGGTCTCAAATATTGTCAATTTTGATCCGTATTTTTTCATCACTCTGACATCATTAGGGAGATTAGTTCCGGTAAACATACAATCGGCGATTAACCCGGAGAAAACAGCGGTTTTGTCTACTCTGATGCCTACTTTAGAGACATCTACTTTTTCTGATTTGTCTAAAATTTTACTTCGGCCGGTCAAGATAATATCTTTAATTTCTTTTGCCTTTTCTGTTTCTTCCTCATCAAGAATTCCCACCCAAGATTGATAGGCGCACTTGGTAAAAAATAATTTATCAAGATATCGCTCAATCGGGCCAATGACAAAACCAAATTTAAAAGGTTCTGTCTTCAGCCAAATAATTTCGCTTTTTTCGTAGTTGCCATCAAGCAATGATTGAGCCCGGCTTCGAAGATATAAAGAAAAATTTTTATCTTCGGAAAGGTCGGCTGCGTCTTCAAGAAATTTGCTAATCGGTTTTAATTCTTTCTTAAATTTAATATGATAAGGAATTGCTTTTAATTCTCCTGATTTTGTTCGCTCAACAAAAGTATAGGGATTTAAAATAGAAGGGTTGTTTCTGGCAGCTTTTTTTATCTCTTCAATGCTGACATTAGGCGGATAAAAATTAGCTCCGGGATATTTTTTGTTTTTTTGTTTAAGATAAAGACCGGCAATCAATTCAGCGGCGCGGATTAATTTTTTAAAAATCGCCCTTTCTCGAGAAGAAAGATTTTCTAAATTAACTTTAAATTTTTTAATGCTATTCATTTTGATAATTTATTCTGATTATTCGACATTTATGGTGAATGATGGAAGTTTTTATTTCTATGAGCTCACCTTCTTTTTTGCCTAACAGAGCCTGACCAACTGGCGATTTGTCGGAAATTTTATTCTTTGATGGCTCAACTTCTAAAGTTCCAACGATGGTAAATTCATCAACCTGGCCATCAATTTCAACTACCACGGTTGCTCCCAAACCGACTATTCCCTGCCTATTTTTTGGCGGTACTTTAATCAACTCATAGCTTTTAAATATTAGCTCGAGTTCCTCTATTCTTTTATTGAGCCGAATCAATTCCTCTTGGTCAATAATTTTGGAATTTCTAATTTTCTGCAACCCTTTGTGTTCTTTCTTAAATTTCTCCAACCCAGCTGCGGTCAGATAAATTTTTTCAGGAGTGTGGTAAGTCATAGTAACAATCTTATTCATTTATAATTATAGTGCACTCCAGATATAAGTCCACGCTCCAGAAAAACCAAAAAAATAGCGATAAATCGCCTTAATTCGAGGCTGAGATTTTTATGTGCCCGGGGTGGGACTTGAACCCACACGGGATTACTCCCACACGATTTTGAGTCGTGATCGTCTGCCAATTCCGACACCCGGGCAAAATTCTGCATTTAATTTTTATTGATAATATTACAATTTTTAACTACTATAGTAAAGGAGTATGGCAAAAGTAATCACAATTTGTAATGCTAAAGGCGGAGTTGGAAAAACAACAACCTGTGTTTCGCTTTCATCCTATCTGGCGGTTTTGGGCAAAAAAGTTTTGCTGATTGATTTTGACCCTCAGGCTAATGCCACTTCTGGATTAGGCATAGACCCCAAAAACATTGCCGACACCATCTATCACGGAATTTTGGGCTATAGCCAGATTGAAAATTTAATTAAGAACACAATAATTTTCAATCATCATTTGATTCCGGCTAATCAGCATTTGGCTGGCGCCTTGGTGGAATTAGTTAATTTACCGGAAAGAGAATATTATTTGCGTCGGTTTATCAACCGGCTCCGGCACCAGTATGATTATGTATTTATTGATTTGCCGCCCAGTTTAAATTTATTAACTGTCAACGGCTTGGTGGCGGCTGACGAAGTTTTAATTCCTATTCAGTGCGAATATTACAGTTTAGAAGGTCTGGGTCAGCTTTTGGAAATAATTGATTTAATCAATAACAATTTAGGCCGACAAATTAAAGTTGCCGGAGCCTTGTTAACAATGTATGATAAACGGGAGAAACTTTCCCGGGAAGTTACCAAAGAAGTCAGACAGCATTTTCCGCACTATGTTTTTGAGACTGAAATCCCCCGCTGCGTGGCCCTGGCCGAGGCCCCAAGTTTTGGCAAGCCGATTATTTTATATAATCCCAACTCTTCAGGCGCCAAAGCCTATGAAAAATTAGCAAGGGAAATAATAGAAAGAGAAAATAGAAATTAGAGATTAGAGAGTAGAAAGTAGAATAAATAAAATTCTAGATTCTATTTTCTAGATTCTAGATTCTAGAATAATGTTAGGCAAAGGACTGGAATCGCTGATTCCCAAAAAAAATCAACAATCGGACGACCAACAACCCCAACCACGGGAAAAAAATTTTTCTTCTCCGAAGCCTGCACAAACAACTCCGCCCAAGGAAGCAGCCGATGTCTTTCGTACGGAATGTCTCGGAGCTCCGCCGAGCTCGGTCTCCGACGAAGTCGGAGTCGGCGGAGCGAGAGTCAAGGCTGCTCCAACCCGCTGGAGGTCGGAGACAGCCGGTTCCGGTAGAAAGGCATCGGCTGCGACCGAAGCCATCTTTTATATTGAAACCGACAAAATCAAACCCAATCCTCATCAGCCGCGCCGGGATTTTAACGAGGAATCTCTAAAAGAATTGGCAGCTTCAATTCGGGAATTCGGCATTCTCCAACCGCTCGTGATTTCAAAAATTGAAAAAGAAGTGGAGTTCGGCACTAAAGTGGAATACCAGTTGATTGCCGGCGAAAGGCGGCTAATGGCCGCCAAAATGCTGGGCTGGGAAAGAGTGCCGGCAATTATTAAAAATATTTCCAAAAAATCCGAACAATTGGCAATGGCGATTATTGAAAATCTTCAGCGGACTGACCTTAATCCCATTGAAACTGCTCGGGCTTACGCCAAACTCCAGGATGAATTCGGCCTGACTCAGAGAGAAATTGCCGCTAAAATCGGCAAAAGCCGGGAAACCATTGCCAATACTTTGCGGCTTTTAAATCTAGCCAGCGAAATTCAGGAAGCAGTGGCTAAAAATCAAATTAACGAAAGCCAGGCCCGACTACTTTTAATCATTGAAGATTTGACCCAACAGCAAAATCTTTTCAAAGAATTATTGGCGAATAATTTAAGCGTCAGAGAGCTCCGCAACCGAATTAAAAAAACCGACAGTCAAAAGTCAATGGTCAATAATCAACAGTCAATTATCGTTGACCCGGAAATCCTTAATCTCCAAGAAAAACTTACCGAACTTTTAGGCGCCAAAGTTAAAATCGAACCCGCTGAAAAAGGAGGAAAAATCATTATTACTTTTTACTCCCCTGAAGAAATTCAGGGAATTATTGAGAAATTGACGACGAGTAATGACAACGACTTAATGACTAAATGACTAACACTATATCATCTTATAACTTATTTTCCTCACTCCTTTTATTTTCTTTAACTTTAGGATTAACTTTTCAATTCTTTTTTTATCACTTAAATCACAGCGAATCCTCAAACTCGGGAAATGGCCGGTTTGGGGAACATTGACTTTGACGATATTAATATGAGACCGGGAAATAACAGCAGTGATATCTTTTAGAATTCCAATGCGGTCAGCCACTGTGATTTTAAATTCGGTCTGTAATTTTTTTTGATAAGGGCCAGCTGATTGCCTGAGGCCGGACTTAATTTTTTTTCGGGCTTGGCTGGTTTTGACAAAATTCAGCCATGATTCCGAGGGTTTTTTGCTTTTTTGGGTAAGGATTTCCACCAGGTCGCCGGACTGAAGTTGGTAATCCAAGGACATAATTTTATTATTAACTTTAGCGCCAATACATCTATCGCCGATATCGCTGTGAATCGCGTAAGCAAAATCAATTGGTGTGGCGCCAGCCGGCAAATCAATTACTTCTCCTTTAGGAGTAATGGTAAAAATCCGGTCTTTAAAGAAATTAAATTTTAGCGACTGTAAGAATTCTTCAGATTCAGAAAAATCCTTTTGCCAATTTTTTAATTGCTGAACCCAGAGCAATTCTTTTTTATCGGCAAAAATCGGTTTTTCCTCTAAATACTCTTTTGTCCCCTTTTTCTGTTCATAAGCCCAGTGAGCAGCGATACCGTTTTCCACTTCTTCATGCATCTCTAAAGTTCTAATTTGAATTTCAGTTGGTTTATTTTCCAGACAAAAAACCGTGGTATGTAAACTGCGATAACCATTGAGTTTTGGCAGAGCAATGTAATCTTTAATTCGGCCGGGTAAAGGCGGCCAGAACTGGTGAATAATTCCCAAAGCCGCGTAACACTCTTCAACCGTTTTAACAATAATTCTTAAAGCCACTAAATCGTAAATCTGTTCTAAATTCATATCATAGCGCAAAAGTTTTTTATAAAGAGAACTGTAGCGTTTTGCCCGGAGGTCAATTTTTATTGGTTCAATCCCCTGCTCTTTCAAGGATTTTTCAATAATCGGCTTAACTTTTTCTAAATAATTTTTGCGCTCTTCGTAATGTTCTTTGACGTTTTCCAAAAGCCATTGATATTCCTTGGAGCAAAGATAGGGAAAGGCTAAATCTTCAAGTTCACCAGCCAAATTGGCCATTCCCAAACGATAAGCCAAGGGAGCATAAATTTCCGAAGTTTCCAAAGCCACTCTTTTCTGTTTTTGGGCCGGAAGGCTGGAAAGAGTTTTCATATTATGAAGCCGGTCAGCTAATTTAATAAGAACAACTCTTAAGTCCTGGCTTAAAGCCAAAATCATTTTTCTTAAATTTTCCGCCTGAGATTCAATTCCCCGATATTTTAACCGGCCCAATTTACTGACACCGTCAACTAAAAAAGCAATTTCTTCACCAAATTCTTTTTTAAGTTCATCAGGGCTGATTCCGGCATTTTCAGCAGCATCGTGAAGTAAGCCAGCGGCGATCGTTGGAACGTCCAACTGCCACTCGGCCAATTTTAAGGCAGTTTGATAAGCGTGATTAAAATAGGGTTCGCCGGATTTTCTTTTTTGGCCGGAATGAACTTTTTGGCTAAAATCAAAAGCCCGACGAAGCAAATTAACGTCGTCTTCTGCTAATTCTCTTGTTTTTTGGACTTCATCTAAAATCTCCTTGATATCCATCTTTGTAAATTAATATTTATTTAGGCCTGCTCCAACTCGCGTAATCGCAATCAGGATATCTTGAGCAGCCGTAGAAGAAGCGGCCCTTTTTGGTTCGGCGCTTGATAATTTCTCCTTCTTGGCATTTGGGGCATTTTAAATTTTCGCCTTTGTCATTAGTCATCGTCATGGTTATTGTTTTCGTATTCCGGCATTCGGGAAAGCTGGAGCAAGCCAAGAATTTTCCAAACTTACCATATCTAATAACCATTGGTTTGCCGCATTTTTCGCAAACTTCTTCTGTTTTTTCTTCAACCGGTTTTTGCTTTTCCACTTCTTGATATTTTCTCTCAAGATTCTCGGCAAATGGCTGATAGAAATCCCCTATTACTTTTTGCCACTTCTCTTTACCTTGAGCGATTTCATCAAGTTCTTCCTCCATCTGGGCAGTGAATTGAATATCAACGATTTCCGGAAAATGCTCAACCAAAATTTTATTAACTAACTCACCAATTTCTGTTGGCTGAAACCGGCGCTGTTCATTTCTATAAACATAATTTCGTTCCTGAATGACTGAAATAATTGGCGCATAAGTTGAGGGCCGGCCAATGCCGTATTTTTCCAAGGTTTTAATTAAGCTGGCTTCGTTATATCGGGCCGCTGGCTCAGTAAAATGCTGAAAAGGACTGACCTTGATTAGTTTTAGCTCTTCATTTTCTTCAAGCAACGGCAGTTCGGTTTCTTCAAATTGAATTGGCCAGATTTTTAAGAAGCCGTCAAAGCGGAGAATATTGCCATTAGTAATTAGTAAATAGTAATTAGTAATTAGGGAGTTTTTGGCGGCGATTTCTATGCGGGTAGAATCGAAGCGGGCTTGCGGCAGTTGCGAGGCAATAAAGCGGCGCCAGATTAAATCGTATAAATTTTTCTCCTGAAAAAGTTTTACTTTAATTTTTTCCGGAATTAAATCCGGCTGGGCGGGCCTGATTGCTTCATGCGCTTCCTGGGCTAGGCGGGATTGGGTTTTAAAAAACCGAGGCGCCTGAATGGCATATTCTTTGCCGAGATTTTTTTCAATCCATCCTGCTGCCTGGCGGATTGATTCTTTAGATAAATTAAGTGAATCTGTTCGGTGATAAGTAATCAGCCCGTTTTCGTAAAGATTTTGAGCTAAACGCATTGTTTGTTTGGCTGAATAGCGTAGTCTTTTTGAGGCCTCCTGCTGTAAAGTGCTGGTCGTAAAAGGCGGCAAAGGATTTTTCCTTACTTCTTTTTTTTCAATTTTTAAAACTTTATATTCGCATTTTTCAAGGTCTTTTACAATTTTTTCTGCCTCTTCTCCGGTTTTGATACCTAATTTGGGAATTACTTCGTTGTTGATTTTATATAAATTCGCCTCAATAGTGTTTAGGATTTCGGATTTAGGATTTAGGATTTGCGATTTCTGCAGTACTGCAGAAATCGTGAAGTATTCTTCCGGTTTAAAATTCCTGATTTCTTCTTCTCTTTCAACAATTAATCGCAAAGCCACTGACTGCACCCGGCCAGCTGAAAGCCGTTTCATTATCTTTTCCCATAAAAAGGGAGAAAGTTTATAACCGACTAAGCGGTCTAAAATCCGGCGCGCCTGCTGGCTAGCAACTAAATCCATATCAACGCCCCGGGGATTTTTCAGGGCTTCCTCAATAGCGGACTTGGTAATTTCGTGAAAAATAATACGTTGAACTTTTGGAATTTGTTTGGAAATTCCGAGGCCTAAGGCTTCAGTCAAGTGCCAAGCAATCGCTTCGCCTTCTCTATCCGAATCTGTCGCCAAAATGGTAATTTCAGCTTTCTCTGCTTCTTTTTTAAGTTGATTTACTCTTTTCCGGGCTTTAACCGGAATTATATATTGCGGTTCAAAATTGTTTTCAATATCAATACCCAGTTTGCTTTTCGGCAAATCCCGAATATGACCGTAAGAAGACTCAATTTTGTATTCCTTGCCGAGAAAGCCGCTGATAGTTTTAGCTTTGGTTGGCGACTCTACAATAATGAGATTCACGATAGAAAGTAGAAAGTAGAAAGTAGAAAGTAGAATTCTAGATTCTATTTTCTATTTACTAAATTCTCGCTAAATTGTGTATCCTTTTTCGGTCTCTTTAATCAGACCATTAATTATCAAAATCGCTATTGCCTGATTAACAACTTGAGGTTTAAGTTTGGTGAGTTCAATAATTTTGTCAATATTCAGCGGCTGACCAGCCTCCTGAATCGTTTTTAAAATAAGCAGCTGGTTTTCGTCTTTTATAAACGCTGATTTATGCTGATATGGAAGCTGATTTATGCCGATATTAATCCCCAAATCTTCCAAAATGTCGTCTATTGAAGCAACTAACCTTGCTCCGTCTCTGATTAATTTGTGCGAACCGTAATAGTTTGGGTTATTTATCGGGCCGGGTATAACAAAAACTTCCCGACCTTGTTCCGCGGCTAAGCGGGCAGTTACCAAGGCGCCGGATTCTTTCGGCGCTTCTATAATAATAGTAGCAACGCTCAAACCGCTGATAATCCGGTTGCGTTCCAAAAACTGATTCGGGAAAGCTGGGGTGCCAACCGGGTATTCGGAAATAATGGCGCCACCGAGTTCCAGAATTTTTCTAGCCAGACTTTCATTCTGGTAGGGATAAATAGTATCAAGGCCGCAGGCCAAGACCGCGATTGTTTTATTGCCGACCGCTACTGCCCCTTCATGGCTGGCTGTGTCAATTCCCATTGCTAGACCACTGACAATTATCATTCCTCTCTCGGACAATTTTTTAGCCATTTCTTTAGCGATTGAACGACCCTGACTAGTCGCTTTACGAGTGCCGACAATGGCTATTTTGGGCCCAGCGGCTGGCGGATCATCCGGCAACTCTCCCAAAACATAAATTCTTGAAGCTGGGATGGGAATTTCTTTTAATAAAGAGGGAAACTTTGGATTTTCTTGCAAGATTGTTTTAATTTCCAATTCCTTGAGTTCCATTGTATTATTGTATTATAGTATATAATAAAAGTATGAATTTCAAAAAACGCTTGTTAATTAATATCGGCATTCCTTTGGGAATTTGTTTGATTTTAGTAATGACTTTGTTTTTTGTAGGTTCGGATATTACCGGAAAAACCGAGCAAATTGGACGGCTCAGAGCAGAATTGCTTTTCCGTCTTCAATCAACCGAATCTTTAGCTGCATTAAGCAAGGAGGCGGAACAGGCTCAAAATTATACTGTTCAGTTAGAAGGCATTTTACCCAAGCGGGATCAATTGGTGAGTTTTCCCCGCGACTTGAGTATGATTGCCAGGCAGGCCCAGGTTGATATAAATTCAACTCTTGGAGAAGAAATTTCCGAAAACGGTACCGGACTAAGACAAACTAGTTTTTCTATAACTGGTCAGGGCTCTTTGGATAATTTCATAAATTTTCTGAAATCTTTTGAAACCGCCCGGTATCTTATTAAACTGAGAATGCTTGATTTTACCCGGCAAGATGGCAGTTTTAAGGCACTACTGACTGGCCAGGTATTTTCATTTTAATGCGTAAACATCGAGAATTAATATTTATAATAACCGGTGTTCTGTTACTATTGATAATAGTTGGATTTATTATTTATTCAATAAATTTTTTGGTGAAAAATACCAGAAGCGCTTTAGATCAGGAATCGCTAAAAGCCAAAGAAACCACCAGATTTAATTTGGAAGGATTAAAAAAGTTGGGAATAATTAAATAATTTGGGCGCGTGGCTCAGTGGTAGAGCACATTCCTGATAAGAATGGGGTCGAAGGTTCGATTCCTTCCGCGCCCACAATGAATCTTGTTACCTATCTTATCAATCGTTTTTTTTATCGGCTCATCGAGTTTCTCCGGCATTGGTATTTTAACAGTTTTAAAATCTATAGCCACTTTATTATTTCTCTCTTGGAAAAATTTGACCGAAAATTAGCTTTTAAAGTTACCGTCAAACATCTTTTTCATCCTCTTTATCAGGACCAAACACTGATTGGTTATACTTTAGGATTTTTTTTCCGAACCGCGAGATTAATGAGCGGAGGAATTATTTATATCATAATAATAGCCGTTGCGATTTTTATTTATTTGGCCTGGTTAGCAGTCTTGCCGTATATAATTTATAAGATTCTCTATGACTAATTTTTATTTTTCCGAGCCGCGTTTAAAAATGAATGTCATCGAACGATTATTAACGCGGTTAATTATCTACTGCCTCTATATAATTCTAATCGCGGCCGTGGCTACCCTTTTAATGTCTGATATCAAATGGCTTTTCTGGTTAGGAGTCTTAGGTTTGTTATTTTTAATTGACCGATTGATTCATTTTAACCAGGCCGAGAGGTCGCTGACTGATTTAAAAATACAACCTAACCAGAAAATTAATGTTGCGAAATATTTTACTCCGGCCAGTTTGGGGATTTTAGAACGGGCCCTGGAAAAAGCATTAATAACAAATAATGATTTTTTCCTTTATTTAATGAAATTCTTGCTTGAGAATCGTGATATTGAAGAGGGACTGCTCCGGATGGACGTGCCTTTAAAAGAATTCGAACAAAAAATTGACGATTTACTCAAAGAAACAAAAAAACCTGTGCTGAGCCAGCCCAAAAATTCACGGCAAGATTTGATTGATAAAATTGGGGACTTGTTGAAAAAAGCTTTCCAGCTAAGTTTGGTCAGCCAAGAGCGATTTATTGAACCGCGAAATCTTTTTTCAGGTTTGAGTTTTGTGGCTAGCGAAAAAGTCAACCGAATTTTCAACTTGTTTTCGATTGCCAGCAATGACTTAGAAAATGCCTTAATTTTTGGCCGCTTTCGGAAGAAATTCAGGTGGTTAAAGCGTTTACCTCCTAGCTTAGGCGGATTTGCTCACCGACCTTATAAAATCCGGCACCGCTTTATGAACCGGGCTTGGACTGCCAGACCAACGCCGACTCTTGACAAATATTCTGTTGACCTTACTGATTTGGCCCGGGAACAAAAAGCTGGGTTTTTAATTGGCCACGAAGTTGAATACGACCGAATGGTTGATATTTTGTCCCGACAAACCAAGGCTAATGCGCTTTTAGTCGGTGAGCCGGGCAGCGGCAAAGAAACTTTAGTGGCTCACCTGGCTTTTGAAATAATTAAAGACAAAGTGCCGAATTCTCTTTTTGATAAAAGATTGGTGGCATTGTCAGTCGGTAATTTGATTTCCGGCGCTTCAAGCGAAGAAGTTTCGGCTCGGGTCAATAAAATAATTGAAGAAGTTATTTTAGCTGATAACATTATTTTATATGTTCCTGACATTCATAATTTATCCAAAACCTCAGGGCCTCAATATTTAAGCGCGGCTGATATTCTTATTCCGGTCCTTGTCAGTGATGCTTTTCCGGTTGTTGGCGCCACTTATCCTAAAGAATTTAAACAAATAATTGAATCTCAGAGTGATTTTGCCAATGCTTTTGAAATTATTCGGGTTAATGAAATCACTGAAGACGAAGCGATTAAACTCTTAACTTATGACAGTATTATTTTGGAGAATCAATATAAAATTATTATTAGTTTCGGAGCCATAAAACAGGCCGTAATTTTGGCTCATAAATATTTTCGGCATAAATTATTGCCTTCCAGCGCCGAAGAGCTTTTAAAAGAATCCTTGGCTGATGCCACTCAAAAAGGCGCCAAAGTTTTATCCCCCAATGACATTATTTCCATTACTGAAAGAAAAACTAATATTCCTATTCATCGAGCCGGCAAAGAGGAGGCGGAAAAATTGTTAAATCTGGAAAAAATAATTCACCAAAGATTAATTAACCAGGAAGAGGCGGTAAAAGCAGTTAGCCGGGCTCTGCGAGAATATCGAAGCGGCCTTTCTCGAAAAGGCGGACCGATTGCGGTTTTTCTTTTTGTCGGACCAACCGGGGTGGGTAAGACCGAACTTTCTAAAATTTTAACTAAAATTCAGTTTGGCTCGGAAAATATGATGCTCCGCTTTGATATGAGTGAATATCAGGACAAGCAGAGTATTTTTAGGTTTATCGGCTCGCCGGATGGCCGGATTGCCGGCAATCTGACCGAGGCAGTTATTCAAAAACCTTATTGTTTGATTTTACTGGACGAATTTGAGAAAGCCCATCCGGATATTTTAAATCTGTTTTTGCAGGTTTTTGACGAAGGCCGATTAACTGATAACTTGGGCCGAACAGTTGATTTTACCAATACCATTATTATTGCCACCTCTAATGCTCATTCGGATTTTATTAAAACCCATATTGAGGCCCACACGCCATTTGAAACAATTACCGAAGAATTAAAGAAAAAATTAACCGATTATTTCAAGCCGGAACTACTTAATCGGTTTTCCGACATTATTGTTTTTAAAACTCTTTCTCCTTCGGATATTGAAGCCATTACCAAGCTTCAGCTTCAAGATTTGGCTGAGACCGTCTCTGAAGTCCAGGGGATTAATTTGATTTTTGAAGAGCTGGTAATTAAAAAACTGGCTGAATTAGGCTTTGACCCAGTTTTTGGCGCCCGACCTTTAAGAGGCGTGATTTCGGAAAAAATCCGCAGCCCCTTGGCGGAAAAAATTTTGAAAGGTGAAGTTGTCAAAGGCGGCAACGTGAAAATCACTTTGGAGAATGGAGAGCTTAAGTTTTTATGATTTTTTCAATTAATAAAGTCATAAAATTTTTAATTCTTTCTGATGTGGCTTTATTAAGCGGCCTTGGTTTTGTTGCCCCAATTTTTGCTATTTTTTTAACCGAGAACATTAAGGGCGGCAATATTGAAGTCGCTGGTTTTGCAGCCGCGATTTACTGGATAGTTCAATCAGTAGTCATCATTCCCTTTGGTCGATATCTAGATAAAAATTACGGTGAAAAAGATGATCTTTGGTTTATAATTGTTGGCAATCTTTTAGCAGCCTTAGTTGTTTTTAGCTATGTTTTTGCCCGCTTGCCTTGGCATATCTATTTTTTGCAAGGAATCTATGCCTTGGGTATGGGAATGAATATCCCAGGCTATACGGCTATCTTTACCAGACACATCGATAAAAACAAGGAGGCTTTTGATTGGAGTGTGAGGGCAGCTTTGGTTGGTATTGGAGCTGGCTTAGCCGGAGCTTTAGGAGGAATCATTGCTCATAATTTTGGTTTTAATATTCTTTTTGTTGGTGTAGAAATTTTTATTCTTTTGGGCGCTTTTCTGCCACTGTTAATATTAAGAGAAATGAAGCCTAGAGTATTTCGGCCACCAGCTCCGAAATTATGACTAACCAAGAAATAGCAAAAATTTTTTATGAAATAGCAAGTTATCTGGAGATGCAGGATATTGATTTCAAACCTCAGGCTTATGAGAAGGCAGCGATGAATTTAGAAACTTTATCCGAGGATGTTGAAGAAATCTATAAAAGAGAGGGGCTCGAAAGTCTAAAAAAGATTCCTGGAGTAGGCCAGAGTATGGCGGAAAAAATTGTTGAATATATAAAAACCGGGAAAATCAAAGAGCATCAAGAACTCAAAAAGAAAATGCCGGTAAATATTGAAGAATTAACCGCAGTGGAGGGAATCGGTCCGAAAATGGTCAGAGATTTATATAAGCATCTTAAAATCAAAAATCTCAAAGATTTGGAAAAAGCCGCCAAAGCCGGAAAAATCAGGGACTTGCCGCATTTTGGCCTGAAAACCGAACAAAATATTTTAGAAGGCATTGAATTTTTGAAACGCAGCAAAGGCAGATTTTTATTAGGAGAGATTTTACCGAATGTTTATGAAATTATTGCTCAATTAAAAGACTTAAAAGAAGTTAAACAAATTTCTGAGGCCGGCTCAGTCCGGCGGCGCAAAGAAACTATTGGCGATGTTGATATTTTGATTACCGCGAGCAATCCCAAAAAAGTAATTGACTATTTTGTAACGTTTCCTGGTATTGTTAAAATTTGGGGCAAGGGCCCGACCAAGGCCTCAATTCGCTTAAAAGAGGGTTTTGATGTTGACTTGCGGGTTTTGCCGGAAAAACAATTTGGTTCAGCTTTGCAATATTTTACCGGCTCAAAAGAGCACAATATTATATTAAGAAAAATCGCGATGGACAAGGGTTTAAAACTCAATGAATATGGTCTGTTTAAAGGTCCAAAAATGATTAGCGGGCAAACCGAAAAAGAAGTTTATAATGCCTTAGGTATGGATTGTCCCGAGCCAGAGCTTCGAGAAGATCAGGGAGAAATAGAAGCAGCGCAAAAAGGCAAACTACCGAAAATTATCGGCTACAAAGATATTTTAGGCGACCTGCATTGCCATTCTAATTGGAACGGCGGCGAAAATTCCATTGAAGAATTATCTGAAGAAGCCATTAAGATGGGTTATCAATATCTCGGCATTTCTGACCACACCAAGTTTTTAAGAATTGAACACGGCATAGACGAAAAACAGTTAGCCCAGCAACGAAAGGAGATTGATAAATTAAACTCAAAGCTCAAAGCTCATAACTCAAAACTAAGGATCCTCCAGGGTTGCGAGGCTAATATTTTAGCTGACGGCTCAATTGATATAAAAGACGACGCCCTGGCAAAATTAGATTATTCAATTGCCGGCATCCATTCCCAAATGAAAATGCCCAAAGAAAAAATGACCGAAAGAATTATTAAAGCGATGAAAAATCCTCACGTGGACATTATTTCTCATCCGACCGGCCGAATTTTAAAGCGAAGAGATGAATACGAAGTTGATTTTGACAAAATTTTAAGAACAGCCAAAGAAATTAATACTGTTTTAGAAATCAATGCTTCTCCGGGACGACTAGATTTAAAAGATGTTTATATTAAAAAAGCCAAAGAAGCCGGAGTGAAAATGGTAATTAACACCGATTCTCACCATAAAGACCAATTAAGGTTTATCGAATTTGGCATTGCTCAAGCCCGTCGCGGCTGGGCTGAGAAAAAAGACATTATCAATTGCTGGCCGGTTGAAAAAATGAAAAACTTCTTAAAATAATTCAGATGGATTAGGTCGTATAAAAATACCCCGATTTAATCGGGGTATTTTTATTTTACTTTCTCAATTATTTTCTCAAAAACTTCCGGTTCATTTCTGGCTAAATCAGCTAAAATTTTTCTATCAAGCAAAATGTTTTGCTTTTTTAGACCGGCAATAAATCTACTATAAGTTAAGCCGTAAGGCCTGACCGCGGCATTAATTTGAACCTGCCAAAGCCGGCGAAAATTGCGTTTTTTCTCTTTGCGGCCGCGAAAGGCGGCTGGCCAGGCGTGAAGCAGAGCTTCTTTGGCCGCTCTTTCTTTGGATTTTCTTCCCCATTTGAAGCCCTTGGTGTAACGCAATAACTTTTCTCTTTTTTTGTGAGCAATTTTACCGCGTTTGACTCTTGTCATAGTGAAAATTTGCGATACTTTTTTCTCCTTTTAATTTGAACACTTCTCTTTTTGGCGCGATTATGTCCTTGGCCCATTGCCCGCCTTAAAATTTTTCCGGTTTTGGTAACTTTGATACGATTGGAGATAGATTTCTTCATTTTTTAGTTATCTGCATCACCAGTCCCTGACCGCCGAATCTCGGCTCCATCGTTATTTTATATTCCACAGTAATCATTTTTAAGAATTCCTCTAATTTGTAGCGCGCCCAGTCTCTATTGTATTTTTCTCTGCCTTTTAACCGAAGCATAATTTCAACTTTATGGTCTTTATTAAGAAACTCCTCAGTTTTTTTGGCTTTAATTCCTAAATCGTTTTTGGCGGCCCGGGCGCTGAGCCGAATTTGCTTTAATTCGCCGATTTTCTGAGTTAATTTCTGCTTCTTTAATTCCTTTTCTTTCTGATAGCGAAATTTATCAAAACTGATAATTTTGGCCACTGGCGGCTGGCTAGTCGGCGCGATTTCAATTAAATCCAGTCCCCTGCTTTCAGCCAATTTTAATGCCGCCTCGCGCGGCATAATTCCCAGATTTTTTCCGGTTTCATCAACGACTCTCAATTCCGAAACAGTTATTTGATTATTGATTCGATAATTAATAATAAATCTCTAATTTGATTCTCAATTATGGTTTTGTGGAAATGGCGGGTTTGAACCCGCGTCTGACAGTGATTTTATAAAATCTCTACAAGCTTATCTAGATTAGAATATAGAATTTAGAATCTAGAATCTAGAAAAAATCTAAATTCTTTGCCGTGAATGTCCCCGTCAAAATTAGGCAAATTTAGGCGGGCAAGCTCAAAATATAACACCCTTCTTATTAACTTGAGCAATTAATAAGGGATGCCGCTTAGGCAAAAGCGAAAGCGGGAGCCAAATAATTGGCTAATCTGTTTTTGGCAGATATGATTTAATCCGGTGATTAATGAGGTGACGAATTATCCTCGGCTTGCAATTTTATAAAAGTGCTGCCATCGAATCCCTACATTCCCATTCTTTTTATTTCTCTTTCAACTTCCCGTTTTTTTATTAATTCTCTCTTGTCCACTTTCTTTCGGCTCTTTGCCAAGCCGATTTCTATCTTTATCTTTCCGGTTTTAGCCTTAGTATAAACTTTAAGCGGCACCAAAGTCAAGCCTTTTTCCTGAGTCCGGCCGATTAAATTTTTAATTTCTGATTTATTTAAAAGCAGCCGCCGAGTCCGCTTGGAATCATAATCCGCAGGAGTATTTTTCGGCTGGTATGGCGGGATGTCAGCGTTCAAAAGCCAGGCCTGATTATTTCGAATAACCACATAAGACCCGGCCAAATTTATCCGACCGCTCTTTATGGCTTTAACCTCAAATCCTTTTAATTCAATACCCGCCTCATAGGTCTCAAGAATTTGATAGTCAAAATAAGCGCGTTTATTGGTGGTAATAACCATACCCAGTTAACTCAACTCCGAAAGGCAAAAATTTATGAAGTTTTTCGCCAGTTTCGAAGTCTTTTAGATAAATATCTTCGACCGATTGTTGATTTGAAATATCTTTCTCGTTGTTTAGCGTCATCTTCATTAAGACAAGCCTCAAAATAAATTAACCTTAATGGTCTTCTTGGTTTTGTAGAAAAATTTTTGCCTGAATTGTGTTCTTCTAATCTTTTTCTCAAATTATTGGTATAACCTACATAATATTCTCCATCGTTCAAACTTAATAAGACATAAGTATAGAAGAACACCATCGGAGTTGAGTTACTGGGCATAGTTTTAGTATAATTAAAATAATGATTAAATCAAAAATTATTAATTGTCTCAAAAAAGCCATCATCCGCGTTTATCCGCGTTTAGATCTGCGTAAATCCGCGCTCGAAGTTTTCGCACCCGAAAACGAGAGGCACGGACATTATTCAACGAATGTTGCTTTGAAATTGGCGAAAGCACTAAAGAAAAATCCTATGGAAATCGCCGAAGATATAACTAAAAAACTTAAAGCTCAAAACTTAAAGCTTTTTGCGGAAATTGAGGTAGCTGCGCCGGGATTTATTAATTTTTGGCTTTCCGAAAAGTACTTAACCGCTGGCCTAAAAGAAATTCTCAGAAAGAAACAAAAATTCGGTCAGGGCCAACCCAAAAAACAAACTATTGTTATTGAATATTCTTCTCCGAACATTGCCAAGCCCTTAGGTGTCCATCATCTTCGCTCAACGATTATTGGCCAGGCCCTGGTTAATATTTTGCGATTTGCCGGCTATAAAGCGATTTCTCTCTCTTTCCCGGGCGACTGGGGAACGCAATTTGGACTGTTGATTGCTGGCTATAAAAAGTGGGGCAGCCCTGAAAAAATCAAAAATCCGCCAACTGGCGGACCAATTAATGAAATGTTGCGGCTCTATGTTAAATTTTCTCAGGCGGCCAAAAAAAATCCCAAACTGTTTGAACAAGGCAGAAAAGAATTTAAAAAACTGGAACAAGGCGACAAAG
>Ga0210004_1000448_pt1 | contig 25107 bp, 25 predicted proteins | sample CryGey13umfilter_FD_185450 | JGI IMG/M metagenome (GOLD analysis project Ga0210004, IMG submission 185450) | Groundwater microbial communities from aquifer in Utah, USA - Crystal Geyser 4/8/14 3 um filter (SPAdes) (version 3) | ecosystem: Environmental > Aquatic > Deep subsurface > Groundwater...
AAGAAGTGGGGCGTTGCGCCTGTTTTGCATGAAGGCTTTAAGACCGCGACAATAGAAAAGTCAGGCTATAGGATTGATTTTGTTACTGCGCGTAAAGAGCGGTATAAAAAGCCGGCGGCCTTGCCTGAGATAACGCCTGCGACTATGAAAGAGGATCTTTTGCGCAGGGATTTTACAATAAACGCGATGGCGGTTTCATTAAACAAAAAAGATTTCGGAAGGCTTGTTGATCTTTGCGGAGGCCGCAAGGATCTTAAGGCAAAAAAGATAAGAATCCTGCACGATAAATCTTTTATAGATGATCCCACAAGGATTTTTAGGGCCATAAGATTTCAGAAACGACTAGGTTTTATCATAGAGCCGCGCACGCGAAAATTAATGACAGACGCGATAAATGCGGGCATGATAGAAAAATTAAAGAAACAGCGCGTAAAAAAAGAGCTGGATTTATTTTTAGAGGAAACAGTATGAAGAGAACAGACAGGGTTGCAAGCCAGATAATGCGCGAGGTGGCTGATATTATACAAAAAGAAATCAAGAATCCGCATCTTGGCTTTGTTACCATTACATCCGCCGATGTTACGCCTGATTTGAAACTGGCAAAGGTATATTTTTCTGTTTTGGGAGACGATCAGCAGAAAACAGATTCGCATAATGCGCTTATGCATTCGGGCCGTTTCATAAGAAAACAGCTTGCGGCGCGGCTTAACATGCGCTATACGCCGTTTCTTGATTTTCATATTGATGCCTCAATAGAGCATGTAAGTAAAATTGACAATATCCTTAAAAAGATAAACGATGAAAGGAAAGAAGATGCTGACATCGATTAAAAAGGTATGCGATGCGATAAAAAAGAATAAAAGTTTTCTTATAACAGCGCATTATGACCCTGAGGGTGATTCTTTGGGCAGCCAGCTTGCAATGGCTGAGATATTAAGACAGCTTGGTAAAAAATATGTTATAGTCAACTACGATAAGCCGCCGGCGAGGTATGATTTTGTAAAAAATATAAAAAAAATAGAACTTCCGTCGCAAAAGCGCAGATATAATTTTGACATGGCGCTTGTCCTTGACTGCCCTGTAATAGCCAGGATAAAGGATGTGGCAAAGATAATCGGCAAAAAACCAATGATCAATATAGACCACCATGTCAGCAACCGGAATTTCGCGGATATTAATTATGTGCAGCCGTCGGCAAGCTCAGCAGGCGAGATTATGTATGATTTGGCTGTTGCGCTGGGTTGTAAGATTAACAAGGATCTTGCCGCATATATATACCTGGCAATAATTGCGGACACAGGATGTTTCAAGTATTCCAATACTACGTCAAAAACCATGTATATAGCCGCGGAGCTTTTAAAATACGGCGTTGACCCCAAACAGATGTATGAGAATATTTATGAGTCGCATACTTTGGCAGGCAGAAAACTTTTAGGTTTGTGCCTTGAGACGCTTAAGGTGTCCAAAGACGGCAAGATTGCCTGGATGCGCCTTACAAAAGCAATGTTTAAAAAAGCCGGGGCAACCTCGCATGATTCTGAGAATTTTGTTAATTTCGCGCGTTTTATCGACGGGGTAAAGATAGCCGTACTTTTCGGCGACAACACGAAGCAGGGTTTTATAAAGGTTAATTTCCGTTCAAACGGAAAATGGATGGATGTAAACAGGATTGCTTCAAGTTTTGGCGGCGGCGGCCATGTTTCCGCAAGCGGTTGCCTTGTAAAAGGGAATATGAAAAGTGTTAAGAATAAAATTATAAAAGAAGCCAGAAAGGTTATAGATGGACGGCGTACTGATAATTGATAAACCGAGAGGTTGGACATCGCATGATGTTATAAATTTTATAAGAAGAACATTCGCTATAAAAAAGGCCGGGCACGCGGGCACACTGGACCCCATGGCAACAGGCGTGCTTGTTGTTTTGTTGGGCGGTTACACAAAATATTCAGACAGGCTGATGGCCGGCGAAAAAGAATACCAGGCTGTTTTAACGCTCGGCGAATGCACTGATACACAGGATGCCACAGGTAAAGTCATAAAAGAAAGCAGTGTCCCGGAATTTAATAAAAAAGATATAGAGGTTGTTTTCGCTAAATTCACCGGCGAGACAGAACAGGTGCCGCCGATGGTATCGGCGCTTAAAGTGGGCGGCCGTACGCTTTATAAGCTGGCCCGCCAGGGCAAAGAGATTCAAAGGCAGCCGAGAAAAATATTCATAGAAAAAATAGAATTGAAAACTTTTGACAAGAAAAATATTTCTTTTAGTGTTGTCTGCCGGAAAGGCACTTATGTGCGCACATTATGCGAGGACATCGCTAAACATTTGAATTGTTGCGGCCACATGTCGTATCTGAGGCGTATAAGATCAGGCGATTTCAGTATAGATCAGGCATTGGCTGTGGAAAAATTAAAAAGCGCAACTGCGAGGGATTTAGAACAATGGGTAAAAAAGCAGTAGTTGCAATAGGCGTGTTTGACGGCGTGCACTTGGGCCACAGAAGAATTTTAAAAGCAGCTGTTAGAATCGCCAGGGGAAAAAATACAAAGGCAATAGCCGTTACTTTTTATCCGCATCCTTTATCTATTGTAGGCAGAGGCAGCGCGCCGCCGAGCTTGATATCGCTTAAACACCGCCTTAATTTAATCAAACAGGCCGGCGTAGACAGGTGCCTTGTTTTTAATTTTACCAAAAGTTTTGCTGAAAAATCCGCGCAGCATTTCATAAAGAATATATTGATAAGAAGGCTTGCCGCCGGCTGGGTTGTTGTGGGAGAGGATTTTCGTTTCGGAAAGAACAGGCAGGGCAATTGCGCCTTGCTTTATGAGCTGGGTAAGCGCCTGGGTTTTACGCTTAAGCGCGTAAAAACGCTTAAGATTAAAGGTATGGCTGTAAGCAGCTCCGCAATACGCCGCCTTGTGCAAAAAGGAGATCTAAAAACCGCAAGTCGTCTTTTAGGCAGGCCTGTTACAGTGTTCGGCACTGTTGTTAAAGGTAACAATATTGGCCGAAAACTCGGGTTTCCGACAGCCAACATAAATCCGCATCATGAGGTTGTGCCGCCGAGCGGTGTATACGTTGTAAAAGTTATTATTGACAAAAGGCGATATAATGGTGTATTAAATATAGGGATAAGGCCGACTTTTTACGGCTTGGGCCATTATGATAAAGAACCATCCATAGAGGCCTACATTTTTAATTTTTCAAAAAACATATATGGAAAAGATATAGAAGTATCTTTTACAAAAAAATTGCGCGCTGAAAAAAAGTTTAAAAATGAAGGCGCGTTAAAAATACAGATTAACAAAGATATAATAAAAGCGCGGAGGTAAAATGAATCCTTATTTATTGCTGACTTATAATATATTGGCTATTATCATGATATTGTCCATGGCTTATGAAAGAAATAAAATCGCAAGGCAGTACAATAAAATGAGGAGTCATTATATTACTGTTATTATGGCGTTGGCAAGCGCCATTGATGCAAGGGATCCATCTACTTTAGGGCACACTGAAAGGGTTATGGATTTAAGCAAAGGCCTTGCCTTGGAGCTTTTGCGCCGCGGATACAGAATAGATCTTGATTCTCTTAAGCTGGCGGCTCTTTTGCATGATATAGGCAAGGTTGGCGTGCCTGAGTCTATATTGAGAAAGCCCGGCAAGCCAACACCTGAAGAGTGGAATGAGATTAAAAAACATCCTGCAATAGGAGCTAATATTCTTGAACCTTTGCATGATATGAAAGATATCACAGAGGCGGTTAAATACCATCAGGAACATTATAACGGTTTGGGGTACCCTCGCGGTTTAAAGGCCAATGATATACCGTTTATGTCAAGGGTAATAATGGTTGCAGATGCCTATGACGTCATGACATCAGACAGGGTTTACAGGCCCAGGCGTTCAAGGGATGAGGCCTTGGCAGAGCTTAAGGCAAATGCAGGAACGCAATTTGACCCTGAGATGGTTGAGGCCTTCGGTAAGATTATCAAATCTATTGAGAAACAATAGCTTTACAATGATAATATAGTATGATATAATAAAAAAATACGTTATAAAATTTTTAAACCGGAAAGAAAGGAAAATCAATGGCATTGGAAAAGAATCAGAAACAAGAGGTAATCGAAAAATTCAAAAAACACAAGAAGGATACGGGTTCAAGCCAGGTCCAGATAGCGCTTCTGACAGAACGTATAAACCTTCTTACGGAACATTTCAAGATCCATAAAAAGGACCATCATTCAAGGCAGGGGCTTTTGAAGGTAGTTAATAAAAGAAGGCGCCTGCTTGATTATTTAAAGAAGGAAGATAAAACAGAATACGATAAAATACTAAAGAGCCTTAATCTTAGAAAGTAGGTAAAATTTTATGTTGCATACAGTTAAAACAAAAATAGGCAGCGAAGACCTTATAATACAAACAGGCAAACTGGCCAAACAGGCTGACGCTGCGGTAACGGTCCAGTATGGAGGCACGGTTGTGCTGGTTACTGCGGTTGTTTCAAAAGAACCGAGAGAGGGAGTGGATTTTTTGCCTCTTACAGTCGAGTACCAGGAAAAGGCTTATGCAGCCGGTAAAATCCCCGGTGGTTTTTTCAAGAGAGAAGGCAGGCCTTCGGAAAAAGGGATTTTATCCGCAAGGCTTATAGACAGGCCTATAAGGCCTTTATTCCCGGACGGGTTTATAAATGATATACAGGTTATAGCGACAGTGCTTTCACATGACGGTAAAAATGACCCGGATGTGCTTGCTATAGTGGGCGCATCAGCGGCTTTATCTATATCGCATATACCTTTTGACGGGCCGATTGCCTCATTAAGGGTTATAAAATCGGGCTCTGATTTTATAGCAAATCCGACATACGAAGAGATTGAGAAGTCGGATCTTGAAATAGTCGCGTCAGTTGGAAAAGAAGGAATAATAATGATTGAGTCAGGCGCGAAAGAGGTTGATGATAAGTCCGTTCTAGACGCGCTTGATTTTGCTTTTAAGCAGGCGCAGGCAATAATAAAATTGCAGAAAGACCTTGCGGATAAATGCGCCAGGCCAAAGATGGAATTTCCGCTTTATGAAGTCAATAAAAACCTGCGGCAGGAGGTTGAAAAAGCCGCCTCATCTAAAGTGAAACAAATATGTTCCATAGCTGACAAGGATAAACGTGAAAGCCAAATGAATTCTCTGCGTAAACAGTTGTGCGAGCAGATGATAACAGAAGATTCCGAATATACAAAACTCGATATCAAAATTGCCCTTGATGATATGGAAAAGTGTTTTGTAAGAAGCAATATAATCGAAAAAGGTTTAAGGGTTGACGGCAGAAAACTTGACCAGGTAAGGCCCATATCATGCGAGGTTGCAGTGTTGCCCAGGACCCATGGTTCAGGGCTTTTTACCCGCGGCCAGACGCAGAGTTTATCCGTTGCCACTTTAGGCACAGGAGATGACGAGCAGACCATAGACGCGCTTGCAGGCGAATATTCAAAATCATTTATGCTGCATTATAATTTTCCGCCTTTTTCAGTCGGCGAGGCAAGGCCGATGCGCGGTACGGGAAGGCGCGAGATAGGCCACGGCGCTCTGGCAGAAAAGTCCCTGCGCGCGGTTATGCCTTCCAAGGAAGAATTTCCTTATACAGTAAGGGTTGTTTCAGAGATATTAGAATCAAACGGTTCTTCAAGCATGGCTACTGTATGCGCTGCCACGCTTGCATTAATGGACGCCGGCGTTCCCATAAAAGCGCCTGTAAGCGGGGCTGCTATGGGCCTGGTAAAAGATGGCGATAAATTCGCGATATTAACGGATATTTTAGGCGCTGAGGATCATTTCGGAGATATGGATTTTAAGGTTGCAGGCACTAAAAACGGCATAACAGCCGTGCAGATGGATCTTAAGATACGCGGATTAAAAATAGATACAATAAAAGATATTTTAGCCCATGCCAACAAGGCAAGGGCTTTTATTCTGGAAAAGATGATTGAAGTTATGCCCAGCGCAAGAAAGGAATTGTCTGAATTTGCGCCGAGGATAATATCTTTTAAGATCGATACCTCCAAGATAGGCGCGGTAATAGGCCCTGGCGGCAAGGTTATAAAAAAGATAATAGAGGAAACAGGAGTCAGTATTGATATTTCTGATGACGGCACTGTTAACGTTGCCTCAACCGATTCAGACGCGAGCCAGCGGGCCATAGACATCATAAAGGGTTTAACAGCCGAGCCTGAGGTTGGAACCGTATATAAAGGCAAGGTAACCCGGCTTATGGCTTTCGGCGCGTTTGTTGAGTTTTTGCCGGGCAAAGAAGGCCTTGTGCATGTTTCCGAGCTTGATAATAAGTTTGTGAAAAGGCCCGAAGATGTTGTTAAGGTCGGAGATGAGGTTACAGTTAAGATTATAGAGGTGGATGCGCAAAACCGTGTTAATTTGAGCCGTAAACAGGCAATGCTGGACGAGAAAAAGTGAAAAAAATAAAAATATTCATCAAGCGCAGGAAGGGTTGCGAAGACCTTCCGCTGCCTGAGTATATGAGCCATGGCTCAAGCGGCATGGATTTGTACGCTGATGTCCAGGAAGACGTTTTATTAAACCCCGGCGAGAGAAGGCTTATCTCTGCCGGTATTTTTTTGTCTATGCCTGAGGGGTTTGAGGCCCAGACAAGGCCAAGAAGCGGCCTGGCTTTAAAAAATGGGATCACGCTTGTTAATTCACCTGGCACTATAGATTCTGATTACAGAGGGCTTGTTAATCTGATAGTGGCAAATATTTCAAACGAGCCGTTTACAATAAGGCGCGGCATGCGCATAGCGCAAATGGTTTTTCAGGAGGTTGTGCGCGCTGAAATAGAAGAGGCAGCAGAGCTTGACGAAACCGTAAGGGCTCAGGGCGGGTTCGGCCACACAGGGGTATAGCATGACTATTTTTCAGGCTATTTTATCGGGAATATTGCAGGGCATAACCGAATTTTTTCCCATAAGCTCTACAGGCCATTTGGTGATACTGCATCACTTTTTTGGCTTTAAAGAATCACAGATATTTTTTGATATAATGCTTCATATTGCTACCGGGCTTGCTGTCGTAGTTTATTTCAGGAAGGATATAATCAATTTATTTACAAGCGAAAAAAACCTCGGCATGCTTGTTGTTTTGGGCTCTGTGCCGACATTTTTTATAGGTTTTTTGTTTGCTGATTTTATCGAGAGGTTTTTCGTTCATGTAGAATTAGTCGGCGCCGCGTTATTATTTACAGGCGCGTTTCTTATTGTCTCGGATATTATCAATAAAAAAATACTGCGTGAAAAACATATTGAAAAAAGAGAAACAATGCTTTATCCATGGAAGGCTATAGTGGTAGGCATAGCCCAGGGTGTAGCACTTATACCCGGTATATCCAGGAGCGGTGCCACAATATCAGCAGGGCTTGTATGCGGCCTTGGCAGCACGCTTGCTTTTCGCTTTTCGTTTTTATTGCTGATTCCGGCTACATTGGGAGCGGTAATATTTAAGTTAAAAGATGTAGCAACGCCCATACCTGCCGCCGGGCCTATGTTAGCAGGAGGGGCCAGCGCATTTTTTGTAGGGCTTTTGGCTCTGCATTTATTGAGCAGGATATTAAGGCGGGGCAAGATATATATTTTCGGGTATTACTGTATTGCCGTTGGTTTACTTATCATCCTAATCTGATTATGCCAAAACTTAAAAGAAGACAAAAAAATAATACCGCAGAACATCTTTCGCCTCAAAAAAGAAACGAGGTCTGGGGGTTTATATTTCTCGCGGTTTCGATTTTGGTGTTTACAGCGCTCATATCTTACGATCAGAACGACCTTTCCTTTTATTCATCGCAGCCTAATACGGAAATTAAAAATTTAATAGGTATAATCGGCGCGTATATATCAGGTATTTTGGTTTTTCTTGTGGGCGCCACATCTTTTGTAATACCGTTTCTTACTTTAAGCTGGTCAGTATCCAAGTTTATCGGCAGGCAGCCGCAAAAACTTTATGTAAAGACAATAGGGACTGTTATTTTATTTTTATCAGCCTCGAGCATGCTGAGCCTGATAGCGACGGCAGAGTCGGTAAACAGTTTTAAAAACGGCGGGCTGATAGGTTCGTTTGTTTCGGCTCACCTTGCGCGGTATTTCGGTTTTCCGGGCACCTACATTATACTTACGACCCTTGTGATATTGTCTATTTTGATAGCCACGGAGTTTCTTGTGCTTCCGTTTATTGCGTCTGTTTTTACGTTTACGATAAAAGCGGTTTCTTTTTTGTGGCAGAAGATTTTCTCGCGTATATTTTCCGGTAAGCGCCAGAAGGTTGTTATTTCAACTTCAAAGCCGAAAGTCAGAAGCATAATAAAAGACCCCATCACAGCGCCGCCTGCGCCAAAACCAAAGGTAATACAGATTAAGCCTGAGGCCCTTGCGCTAGCTAAGCAGATTGATCTAAAAGCGACACGTAAGCAGGTGAGTATTGACGGTTATAAGTTACCCGCGCTTGATTTATTAAATTCCCCGCCGCCCTTAGAAGAAAGAAGGATAAAGGATGACTTAGAGAAAAATTCCCTAATTCTCGAGGAGACATTGCGCGATTTTGGCATAGAGGTAAGGGTTGCTGAGGTTGAAAGGGGCCCGGTTATTACCAGGTATGAGCTTGAGCCGGCGCCAGGTGTTAAAGTAAACAAGATAGTGGCGTTAAATGATGATATAGCGCTTGCCATGAAGGCGCACAGCGTGCGTATTGTAGCGCCAATTCCAGGCAAGGCAAGGGTTGGGATAGAGGTGCCCAATTCAAGCGCGACATTGGTATATTTACAGGAAGTAATAGCTACGCAGGAATTTCAGTCGCAATCCAAGAAATACAAGCTTACAATGGCCCTTGGCAAGGATGTTTCAGGCGCGCCTATGGTGACAGACTTAGGCGATATGCCGCATTTTTTAATAGCCGGCACAACGGGTTCAGGCAAGACCGTATGCGTTAACACTATAATAATGTCGCTTCTTTTTTCAAATACGCCAAATGACCTTAGATTTGTTATGGTAGACCCAAAGATGGTGGAGCTTGCGATTTTTAACGGCCTGCCGCATCTTTTATGCCCTGTGGTAACGGACCATAAAAAAGTCGCTGCCACGCTTAATTGGGTTGTGGAGGAAATGGATGCGCGCTACAGGCTTTTGGCTTCTTTAGGCGCCAGGAACATAGAATTATATAATGAAAAATCGCCGCAAAAGCTGCCTTATCTGGTTGTTATAATAGATGAGCTGGCTGACCTTATGATGATAGCGGCGGCAGAAATAGAAAACGCCATCACTCGCCTGGCGCAGCTTTCAAGGGCCGTGGGAATACACATAATACTGGCAACGCAAAGGCCCAGCGTTGATGTTATAACAGGTGTTATAAAAGCGAATTTCCCGGCAAGGATATCGTTTAAGGTTGCCACCAAGGTTGATTCGCGCACAGTGCTTGACGCTAACGGCGCGGACAAACTGCTGGGTAAAGGCGATATGCTGTTTTTAAAGCCCGGCGCAGCCAAACCTATCCGCGGCCAATGCAGCCTTGTTTCTGACGCTGAGATAGAGCGCCTTGTGAATTTTATAAAAGCTCAGACAAAGCCGGAATATGAGGAATCAATAATAAATGCCCAGCATAAAACAAATGGTTCCGGCGCTTCAGGCAGCAGCAGGATCGATAAAGACCTTCTTTATGAAGACGCTTTGAATATGGTGCTTGAAACAGGCCAGGCGTCTGTTTCCATGCTGCAGAGAAGGATGCGCTTAAGCCATATAAGGGCTGCAAGGATTATTGATTTTATGGAGCAGGAGGGCGTGGTAGGCCCTTATCAGGGTTCAAAAGCAAGAGAGATTCTAGTCCCGCATAAACAATTAAAAGAACCCGAAAAAGTATCATGACAGCCGGTTCACAATTAAGGCAAGCCAGGTTAAATAAGGGCGTTTCGCTTAAGGATGCGTCGTCCAAAACAAAGATACAGGAAAAGTTCCTGGAGGCGCTTGAGAGCGATAATTTTTCAGTCCTGCCAAATATTGTTTATCTTAAGGGTTTTATCAGGAAATACAGCGAATTTCTCGGGTTAGACCCTGACAAAATGCTTTCGCTGCTTGATGATAAAACCGAAACCCGGCAAAAACAGGAAATAATTATTGAAGATAAAAAACTGCCGCCTGTAAATACGGAGAAATATTTCAGGAAGATATTGATAGCCGTAACAGGTTTTTTCGTTGCGATAGGGCTTGTTATGCTTTTGGTATCTTTTATAGGAAAGGGCATCAGCAGCATAAAAAAACAAAGGCCGAGGCCTCAAGCCGCAGCCAGGCCAAAGCCGTTAAAAAAACAGCAGAAAAAAGCAGTCAAGCAGGAGGCTGTTGTTGCAAAGAAACCTCAACCGGTTGTGAAAGAGGCCTTAAGCCTTGATTTATATATTGCGGCAAAAAAATCTTGTTATGTTTCGGTTAAAGCCGATCAAAGGCTTTTGTTTGAAGGTTTTCTTTTGGTAGGCGCCAGTGAACAGTGGAAAGCAAAAAATATGTTTGAATTGGGGATAAGCGATGGCTCGGCTGTGGAGGTTATGGTAAACGGCAAAAAGATAGGCCAAGCCTCAAAGGGCGTAAGAAACGACCTGATTATTACAAAAGACGGCATACGGCATAGATAAACATTGACATTATATGTATAATTGATATAATTTTAAAATGAGGGCCTTAACATGGCAAGCAGAATAAAAAACGCAGTGGATAAGCTGATAAATTTTATGAACAGCCTGTATTCGTTTTTTTCCAACGATATGGGCATAGATTTGGGTACTGCCACGACGTTGGTTTACGTAAAAGGCGAAGGCATTGTTTTGTGCGAGCCTTCTGTTGTGGCTATTGAGAAGGATACCAACCGCGTGCTGGCTGTCGGCGAGGAGGCAAAGAGGATGCTTGGCCGTACGCCCGGCTCAATAATTGCCATCAGGCCTATGAAGGACGGCGTTATAGCGGATTTTGGTATCAGCGAATCGATGCTTCGTTATTTTATAAGAAAAGTGCATCCTAACAAGGTTTTAGTGCGTCCAAGGATTGTTATAGCGGTTCCATCCGGCATAACAGAGGTTGAGAAGCGCGCTGTAAGGGATTCGGCTTTGCATGCGGGCGCGCGCGACGTATTTTTAATAGAAGAGCCTATGGCCGCGGCCATAGGCGTTGGCTTGCCTATACAGGAGCCGGCAGGCAATATGATAGTTGATATAGGCGGAGGCACGACAGAGATAGCCGTTATCTCGCTTGCCGGAATAGTTTTTTCAAAATCGCTGAGGATAGGCGGAGACGAAATGGATGAGGCTATAATAAATCATTTGCGCAAGGCCTATAATCTTATGATAGGCGAGCGTACCGCCGAAGAAATAAAGATTAAGATAGGGTCTGCGTATCCTTTGGACGAGGAATTGACCCTTGAGGTGAAGGGCCGTGATTTGATTGCAGGCCTTCCGAAGATGATTACAGTAACAAGTGAAGAGGTAAGAGAGTCTCTTGCAGAGCCGATAGGCTCAATAGTAGAAGCAGTAAGGGTTACTCTTGAGAGGACGCCTCCGGAGTTGTCCGCAGATTTAATTGACAGGGGCATTGTTTTAGCCGGCGGCGGCTCGCTTTTAAGGGGCCTTGATAAATTGCTGGCAGAGGAAACAGGCCTTCCTGTTCATGTCGCAGAAGACGCTTTAACTGCCGTTGCTTTGGGCACCGGAAAAGTGCTTACCGAAATAAAATATCTTAAGAAAATCACAGTTACGCCTAAAATAGAATAACCTGACAATCTCATATCGTGTATGGCATTAGAAAAAGACACCTCGCAACAATAGCCTTTCTTTTATTTCCTATCATCGTAACATTACTGCCTGATAGCGCGAAAGAATCCGTAAAATCCAGAATAAGCCGGGTATTGAAATTTCCCATAATATGCGCAACAGTAGCATCATCGAAGATTGGCAGCGCTTTTGCGCCCAAGGGTTTTTTTCTTAAAACCATTAACCAACAGCATGTTAAGATAGAAGAGCTTAAAGCCCAGAACAGCCAGGTTCAGGAAATTATCATTGAAAATCAGAGGCTGAACGATATCTTGTCTTTTAAAAAGGATTTGGCATTTAAGGTCTCACTTGCCAGGGTTATAGCCAGAGACCCGTCCAACTGGCGCCATACAATAATAATAGACAAGGGTTCTTCGGTTGCAATAAAAAAGAACATGTTTATAATATCGCAGCGCGGTTTAGCCGGCAGGATATGCGAGGTTGGCCGCAGCACGTCAAAGGCCATACTTATGACAGATCCTGATTTCAGGGTAGCGGCTGTGGTTCAGCGCTCAAGAGAGCAGATGATAGCAGCCGGTAGAGGCAGCGGTTTATGCGAATTAAAATATATTACCGAAGGCGCTGATATACAGTTCGGCGATATAATAGTTACTTCAGGATTCGGCGGGTTTTGTCCGAAAGGCGTACTAATAGGAGAGGTTGTTTCTGTTGGAAAATCCGTAAATGGCGTTATATCTGGTGTATATGTTAAGCCTGCGGCGCATCTTAGCAGGTTAGAAGAGATTTTGGTATTGCTGGAATAAAATGTTATATTTTACTGTATTCATAACAGCGATTTTGCAGATAACAGCCGTTAATATGATTTCCATAGGCGGCATTAAGCCGGATTTTTTGCTGATACTAACGGTTTTTATAGCTATTAAAAAAGATTTAATAAGGGCGGTTTGCGTTGCTGTGTTGGCCGGATTTTTGAAAGACATATTCAGCACAGGGGCTTTTATCAATACCTTATCTTTTCCGGCGTACGCTGTTTTAACCGGAGTTTTATGCAGAAAATTTTACTTTTCACCGGACGCGCTTATGTCAAAACTGCTTATAGTATTTGTCGTGTGCGCTATAGATTCGGCTATGCAGATTTTCTGTTTTTCCAATATGGTTTATCCGCCTTCGGCCCTGGCCCTGATAATATATGTTGGTTTACCGGGCATATTATATACTTCACTGGCAAGCATCCCTGTTTTCTCAGTTTTTAAAAATTATGCGACTTAAAATAATATCATTAATTACGGCCTGCGCGTTTATAATATTAGGCAGCTGCCTTTTTTGGGCCCAGATAGTAAAAGGCGGGTATTATTATAATTTAAGCCAGAATAACCGCATACGCCTTGTGCCTCAGGAGGCCGCGCGCGGAAATATATATGATACTAACAACGGTTTGCTCGCCGATAACGTATTATCGTATGATTTGGTTATAATGCCGCAGGAATTTGTAAGCAGAAAAGAAAGGTCCGACACCCTAAAGAAGTTAAGCGTTATTCTTGACATGTCTTATTCGGGCCTTGAGGCGGTTTATAAAAGAAATTACAACGCGCCTTTTACGGATATTGTTATTCTAAAAAATATATCCAAAGATTTGATATTTGAGATTGAGCAGATGAGGTTTGATCTGCCGGCGGTTTCTGTAAAACCCAGGCCGCATCGCCGGTATGTATTAGGGCCCGCAACAGCTCATATACTGGGTTATCTTGGCGAAATTGATCAGGAGCAGCTTACGCGCCTTACACAATATGGTTACAGAAGGCAGGATTCGATAGGTAAAAACGGCATAGAAAAAATACTTGATATGTTTCTGCGCGGAGAAGACGGCGGTATGCAGATAGAGGTGAATAATAAGAATTTTCAGGTTGGCGTGTTAAGTTCCAAGCCCGCGAAAAGCGGAAGGGATGTTAAATTAACAATAGACGCGCGGCTTCAGGAATACGCCTATAAACTGCTTGATTCGCGAAAGGGCGCCGTGGTTTTGATGGACCCTTCTGACGGCCGGGTGTTTTCCCTGGTGAGTTCTCCGGGGTTTATCGCGGATGATATAACGCCCGCGTTGAATGATAAAACAAAACCGTTGTTAAACAGGGCGCTTCAGAGCCAGTGCCCTCCGGGATCTATTTTTAAGATTATTACAGCCACTGCCGGGCTTGACACCGGGAAAATTTCTGCTGAAAAACCCATATTTTTCTGCCCCGGGTTTTATACATTGGGAGGCAGGCGTTTTAACTGCTGGGATAAAGACGGACACGGCTGGGTAAACATGAAAGAAGCCCTTAAGCATTCGTGCAACGTTTTTTTCTTTAATGCCGGCCAGGTGATTAAAATCGAGCCTATCATCGCTTACGCGCGCCTTTTCGGCCTGGGCCGGGCTACAGGCATAGAGTTGCCCGGAGAAACCGCAGGATTTATCCCGGATAAAAATTGGAAACGCCGGGTTCAATCAGAAAGTTGGCGCGAAGGCGATACGCTTAATTTTTCCATAGGCCAGGGTTCCATACTTATTACTCCTATACAGGCTGCTGTAATGGTGTCAGTCATCGCTAACAGGGGGAAACTTGCGCAGCCGTATGTGGTGGAGTCTATAGGCAATGCTTTGATAAAAAGGCAGCCGCCTAAAAAATTACAGATTTCAGAATACGCGCTTAATATTGTCAGGGATGCCATGGAGTCTATTGTGCAATCAGCAGGCGGCACAGGCATTATGGCAAGGGTGCCTGAATTGAACGTAAGCGGCAAGACAGGCACAGCTCAGGTTTCAGGCAAGATGTCTCACGCGTGGTTTGTTGGTTTTACGCCAAGCGATAATCCAAAGGCCGCTATAGCCGTATTTTTGGAGAACGGCGGATACGGAGGCGAATCAGCGGCCCCTATTGCCGCCGCCATGTTTAAAAAAATGAAAGAGTTGGAGCTGCTTTAATCATGTTTAAAAAACTGGATTACCAGATAATAATGCTGACGCTGGCCATATTTATCATAGGGCTTATGTTTCAATACAGCGTTTCTTACCAGAAAGATGTAGCTGTATGGTATAATTCGGCGTTCAAACAACTGGTCTGGGTATTGATAGGGTTTTTTATTTTTGCGTCTATTCTAAAGATAGGTTACCGCAGGATAATTTCAGTATCGTATTATTTTTATATTGTTGTTGTGATTCTTTTGATTGTTGTTTTGGTTTTTGGCAGAGAGCGCCTTGGCGCGCAGAGATGGATACAGATAGGCGCGTTTAATCTGCAACCGTCAGAATTCAGCAAGCTGGCTTTGATATTAACGTTATCGTATTATCTTGGCAGGAGAAAAGACAGTGTTTTGCGCCTGAAGAGTTTTCTTGTGCCGTGTTTTCTGACTGCGCTGCCGGCTATTTTTATACTGAAACAGCCTGACCTGGGTACCGCGCTTTTACTTTTTCCGACCCTTCTCGGCATGCTGTATATATTCGGGATTAAAATTAAATACATAATAAGTTTTATTCTGGCAGGGGTTTTATCTTTGCCTGTTATGTGGAATTTTTTAAGGCCTTACCAGCAGCAGAGGCTTCTGGTTTTTATAAATCCCAACATGGACCCTTTGGGCGCCGGGTATACGATTATCCAGTCAAAGATTGCTGTGGGCTCAGGCAGGCTTTTTGGCAAGGGATGGCTTTCAGGCACCCAGAACTACCTTAATTTTTTGCCGGAGCGGCATACTGATTTTATATTTTCAGTAGTAGGCGAGGAGTGGGGATTTTTCGGCTCAGTCGTTATACTGATTTTGTATTATCTGCTTGTCAGGCGCATGCTGCACATACTGGATATTACTGAAAATGTTTACGGCAGGCTTTTAATAGCAGGTGTTGCCACAATAATTTCACTGCAGGTAATTATTAATATAGGCATGACCATAGGGCTTTTTCCGGTTGTGGGCATAACGCTTCCGCTTATAAGTTACGGCGGATCCTCGCTTTTAACCACGTTTATAGGCGTGGCGCTTGTTTTAAGCGTAAATCAGCTACGTTAAGAAAGAAAAAAAGTTAGAAAAAAAATGGGAATATTTTGCCTTTTCAGTTGTTATAGTAGTGGAAAAGACCGCAAGGTAGCATTTGAAATGGTTGTGAAGTTAAATACGGCTAATGGCCAAGGTGGCTATTAGCCTTTTGTTTTGATATTAAAAATTTTTAGTAAGGTTGTACCGAGAGGGGTGAGTTAAAATGAAAAAGCCAATAGGACAAAGCATGGTAGAGGCAAGGCTGATAACTAAAGATCAGCTTGAAGACCTGCTTGAATACCAGAAAAGACAGCGGGAAAAAGTCATTTTTGGCAAACTCAGCCTTGAACTTGGCTTGATATCAGAAGACCAGTTCGCTCCTTTTATAGCTTCATATTTTGATGTGCCTTTTATTAATTTAAAAGATCATCCTATTATAGTCCGCAGGGAAGCGATAAATATGATACCCGAATCCATAGCAAGACGCTTAAATGTTCTGCCTCTGACAAAAGATAACAATACGCTTACTGTGGCTGTTTCTGACCCGTTGGATCTGGTTGCGCTTGACAATCTGGCAATAGTTTCCCATTGCAATGTTAAGCCTGTTGTAAGCACGCCCAGCCAGATAACGCATAGCATAACAATCTCATACGGAATATTATGAAACCCAGCCCAATAGCAAATAGTTTAAAAAATATACATAGTGTTAATATTATATTATATGTATGTATTTTCTTATCCGCATGCGCGGTTATTTTTTTATTGCTAGGGCCCTTGTATTGCGAGGGTGAAAATCAGCAGGTTTCCGGCATGGACGATTCAGTTCTAGTGGCGATACAGGTAAAAGACGGAGTTGATCTTTCAGCTATTTTAGATAAGTATAACATAGAAATAATCAGGCGTTATGAAAATTTATTAAAGGCGTATGTGAAAACAAACGATCTGGAGAATCTATCAGAAGAAGATTGTATAGTTTCCGTGACCACTAATCTTTTAAAACCCATCGAGCTTAACAACCAAAAAGACGTACTATAAGAAGTAAAGATAAATTTTCAAAGAGCAAGAGATAAAAGATTAAACTGCTATAGCGACACGACCAGGATTATAGACTGCATTGTTCTTTAACATAGAGTACATAATACAGGCAATCTTTCTTGCGACTACAATAAGAGCCTGTTTGGCGCATTTGCCTTGCGATAGTTTATCATTGTATACGCTCTTAAGATAAGGGTTATGTATCAAAGAAGCGACAGAAGCCATATACAAGGCGTGTTTGAGAATTCTTGAGCCCTTGGTAGTAAGCTTAGCCCTATTCAAAGAGGAGCCTGATTGCTCGATCTTAGGATATAGGCCTACAAAGCCGATAAAGTCTTTACAGCTCGTGAAACGCGTTATATCTCCGACTTCGGCTATGAATACGGCTATGGTCTTAGGTCCAACACCGGGTATGGTTAAAAGGTTGTCTATATCGTTATTTGATGAGCCGCCGTCAGTCTTTAAGATGTTCTGGATCTCATTATCGAGCTCGCTCATCTGTTCTTTTAAATTCTTTATGTTTAAGACAAGGCTCTTTAACACGATACTTCTTGCCTTAGAGGCCTTGCCTGAGTAAATGGAATCCTTGGCAGCTTGTATTACCTTACCTGCCCAGGCTTCATCATAATTATTACCCTGATGGCCTCTGGCTATCTTTAAAAGATCTTTAGGCCTTATGTTCTTAAAGTCAGAAGCTGTCTGATATTTAGAAAGTATTTCCGTGCAGGAGATGTTGAACGGATCTTTGATTAAGTTTAAGAACTCGGGGAATACCAGATTTAGAAGCGAATAGGCCTTGCGCTTGTAGTTTTTCGTATCTTTGAGGTAGCCGTCTTTGAGACGGACTAGATCCCTTAAGGATTGAATCTCTTCATCAGGAATGTAGGAACTGGCGGCGCAGCCTGAACGAAGAAGGCCGGCTATGACAAGAGCATCTATGGAATCGGTTTTAGCCTTCTTTAACATAGCTTGGTGGAATTTACTAGTTTGGAAGGGGTTCAAGAGCACTATATTAAAACCCCGTTCTTTTAAATAAACATATAGGTTCTCCCAGAGGCTGCCGGTGGCTTCAAGGCCGGCGGTTATATCGGTCTGTGGGATATTTAAGTCCGATAGTTTTTTGACAAGATTGGCGAAGTCGTCCTTAGAGGATTGGATGGTAAAGGATTTGCCTAAAGCTTCACCCTCTGCGTCTAATATGACGCACTGATGCGAAGCTTTTGATACATCGATGCCAAGGTAATGCATAGCTGCCCCCTTTCTTTTTTAAGGTCAGTTCTTTTAAAGCGGGCATCCTTTAGACGGCCTAACTAACATAGCCTCGAACTATCAGTGGTCTTGGAAGCCACAACGTACTAAATAAATGTTTATTTTGTTAGACATCAAGGAAGCAACAGTCTTTGTAGATTGGTCCCTTAAGGCCAATGGAGAGTTAAAAAGTTGTCTTCCCGCTTTATAGAAATTAACCATAATGATATTGTGATTTAAAAACCGTTCACTGTCAAGTGAACATTATACGAGGAGAATAAGATGAAAAATAAAATTTTGTTGGTATTGCTGATTTTATTTGTGATGGGGCTGTTTGCAAAGCCGGTTTTTGCGGCGGATGTAAAGATCGGGTATCTTGATGTTGCGAAGGTTTTTGACGAATATAAGGAAACCAAGAAGCAGGATGCTAGCCTTGAAAAAGAAGCCAAGTCAAAACAGGCCGAAAGAGACAAAATGGTTTCGGAAATCACAAGGCTGCGCGACGAGATGGAGTTGTTAAGCGAAAAAGGCAAAAAGGACAAGCAGGTTGTTATAGATGAAAAGGTAAAAAAACTCCAGGAATTTGACAATACATCGCGCAATGAACTGCGTAAAGAACGCGATGAAATGGTGGCGGGAATACTCAAAGATATAGATGAAGCGGTTCAGGGTTACGGCAAAAAACAGGGCTATGATCTGGTGCTCAATGACAAGGTAATCGTCTACAAGAAGGACGCCTTAGACATAACCGCTGACATCCTGAAGATTTTGAATTCCAAATAAAACATCCAAGATGACAACGGTAGGCTTAAAAAATATGCGTATGACATTGCAGGAAGTCGCTGACATAGTAGACGGAGAGATAGTAGGCGATAAAAATGTGGTAGTTACAGGTATCTGCGGGATAAAAGAAGCAAAGACCGGAGATCTTACCTTTATTGCCAACAGTAAATATATGCCTTTGATAAAAAATACTCGCGCCTCGGCTATTATCACATCAAGGGATATCGAAAAATCCGCCAAACCAATAATACGCACTGACAATCCTTCGCTTGCGTTCGCCAAGATGGTTTCCAAAATGGTGCCGAATGATGTTGATCATCCAAAGGGCATTGATGAGCGCGCGGTAATAGATAAAAGCGTAAAATTTGGCAAAGATGTTGCAATACAGCCGTATGTGGTTATTGAAAAGAACGCTCAGATAGGCGATGGCACTATCATTTACGCCGGCACATATGTGGGCGCTAATACGGTAATAGGCGCCAACTGCCTTATTTATCCGAGGGTAACGATAAGAGAGCGCGTGAATATAGGAAATAATGTAACCGTGCACAGCGGCACTGTCATAGGCTCAGACGGGTTTGGTTTTGCCACAGTATGCGGGGTGCATCACAAGATACCGCAGATAGGCGTTGTGATAATAGAGGACGATGTTTCAATAGGCGCAAATGTAACCATTGACAGGGCCCGTTTCGGCAGGACGTTTATAGGCAAAGGCACAAAGATAGATAATCTTGTCCAGATAGCGCATAATGTCGAGATAGGCGAGCATTCTATAATCGTTGCGCAGTGCGGTTTATCCGGTTCTGCGACAGTTGGCAAAAACGTTATAATAGCCGGCCAGTCAGGAGTTGTGGGCCATATTACAATAGGTGAAAATTCGATAATAGCGGCCAAAAGCGGTGTTTCAAAATCGCTGCCTGCCGGCAGCAAGGTGTTTGGGTATCCGGCAAGGCCGATAGCAAAGATGAGGCGCATTAATGCGTGCCTGACAAGGCTGCCTGATCTGTTTAAATTTATTTCTTTTATGGAAAAAAAATTAAAAGAGCATAAAATATTGCCGGAGGATTTTTCATATCATGGAATTCCAGAAAACGATTAAATCGCAGGTCACTGCAAAAGGCATTGGGCTTCATTCCGGAAAAATGGCTTCTATTGTGCTTAAGCCGTCAATGCCGGATATGGGCGTCAATTTTGTAAGGGTGGATTTATCCGAAAAACCCATAATAAAGGCGCACATATCAAAGTTAGCGGATCTTACAAAGAGCCCGCGCCGCACAACGGTAAGCCAGGATAACGCCGAGGTGCAGACCATAGAACATTTTATGGCCGCTTTGGCAGGCTTAGGCATAGATAATATCATAGTTGAGATAGATTCCGACGAGATGCCTGGTTTGGACGGCTCAGCCAGCGATTACATGGATCTTTTGTCAAAGGCAGGCGTGCAGCAGCAGGAGGATTCTCCGAGGCACCAATTCAAGGTTGTTGAGCCATTGTGGATAGAAGAGGGCGGCGCATCTCTTGTGGTCCTTCCGGCGGATGATTTTAAGATTTCATATACGTTAAGTTATAAGCACTCAATACTCCATTCACAGCATGTGACAGTAGCGCTTAATGATGGTGTTTTTAAAACAGATATTGCCCCGGCAAGGACATTCTGTCTTGAGAGCGAGTCGCAGGCATTGCTTAAGCAGGGCCTTGGAAAAGGCGCTAATTATGAAAACACTTTGGTTTTAGGCGAGAAGGGCGTTATAAAAAATAAGTTAAGATTTCAGGATGAGTTTACAAGGCACAAGGTGCTTGATTTGATAGGTGATTTGTATCTTCTTGGCATGCCCATGAAGGCGCACGTGATCGCTATAAAAAGCGGCCATGCGTTAAATCTTAAACTTCTGCAAAAGATATATCAGCAGATGCAGCGCCGCCGCGAAGGCGGGGCGCGGACCGTGGAACATAATCTTGCCAAACCGCAGATGGATGTGGGCGACATACAAAGGATTCTGCCGCACAGGTATCCGTTTCTTCTGATTGACAAGGTGATAGAGCTTGAAGAAGAAAAACGCTGCAAAGCCCTTAAAAACGTAACAGTAAACGATTATTTCTTCAGGGGCCATTTTCCTGGCAGGCCTGTGATGCCGGGCGTGTTGATAGTTGAGGCAATGGCGCAGACAGCAGGCATTATAATACTTTGTAAAAAAGAAAATGCCGGCAAGATTGCCTATTTTATGGGCATAGACAACGCGCGTTTCAGGCGGGTGGTTGTGCCCGGAGATCAGTTGATACTTGATGTTGAGGTTATAAAAATAAAGGCCAGGACGGGTATTGCCAAGGCAAAGGCATACGTTGATAACAAGGAAGTCGCATCGGCAGACCTGATGTTTGCTCTTGGCGACAGTTAAGATATAAAGATGACCCAGATTCATAAAACAGCGATAATCGATAAAATGACGGTATTGGCCGGCGATGTTATAGTCGGCCCTTACTCTATTTTAGGGCCCGGCGTTAAAGTAGCCGCAGGCACCGTATTTGGCCCGCAGTGTATCGTGCACAAGGATACTGTTATCGGCAGGAATAATAATTTTTTGGCCGCATGTTCTATCGGCGCTGACCCGCAGGATTTAAAATATAAGGGCGAAAAGACTTATCTTGAGATAGGCGATAACAATACCATAAGAGAATATGTTACCTTAAACCGCGGCACAGGAAAACACAACAAAACAAAGATAGGCAGCGGCAATCTGTTTATGGCCGTGAGCCATGTTGGCCACAATAGCATGATAGGCAATAACAATGTCCTGGCAAACGCAGTGCTTATTGGCGGGCATGTGACTATAGAAGACAACACTATACTCGGCGGCATGGTTGGCGTTCATCAATTCTGCCGGGTGGGCAGGCTGGCTATTACAGGAGGATGTTCGAAGATTTCGCAGGACATACCGCCGTATTCAATGTGCGACGGCAATCCCGCCAAGATTTATGGGTTAAACAAAATAGGCCTTGATCGCGCGGGTATCAGCAGCAAGGCGCAGTCTTTACTTAAGAAAGCGTTTAAGGTTTTGTTTGCCGAGGGCCTTTTGATTTCAAACGCCGTTAAAAAAGTTGAAAAAGAAATAGAACTTATAGATGAGATAAAACATCTTTTGGATTTTATAAAGTCCTCGGACAGAGGCATGGCCAGATGGAAAAGGTAACTCGTGGCTTGCTCGCGGCGCTGAAATTTTTTGCCGTCCGCTGCGGTTTACGGCTCGCTGTTTCGCGGCCAGCAGAAACGCCGCTTACAGCTCGCCGTAATTCCTTGCGGACATTTGGCAAAAAATTTTTAATGCGCCGCTCACAAGCCACTTCGCCTATCACGGTGCCAGGCACCGCATTTTAACATATTGCAATTAAACGGGTTACAATGTAAAATATGGACAAAATTGGGTTAATAGCGGGAAGCTCGAGGTTTCCGATAAACGTCGCAATCGCCGCAAGAAAACGCGGCGTTTCTGTTTATGCGGTTGCTTTAAAAGAAGAGACGCATCCTGAGCTTGAAGCAGCGGTTGATAAAATATGCTGGATCAGCATAGGAGAGCTTGGCAAGGCGGTTGATTTTTTAAAAGAAAATCATATTAAGCGCGCTGTGATGGCAGGCAAGGTGCGGCTTTCTCATATATATAGTAAATCTGTAAAGCCCGACGGATACTTGAAAAACCTTCTCACAAAGGCGGTTGACAAAAGAGGCGACACGCTTTTAATGGCAGTGGCCAATTTTCTGGATAAGATAGGTGTAAGATTGCTAGATTGCGCTCTTTTTTTGAAAGATGATATAGTAAAAAAAGGCGCGCTCACAAAAATCAGGCCTACAAAAGAGCAGCTTGCTGATATAGAATTCGCAAAGCCGATTGTAAAGGCAGTGGCCCAGCTTAGAATAGGGCAGACGATCGTGGTGAAAGACAAGGCAGTGCTTGCTGTTGAGGCAATGGAAGGCACTGACGAGGCGATACGCCGTGGCTCATGCATAGCGGGCGAGGGCGCTGTAATAGTAAAAATGTCAAGCCCCAAACACGATATGAGATTTGACATCCCCCTTATAGGCCCGTCCACGATAAAAACAATGATCCAGGTTAACGCAAAAACCCTGGCCCTTGAAGCAGGCCGCACGCTTCTTATAGATAAAGAGGAATTGATAAAATTAGCCGACGCCGCTGATATCTGCGTGGTGGGGATTTAGTTTAGGAATTTCAGAACTTCATTTGCGGCGTTGGAGCTGGCGCCTTCCGGGCCAAGCGAAGATTTAAGGCCGGAAAGTTTGTTTCTCATTTCAGAAAGCACAGCAGGCGATTGCAATATCTTGAGGCATTCGCCTGCGATTTTTTTAGGGCGCGCGCCGAATTGTATAAATTCAGGCACTATCTTTTCGCCTGCCACGATATTTACAAGCCCTATATAAGGAATTCTTATAAGCAAGCGCGCGATAAGCCACGTAATAAAACTGACTTTATATACCAGCGCCATAGGCACTTTAAGCATTGCTGTTTCAAGAGTGGCTGTGCCGCTTGCCACCAGGGCAAAGTCGGCGCATGATACGGCGTCGTGGCGTTTTTGGCTGATAATATTTATTTTAAGGTTGGATTTTTTAAGTATTTTTTCGTATATTGAATCGCTGATGATAGGAGATTTAATCAGTATAAATTGCGTATCACCGTTAACACTCCGTAAGCGGCAACAGGTTTTTAGCATAATCGGCAGTACCTTTGCGACTTCGGTTTTCCTTGAGCCGGGCAAAAGGGCTATTATTTTGCCTTGAGGGTTCAACCCGAAATGCTTAAGCGCGTTTTCTTTTGACATGGATGTTTTTACGGTTTCAACAAGCGGGTGTCCCACAAAAGATACATTCATGCTATGTTTCTCATAAAGCGTTTTTTCAAACTTAAAGAAAACCAGCATTTTATCGACGACAGATTTTAATATTTCTATGCGGCCCTGGTCCCACGCCCATACCTGCGGGCTTATATAGTATATAACCGGTATATTTATTTTTTTGGCAAGTTTTGCAAAAGGTATGTTAAATCCCGGGTAATCAACCAGTATGACCGCATCAGGCTTTTCGTAAATGAGTTTTGACGCCAAATCAACCGCTATTTTTTTATAAAGCGCCAGCTTGTTTATAACTTCGCTAAAGCCTATAACGCTTATCCTGCCTATATTATAATAAAGAACGGCTCCCGCGGCCTTCATGAGTTCGCCGCCCATCCCGAGAAAACGTATATTTTGATTTTTGGATAAAATTGCTTTTATAAGGTTTGCCGCGTGAAAATCGCCTGACGGTTCGCCGGCTATTATGAAGAGTTTTTTATACATGAGGTGATTTCCAGGGCTATCCTTAATGCCTCTGTGGCTTCTATGGCCGAGACAAGGGGTTTTTGTTTATTTTTGATGCAGTTAACAAATGAACGCAGTTCTTCTTCTAAGGCGTCTTTTAATTGTATGCGGATATTTGAACGCGTAATGCGTTTGCCTGATTTTTTAAAAATCACCGCCTGCTTTTTGATATAATCAAGAGAGATGTAGGCGTCGTCCTGAAAGATGCGTATCTTGCGCATCTCGTTGACGCTTAAACGGCTGGCTGATATATTGGCTATCGTCTTATTTTGAAACTTAATCCGCGCGTTTGCGATATCCTCGTAATCCGTGAGCACCTTGGCGCCGACAGCTTCTGTTGATATAATCTTTGAGCCGACAAGGTAGGAGATTATGTCTATATCGTGTATCATTAAATCAAGCACAACGCCTACATCAAGGGCGCGTTTTTTAAACGGGCCCATTCTGTGGCATTCAATAAAGCGCGGGTTTTTGATATGCGGCTGCACAGCGCGCACAGCGGCATTAAAGCGTTCAATGTGGCCTACCTGCACTAAAAGGTTCTTTTTTTCGGCAAGAGCGGCTATTTCTTCTGCCTGGTTAATTTTGTTGGCTATGGGTTTTTCAATAAGGCAGTGTATATCGCGCTCAAGCAGGTCCATGGCTATTTTATGATGAAGATCAGTAGGCACGGCTATGCTTACAGCAGAGGCCTTGCCTATAAGGCTTTTATAATCTGTAAAATAAGATGTATTATTCTGCCTTGCTATCTTTTTGGCAAGCCTTTGGTTGATATCGCATACGCCTGCAAGCTCCACATCAGGCATATTGGCGTATATCCTTGCGTGGTGGCGGCCAAGGTGGCCGGTTCCTATAACTGCTACTTTTAAGGGTTCCATGATAG
>Ga0210004_1000462_pt1 | contig 24807 bp, 31 predicted proteins | sample CryGey13umfilter_FD_185450 | JGI IMG/M metagenome (GOLD analysis project Ga0210004, IMG submission 185450) | Groundwater microbial communities from aquifer in Utah, USA - Crystal Geyser 4/8/14 3 um filter (SPAdes) (version 3) | ecosystem: Environmental > Aquatic > Deep subsurface > Groundwater...
GGCAACGCTTACGCGGCGGGCCACAACACGCGTTTTGGTGTAGTGCGCTATGGCAACGTCATGGGTTCGCGCGGTTCGGTGATCCCGTTCTTTCAATCCATCGCCGACAAGGGCGTACTGCCTATCACCGATGCGCGCATGACACGCTTCATGATCACTCTGGAGCAGGGCGTGGATCTGGTCTGGCATGCGTTTGATGACATGGTCGGCGGCGAAATCTACGTGAAGAAGATACCCTCCATGAAAGTGACCGATATCGCCTCTGCGCTTGCACCGACCGCGCGCCACGAGATCGTCGGAATCCGTCCGGGAGAAAAACTGCACGAACAGATGATCAGCCCGGAAGATGCGCATTACACCTATGAATATGACGAGCACTACAAGATATTGCCGGCAATCCATAGCTGGAGCCAGGATCCGGCGCGCATACAGAATGGGAAGAAAGTCGCGCCGGATTTTTCCTATAGCTCGGACAACAACCCCGACTGGATGAGCATCGATACCTTGCGTGCATGGGTCGAACAAAACCACGAGAAGGTCGGCAAGTTCTGATGGCCATGATTCCCTACGGCCGCCAGGACATTTCCGAAACCGACATCCAGGCAGTAGTGGATGTGCTGCGCTCGGACTTCCTTACCCAGGGTCCGGCTGTCCCCGCTTTTGAAAATGCAGTGGCTGACTACTGTGGTGCTGGGCATGCCGTGACTGTCAACAGTGCAACTTCAGCCCTGCATATCGCCTGTCTGGCGCTTGGTGTTGGCAAAGGTGATGTCGTCTGGACCAGCCCGATCACCTTCGTGGCCAGCGCGAACTGCGCGTTGTATTGTGGCGCTGATGTGGACTTTGTGGACATCGATCCGCGCACATACAACCTGAGCACGGAACGCCTGGCTGAAAAATTGGCGCAGGCGGAAAAATCAGGCCGACTTCCCAAAGTCGTCATCCCGGTACACTTATGTGGCCAACCCTGCGACATGGCTGGCATCCATGCTTTGAGCCAACGCTATGGTTTCAAGATCATCGAGGATGCCTCGCACGCTATAGGCGGGAAATACAAAGGCGAACCGATAGGCAATTGCCGCTACAGCGACATCACCGTATTCAGCTTTCACCCGGTCAAGATCATCACCACCGGTGAAGGTGGCATGGCACTGACCAACAATGAGAACCTTGCCAAACGCATGCAACTGCTGCGCAGCCACGGCATCACCCGTGAAGCGGGCGAAATGACGCATGCGCCAGATGGCCCGTGGTACTACCAGCAGATCGAGCTGGGTTTCAATTACCGTATGACTGATATACAAGCCGCTTTGGGATTGAGCCAGATGTCGCGACTAGACGAATTTGTGGCCAAGCGTCACGCTATTGCCAAGCGATATGAGCAATTGTTGGCTGATCTGCCGGTGATCACACCTTGGCAGCACCCGGATGGCTATTCGGGTTTGCACCTGTATGTGATTCGCTTGAAACTTGCCGAAATCGGCAAGACGCATCGTCAAGTGTTTGAGGCCTTGCGCGCGGCAGGCATAGGCGTGAACCTGCATTACATCCCGGTGTACCGCCAGCCGTACTACGAAGACATGGGATTCAAGGCGGGGCTCTGTCCAGAAGCGGAGCGGTATTACTTAGAGGCCATCAGCTTGCCTATGTATCCGAATCTGACTGAAGCACAGCAAGACAAGGTCATCGAATCGTTGCGGGTCGCCACCACTCAATGAAGATCGCAGTCATTCCGGCACGCGGTGGCAGCAAGCGCATCCCGCGCAAGAATATCAAGCCATTCAGTGGCAAGCCGATGATCGCCTGGTCCATCGAGGCCGCCAAGTCATCTGGGTTATTTGATCGCATCATCGTTTCGACGGATGACGCAGAAATCGCTGAAGTCGCAAAGCAGTGGGGAGCCGAAGTCCCCTTCATGCGTCCCGACGCGTTATCGAACGATCATGCCGGTACGACCCCCGTAATTGCGCATGCCACGCAGTGGGCATTGGCGCAGGGGATGGATGTCGAGGCCGTGTGCTGTATCTACGCGACTGCACCATTTGTGCAAGTTGACGACCTCAAACGCGGATGGGAAGCACTGGCGTCGGGCGATTGGGATTACGCCTTCACCGTGACTGATTTCGCAGCACCGATCTTCCGTGCCTTCAAGCAAACAAAGGAAGGCGGCATAGAAATGTTCTATCCGGAACATTTCGCGACGCGCTCTCAGGACTTGCCGACAGCACTGCATGATGCGGGCCAATTTTATTGGGGACGGCCTAGCGCTTGGCTAGAGGGTAAAAGAATCTTTGATCGGCATTCTGTGCCAATAATCGTTCCGCGTTGGCGAGTGCAGGATATTGATAATCAGGATGATTGGGAGCGGGCGGAAATAAACGCGCCTGTCATTATGAACAGAAATGCTTAGAAGCCATATAAGGGGAAAATTAATGTCATTTAACAGTGAGCAGGAAAAGTTTTGGGCCACAACTTACGCCGATGACTATATCAAGAAAAATAGCGAATTCGATCACAAATTGGGCTCTGAAGCCTGGAAGCTGATGCTTCAAAAGACCCAAGGCGAAGTGAGAAACTATCTGGAGTGTGGATGTAATATCGGCCGTAATATTGAGCAACTCAAACTTGCACTACCTGATGCTAAATCGTCAATTATCGAAATTAGTACCCCTGCATTCAACTTTGTAACAGCCCGATACGACTTTGCCCAGGCCTATAACGGTCCAATACTTGGCAGTCAGTTTGAAAAAGAATCTTTTGATCTTGTTTTTACTATGGGAGTGCTGATTCATATCAATCCAGATCAGCTTCTTGACCACATGGCGAAGATGTTTGATTACTCACGCAAGTACATCCTGATTGGAGAATATTTTAATCGCACCCCTATGACGATTGAATACCAGGGTGCAAAAGACAAGCTTTTCAAGCGTGATTTCGGTAAGCTCTTCATCGAAAATTTCAACGTAAAATTAACTGATTACGGTTTTCTGTGGGGGCACATCTACGATGCTGCCGGTTTCGATGACATCACTTGGTGGTTATTTGAAAAACGGTAAGCAAAAAATCGCTCTACGCGTTGATGCCTCTGGCCAGATTGGCACCGGCCATTTCATGCGCTGTCTGGCATTGGCGGTCAGCCTGAAACAGCGCGATGCGCCGCTGCTTCAAGTAAAATAGCCAAAGTTGTTTGTCAGCTTAAGTCGGAACAAACGATTGAATCATGGTAACCATTTGAGTGAGGTGAAAAATGCAAATAGCTATCGAACTACCTAACGATTTTGTTCAATTTCAGGCATTGCCCGAAATTAGAGCAGAGGTTCGCGCTTCCTACGCACTTTGGCTCTATCAACGTGAGCGGGTTACGCTGGTAAAGGCGGCAGAATTGGCCGGTGTTACCCTTCTCGAATTTATGCAAATTTGTAAAACTAATCGCACGCCAGTGATAGACATTACCCGCGAGGAATTGCTGGAAGAACTGTCAGGATTTAATCCGAAATGATCCTGGTTGCAGATTCTTCAGCATTGATCGCACTTGCCACTTGCGACAGCCTTAACCTTCTGGAAGATATTTTCGGGAAGGTACTTGTGCCTGAGGCGGTTTTTGCTGAAGTTACCTCGCTGGACAAGCCACAATCAGAACGCTTGCGCAACTACCTTGATGGCAAAGTTCGCGCAGTGGATATGCAACGGTTTATTTATCTCGATGCCTATGCCGATGCAGGCGAAACACAAGCCATGTTGCTTTACAAAGAAGTCGCGGCCGACTACCTGCTGATTGATGATAAGCGCGGTCGTAAAGTGGCCAAGATTAACCAAATACAAACCATCGGCTCTTTGGGCGTGTTGCTTCAAGCAAAGCGAGCAGGACTGATACCGTCAATCGCACCATTACTTGCACAAATATCGGCAACCCCCATTTTTATGAACGCAGACTTAATCAAAACGGTTCTTGATTTGGCGGGCGAGTCCGGCGAATGAACATCGCCTTCCGCACTGATGCAACCAGCCAGATCGGCACGGGGCATTTCATGCGCTGTCTGACCTTGGCGGAGGCACTGAAGAAACAAGGGGCGGAGATTCGCTTCGTCAGCCGGGGTCTGCCAACGCATCTGCGCGACATGCTTGCAACAAAAAGCATGCAGTTTGTCGCACTGGATAGCGAAACATCAGAGGCGACAGACGGAGACCTCGCGCATGCGCAGTGGCTGGGTACAAGCCAGGCACAGGATGCACAAGCCACCATACAGGCACTGGCTGGCCAACAATGGGATTGGCTCGTCGTCGATCACTATGCGCTGGATTCACGTTGGGAATCGATGCTCAAGCAGTCAGCCAAGAGCATTCTGGTCATCGACGACATCGCTGACCGCCAGCACGATTGCGATGTGTTGCTGGATCAGAATTTCTATGCCGACATGCAGACGCGCTACGACGGCAAAGTCCCCGCGCACTGCCAGCGTTTGTTAGGCCCACACTACGCATTGCTTAGAGATGAATTCAGGAAGCTGCGCGAACAGATCAAACCCCGCACAGGGGCAGTCAAAAAGATATTGGTTTTCTTTGGCGGGGTTGATGCCGATAATTACACAGGCCTCGCCATCAAGGCCTTGACAGAGTTAGGCATCCAAGGGCTGCGGGTGGATGTGGTCCTTGGGGCGCAGCATCCTTGCCGCGAGGCAATCGAGAAGGCTTGTGCAGCCCAAGGGTATGTCTGTCATGTGCAAACCAATCGTATGGCGGAATTGATGGCAGAGGCTGACCTGGCGATAGGTGCGGGAGGTTCAGCTAATTGGGAGCGTTGCGCAATGGGCCTGCCATCGCTCATCATGGTGCTTGCTGAAAATCAGAATAAGGCGGCCAAAGATTTAGCCGCTGCTGGCGTGCTAATTAACATGGGTGACGCTCGACTAATTATGAAAACTGATTTGATTCGCGCGATTGATAAATTGCTCGTCGATGAGCAATTGCGAACTGAACTTTCCAATGCATCTTTGCAGCTAGTACCTATGTCTGAACAAAATGAACTTGCAGAGATAATGAACGGCAATTATGTTTAATTACGGCAGTTTTTCAATTCGCCCCATCGAAATAAAAGACAAAGATCAAATATTGCAGTGGCGTAACTCAGACAGAGTGCGATGCAATATGTATAACGACCATGTTATTTCACAAAAAGAGCATGACGCATGGTTTTCTCGTGCACTGGCCGATACAAGTGCAGCCTACTTAGTGTTTTTGTATGAGGCTAGACCTGTTGGTTTTGCATCGTTTACAAACATCAGTGCTGTTCATGGACGTTGCTATTGGGCATTCTATTTGGGTGAACTTGATGTCCCGCATGGGTGTGGTTCCGTCATGGAGTTCTTTGCACTCGACTACGCATTCCTTGCGCTGAAAATTCGTAAATTGTGTTGCGAGGTGTTCACATTCAATGGCGGTGTAATCAAACTTCACGAGAAATTCGGATTTGTTCAAGAGGGGCTATTTGTCGAGCACTACAAAAAGAATGAAGGGTACGAAGATATTGTGTGCCTTGCTAAATTCGCATCAAGCTGGGCAGATGATCGGCCTGCTTTTGAGAAAAGATTATTCGGGAATTAAATGATGTCAGTCAAAATCGAAAATCGTGAAATCGGCGTGGGCCACGCCCCCTTCGTCATCGCCGAAATGTCCGGCAACCATAACCAGTCGCTGGAACGCGCGCTGCAAATCGTCGAGGCCGCAGCCAAGACAGGCGCACATGCCCTGAAGATTCAGACTTACACCCCCGACACCATGACGCTGGACCTGGATGAGCGCGAGTTCCACATCAGCGACCCCAACAGCTTATGGGCCGGCACGTCGCTCTATAAGCTCTACGGTGAGGCCTATACGCCATGGGAATGGCACAAGCCGATCTTTGACCGCTGCCGAGAATTGGGGATGATCGGGTTTTCCACGCCGTTCGATGATACGGCAGTCGATTTCCTGGAGACTCTGAATGTTCCCTGCTACAAGATCGCCTCCTTTGAAAATACCGACCTGCCGCTGATCCGCCGTGTGGCCGCTACCGGCAAGCCATTGATCATTTCTACCGGCATGGCTACGGTGGCAGAATTGGATGAGACAGTACGTGCCGCGCGCGAAGCGGGATGCAAAGATTTGATTCTGCTCAAGTGCACCAGCACCTATCCTGCCACGGCAGAGAACACCAATATCCTGACCATTCCACATCTGCGCGAATTGTTCGACTGCGAAGTGGGCTTGTCTGACCACACCATGGGCGTGGGCGTGTCAGTTGCCAGCGTGGCATTAGGCACCACTGTTATAGAAAAGCATTTCACCCTTAATCGCGTTGACGGCGGTGTGGATAGTGCATTCTCGATGGAACCGACAGAGATGGCTGCACTGGTCGTGGAGAGCGCGCGCGCATGGCAGGCGCTGGGGAAGGTGAGTTATGGCCAGACCGCCGCCGAGAAGAATTCGCTTCAGTTCCGTCGTTCGCTATATGTGGTGCAGGACCTGAAGGCTGGCGATATGCTGACGCGTGAGAATTTGCGTGCAATTCGCCCTGGGCTGGGTTTGCCGCCTAAGTATCTGGAACAGATGCTGGGCAAGAGCGTAATACGTGACGTAGCACGCGGCACGGCTTTGGACTGGGGCTTGTTAGCGTGAGACATGATGAATGAAGCCGAGCGAATATTGGTAAGCACTAACCCTGATAATCTGAATCACGACGACGTAACCGAGTTGGGCCGTTTGATTAGCGATAACAATTTGCGCGTTGTTGCTGCGGGATTAGATCAATTGGACACTGGTATGACTGATGCCGATTTGGAGTTTGCATGCGCGGATCAACCAACTGGGGTCGCACGGTGGGTGCATTGGACGGTCGAGATTTACAGCTTGGGAAAATGTCTACGCTATTGGACTGGTTACCCGAGATATCTACCGCTCTTTGTATATTCAGATCATGGAGTGGGCCTGCACTCACATCTATTCCCACATGAGTTAGCAAACCAGGCCAAAGTGCATTTCACATGGCAACCAGTGAAAGAGCAAAGACATAAAAACATAGATGGAAAAAAAGTAATCCAGATAATTCACCCTTGGATTTCTTATAGGCGCTTACGAGGAATAACGCGATCAAAGCAGCCTAAAGGCACATTGGCCTTCTTCATGCATGGGACCACTGCCGTTGAATGGAAGGGGCACGATTCAGAAGAGTACTTTGAAAAGCTCAAGAACTTGCCGGACAAGTTTCAACCTGTGACTTTATGTTTACATATGTCTGACATAAAGGCGGGGTTACACAAGAAACTTAGGCAATATAACTTTCCAATTGTCACCGCAGGAAATACGTCTGCAAGCAACTTTGTGGATCGCTATTACGATCTGGTTAGAAGTTATTCCTATGCGACAGCCCCTGCGTGGGGATCATACGCAGCTTATTGTGTAGAGCTCGGTGTGCCATATTTTCAATTAGGCGAGAGGCCGGTATTGGAAAACATTGCTGATCCAAATTTGCCAGCGGGTGTGGCACCCCAATATTGGGATAGCTACCATGAAACGTTAGGAAAAAAAGCCGAGGAGCTATTCAGGGTGCCGGTGGATAGGGTGACAGACGAACAACGCGAATTTGTCGAATCCATACTGGGCTTTGATTCACGTCTTACTAGAGGGCAGGTATCGTGGATTCTGTGGCGCGAGCTTTTCCGTAATTGGAAACAATGGCACACAATCCCCAAATCTGTACTGGCTGCATTTCTTCATAAACTGGGATTGATGTCGAAGGTGAAGGAAATTCGACAACGATTTAAGTCAAAATGATAATGCCATTGTCGCTAACTAGAAAATATTGTTAAGGAATAAATTGTGGATAGATTGCTGGATTTGAATTTGCGTAAGATTATTTTCCGATTTCAACGAAGCGTGTTACGGAAAAGCTTTCCCATAACTGCTAAAAACTCAGTAATCGAGTTGCTGGGTCATGATCAGTATCGCGAAATATCAAGACTTGCCAGGTATAAAGAGGGTGAACTGGTTGTGCAGGGCTACACAGTGCGTTTTACGGATAACGCAGCCTTATTCGGGATGCTTGATGAAATCTTTGTACGTGAAAATTACAAGTTCAATTGTGAATCCAATACGCCCACGATTATTGATTGCGGTGCAAATATTGGACTAAGCGTTTTATATTTTAAATTGCTATATCCCCGCGCAGTGATACACGCATTTGAACCAGATCCTGCGGCTTATGAAAAGCTGGTTGCAAACACTAAAGAGAACGGATTTAAGGACGTGTTCACATACAACGCAGCCGTTTGGATTGAGGAAGGTGAGCTGGTCTTTGAAACGGACGGAAGCTGGGGCGGGCATATTGGTGATGAAGCGAGCTCGGCAGGCGTGACAGTAAAGGCACACAAGCTGGATGGGCTGCTGGATGACCATGTGGATTTCCTTAAAATAGACATCGAGGGAGCGGAGTCTGATGTGATCATGAATTCGAAGGATCTGATAGCAAAGAATGTGGAGAAACTCTTTTTCGAGTGGCATTCGCTGACTGGTCGCCCACAGCGACTTGGCGAAATTCTGGCGTTTTTTGAGCAACACGGATTTCGATATCATATTAAAGAAGCTTCAAATAGGTCATCCCCATTCATCTATAAACCAATCGGCAGGATGGATTCACAGCTTGACGTGTTCCTTTGGAAATAAGTTTTATAAATAGTTCTGATGAAAAAGCTTATGACAAAACTCCTGACCATCTGTATTCCGACTTACAAGCGGCCAGATACCTTACGGCGCTGCATTGATTCGGTTGTGTCTCAAATTGAAAAATATGAGTTGTCGGAGTGTGTTGATATTTATGTGACGAATGATGCCTCGCCGGACGATACGGTCGGTGTATTGCATGCGTATGAGTCGCTTGGATATTTCCACGGTGTCACGCGCGAGCAGAATCTTGGCATGAACGTGAACATCAAGTGCATGCTGAGCGAAGTGGCGAGAACGAGCGATTATCAATTAATCATTACGGATGATGACTATCTTCAGCTAGACATCCTGGGTGAAATAGTCGAGTTCTTGCGTGTGCAGCAAGATGAGAACCCTGGGGTGCATGCGATCTGGACACCGCGTTTTTCATATACCGAAGATGGTGAACTTCACTGTGTGGTGTGTAACCCGTTCCAAGATAGTTCCCTGGTAGAACCTTCCGCCGCGAATGCGGGAAAGTATATGAACAACGGGTTTGTGTTGTCCGGGCTTATTCTCAGGGCTAAACGTATCGATTATGAATTCTGGGAGCAATATAGTGAAAATGCCTACTTCCCGATGATATTTTTTGGGGATTTGCTGTTTAGGGGGGGGGCATACTTCTGGAACAAAAATATTGTTCATCATACAGTTCTGAATAAGTGCCATTGGGAGAGTTGGGGGAGGAGCAATCTTTTAATCGAACTAAAGAAATTTTCAGATTTTGTAAACACATACGGCGTTATGGCTTTAAGAATCAATAAGGCTCCCGAAGCAATAAAATTTTATTGTGCGACCATTCCGAGCCTTATTCAAAGCGTAAGAAGTTTTATGCACTCTAATGATTTGCAGAGTGATAAAGCTGTAATCCTGGATGCTATTCATGAGCTTAAATCGCAGGGAGTTGTCAGGATCGAACCACCCTTAAGCTTGCTTATGCTTTGTGCATTGTTTATGAGCGTGATGATTGGAATTTCTAAATGGATCGCACTCCATATACTCTTGTTGCTTATTCGAGAAGGAAAAAGAAAGAGCCGTTATCGTAAGAGGTCAAGCGAGTATTTGGCGTTTATACGAACTACGCCAATTATGCTAAAGCTGATCCATTGATGTGACATCGCATGTCAAGAAACACCCCCAATACTTCGGTCAGTTATGTACTGAAATGGCTTAAACGTTCGGTATGGGAATGGGTGGATGCCCCATGGAATCGCGCTAAAATGAGGCCGCGATAGTCCAACGTAAATTTAAGCCGGCGCGGCACACACTATGAGACTCACTGACACACAAAGATCGGTTATACGCGAAGAGGTGCAAAGGCACTTTGGCGAGAACGCGCGTCCCTTGCTGTTTGGCTCGCGGGTGCGGGACGACGCGCGCGGTGGCGATATTGATCTGTACATTGAGGCGGAAGGTGATCCGCAGGAAACCTTGGCGCGCGAGCTCAAACTCTATGCCGTGCTCCAGCGCCGTCTGGGCGAGCAGCGCATTGATCTTGTCGTGCGCCGGGTCGGCAGCCCCCTGCGCCCGATTGACCGCGAAGCGCAAGACACGGGCATTGCGTTATGAGTGAGGCACAAAAACGCTTTTGGCAGACCCTGCGTCTGGTTGAAAAAGAGGGCGTTTACTTGCGCGATGTGGCCGGGCGATTATTTGCTGACCCCGGAATCACGGCAGAATGGATCGAACGCCTGATCGCCACCCCGGAAGGCCGTGATCGCCTGGAAGCCTTCGTCGGCAAATTTTCCCGTATGCAAGACACGCTGATTGATAAACTGCTGCCGAATTTTCTCGCAGCGGCGGGTGAAAAAACCGGCACTGCCCTCGACAATCTCAACCGTGCCGAACGGCTGGGCCTGCTTGCCGATGCAGACCAATGGCTGGCTATGCGCCAGTTGCGCAACCGGCTGGTGCATGAATACGTAGAAGACCGTGCAGACCTGGCCGCCGCCTTGACCTTGGCGTGCGCCATGGCCGACGGGTTGCTCGCTGCCTGCCGGGATTTTCAGAATTTGGCGGAAATGAAATTCACCCGCGATCAGGCGGGTAAAAATGTCTGATACCAATGTTGTCTCCACACCGACGCTCACCGTACAGCGCATTGCCTGAAACTTCGCTAATTTTCCTGGTGAACTGTTGACCTGATGAATTTGTTAAAAATATTTGCAATTGCACCTTTCGGTCGGCGCGATGTGCATCCCAATAAAGTGAATCCCGAGTGACAACCCTCACACCCATCGCATTGTTCGTTTATAACCGGCCAGCGCATACGCGGCAGACGGTTGAGGCATTGCAGAAGAACGAACTGGCAGGAGGGAGCGACTTGTTTGTCTTTTCCGATGCGCCGAAAACCATGGAAGCCGCAGAAGCGGTTCGAGAAGTGAGGGAATACATCAAGACGATCTCCGGCTTCCGCTCGGTCAGTATTGTTGAGCGGGACAAAAATTGGGGTCTGGCCAGTTCAATTATCGATGGTGTGACAGGGTTGTGTAATGAGCATGGGCGGGTAATTGTGCTGGAGGATGATATGGTTACATCGCCGTACTTCCTTGCCTATATGAACGAGGCGCTGGAAAAGTATGCGGACGATGATCGGATAATCGGTATTCATGGTTATGTTTATCCTGTGAGACATTCATTGCCGGAAGCGTTCTTCTTACAGGGTGCTGATTGCTGGGGCTGGGCAACCTGGCAGCGTGGCTGGAAATTATTCAACGGCGATGGGCGGTATTTGTTCGACGAGCTGAAGCGCCGCAAGTTGATTCGTGCCTTTGATTTCAATGGAACCTATCCGTTTTCAAAAATGCTGGAAGGGCAGATCAAAGGCACCAATGATTCTTGGGCAGTGCGCTGGTATGCCTCGGCTTTTCTGGCAGGAAAATTGACCCTTTATCCAGGCCGAAGCTTGGTGCATAACATAGGCAATGATAATAGTGGGGTCCACTGCGGGGGTTCATCAAGTATGGATGTTCAGCTGAGCAAAACTCCGATCGACCTCGGTAAAGTCGTTATCGAACCATCGCGGAAATGCTTGGGTGCTTTTGAAGAATTCTTCAGACAAGGCGAGATGGGCCGCTTTGGGCGGTTGCTGCGCAAAGTAGCCGGGTTGATGGGAGTGAGGCCCAGATGAGTGCATTGAAAGTTCTGGCTCGCGAATGGCTGCCGCCAGCACTGGTTCGTTGGCTACGTCGTGTTCGTGGAAGTGGAATAGGGATTTGCTTTGAGGGCGATTTTGCGACGTGGGAGGAAGCTAGTGCTCGTTGTACTGGTTACGACGCGGAAGAGATTCTTGAAAAAGTTCTGGCAGCCACACTCAAAGTCAAACATGGTGAGGCGGCATTCGAACGTGATTCCGTGCTATTTGATGAAATTGAATATGCATGGCCAGTGCTCGCGGGGTTGATGTGGACTGCAGCACGAAATGGAGGGCGGCTGAATGTGCTGGATTTTGGTGGCGCGTTGGGAAGCAGTTATTTTCAGAATCGCAAGTTTTTGCAAGTGTTGCCAGAGGTTCGCTGGAATGTGGTGGAGCAACCGCATTACGTCGAGGCCGGGCAAAAACATATTCAGAACGAACAACTGCGGTTTTATAAAAGCATCGAAGAATGCCTGACTGAAAATCAGCCTAATGTAGTTTTACTGTCGAGTGTGATGCAATACTTGGAATCCCCGATTGATCTTATAAGTGAATTGAGAAATGTTGGTGCGTTGTGTTTGGTGATTGACCGTACGCCGTTCTCAATTGATATAAAAAATATATTGGTCGTTCAAATAGTGCCTGCTGCTATATATTCTGCAAGTTATCCGATGTGGATATTTTCACTACCCGAGTTTAAACAACTCTTGGCGAAGGACTGGTCATTGGTTGCTTCAAACTTAAGTCCGGAAGGGTTTGTTCAGACAACAAATGGGTTTAAATTTTCTTTTCAGGGGATGTTGTTGGAGTCGCGCAGATGATTAAGCGTTTAAAGGTGATCTACAGACGCCAAATATTTTTTCCGGGGCCGCTTGGTCTTTTTGTTAACCCCTTTTACTTTGCCCGCAAAGGGCTGGCGAAGCACATTTTAGAATTGGCGGTGCATGTTACGGGCAGGACATTGGACGTGGGGTGCGGAAGCAAGCCGTACGCCCAGTTATATCGTTCGGAAGAATATGTCGGATTGGAAATAGACACCCCGCAGAATCGTGCCGGGAAAAAGGCGGATCATTTTTATGACGGCAAGCTGTTCCCCTTTGCCGACTCGACCTTTGATTCACTGGTGGCGAACGAAGTGTTCGAGCATGTTTTCAATCCTGATCAATTTCTCGACGAAGCCTTTCGTGTGCTCAAACCAGGGGGCATGACGCTGCTGACCCTGCCTTTCGTGTGGGACGAGCACGAGCAGCCGCATGACTTTGCGCGATACTCGTCCTTCGGGATCAGGGCGCTTCTAGAGAAGCATGGTTTTGAGATCGTCGAGCAGCGAAAGTCCACGGATGATATTCGCGTAATCTTCCAGCTTTTGAACGCGTACATTTATAAGATGACGGTAACGAAGAATGCATGGGTTAATCTGCTCACTACTTTATTGTTAATGGCGCCAATCAATATCCTGGGTGAATTATTGCGTCTCATCACCCCGCGCAATCCGGATCTTTATCTGGACAACATCGTGCTGGCAAAGAAAGTTTCTCGCGTATAAATAATGAGAGCCGAGATTTTTCGGCATCAATGCTTACCAATCATTTTTTACGGACATGCGCTTATGAGTTCCTATGCTAAAGCAAAAATATTAATCACCGGAGGCATGGGTTTCATCGGCTCAAATCTGGCACGCGCTCTCGTGGCGCAGGGTGCTGAGGTCACATTAGTGGATAGCCTCATCCCCCAATATGGAGGCAATTCATTCAATATTGACGACATCCGCGACAAGGTGGCGGTGAATGTGTGCGATGTGCGCGATCCTTATGCGATGGCCTATCTGCTCAAGGGAAAAGATTTCCTGTTCAACCTGGCGGGTCAAACCAGCCACATCGATTCGATGTCGGACCCGCAGACGGATCTGGAGATAAACGCAGCTGCGCAGCTATCCATCTTAGATGCCTGTCGCAAGACCAATCCGGGTATCAAGATCGTCTTTGCCAGCACACGACAGCTTTATGGCAAGCCTGATTATTTGCCGGTTGATGAAAAGCATCCGATCCGTCCCGTGGATGTAAATGGCATCAACAAATTGGCTGGCGAGTGGTATCACCTGCTCTACAACAACGTCTACGGTATCCGCGCCTGTGCGCTCCGCCTGACCAACACCTATGGGCCGGGGATGCGCGTAAAGGATGCCAGGCAGACCTTTCTGGGCATTTGGGTTCGTTTGCTGTTGGAGGGTAAGCCCATCAAAGTCTTTGGTGATGGCCTGCAATTGCGCGATTTTAATTTTGTGGACGATTGCGTTGAAGCCTTGCTGCTTGCCGGAGCAAGCGATATTGCCAATGGCAAGGTTTATAACTTGGGCAGCAAGGAAGTCATTGGGTTGAAAGCGTTGGCTGAAATGATGGTTGAGCTGGGTTATGGTGGCACTCTCGAACTGGTTCCTTTTCCGCCAGAACGCAAGGCAATCGACATTGGCGATTACTACAGCGATTTTTCTTTGATTACACGCGAGCTCGGCTGGCAACCAAAGGTTGGTTTGCGCGAAGGTTTGTCGCGGACGATGGCTTACTATCAGGCACATCGCCGGCATTACTGGGATGAAGAAGCATGATCTTGATGAACGATTTCAGGGCAGAGCCGCCTGAATTGCGCGAGGCGATGTTGGGCGCTGCGCGTAGGGTGTTGGAGTCGGGCTGGTATGTGCTGGGCAACGAAGTCGATGCTTTTGAAAAAAAATGGGCAGCGGCTTGCGGTGTGAAGCACGCCGTCGGAGTGGGGAATGGTATGGACGCGATCGAGATTGCATTGCGCGCGCTCGATATCGGGCCGGGCGATGAAGTCATCACCACGCCGATGACCGCTTTTGCAACCGTGTTGGCGATCCTTCGTGCGGGCGCCACACCAGTGTTGGCGGACATCGAGCCGCAGACCGCCCTGCTGTCGATCGAAAGTGCGGAACGCTGCGTGACACCCAGGACGAAGGCGCTGTTGCTGGTGCATCTGTATGGTCAGGTGAGGGCAATGGACGCATGGTCAGCTTTTTGTTCCAGGCACGGTATTACCTTGGTTGAAGATTGTGCGCAGGCGCATCTTGCAACATGGCAGGGTAAAGTAGCCGGTAGCTTCGGTGCGGCCGGTGCGTACAGTTTTTATCCAACTAAAAATCTGGGCGCGGCGGGCGATGCCGGGATGCTGGTTACCGACGACCAGAGGCTTGCGCAACGCGCGGGACGTCTGCGCAACTACGGGCAAAGCGTCCGCTACCATCATCCCGAATTGGGCATGAACAGCCGCCTCGACGAGATTCATGCGGCGATGCTGTCCGAGCGCCTGAAATGGCTGCCGGAATTTACGGCTCGTCGCCGGCAAATAGCCATGGCATATATAAATGGGATCGATACCTCATTGGTTCGCAAGCCCGCCCTTCCCGAAGAGTCGTCCGCCCATGTTTATCATCTGTTTGTAGTTGCCTGCGACCGGCGCGATGCGCTGCAGGCTCACTTGCAGGAATGCGGTATCCAGTCGCTGATTCATTATCCCGTTCCAGTGCATAAGCAGGTGCCATGCCGCGGTTTGGCCTGTGATCCACAGGGTTTACGCAACAGCGAAAACCATTCCGCGACATGCCTGTCGCTGCCATGCCATCCCCAGATGAGCGATGACGATATTAATGCGGTTATTGCCGCAGCGAATTCCTTCCGGGTGGTGTGATGGAGCACTATGTCACGTTGTTCGACAGCCTATTCCTGCCTCAAGGGCTGGCGCTGCACAAGTCCATGGAGCGGCAGGTCGGAGACTATACTTTATGGATATTGTGTGTCGATGACGATGCCCATGATGTGTTGACCAGGCTCGATCTGCCCAAGGTTCGGCTCCTGAAATTGAGCAGCCTCGAAACGCCGGAGTTGTTGGCGGTCAAGCCGGGACGAGGCAAGGGTGAATATTGCTGGACATTGACACCGTTCGCACCTCGATTCGTGTTCGAGGCGGATTCAGAAGTCTCCCGCGTGACTTATATCGATGCCGATATCTGGTTCAGGAAGAGTCCGACACCGATTTTCAGGGAATTCGATTTATCCGGAAAACACGTGTTGATAACGGAGCACTCCTACGCGCCAGAATATGACTACTCGGCGATAAATGGGCAATATTGTGTGCAATTCATGACGTTCACACGGGGTGGAGGAGAGCCCATTAGAAAATGGTGGGAGGAGCGTTGTGTCGAATGGTGCTTCGCTCGATTCGAGGATGGAAAGTATGGCGACCAAAAATATCTTGATGATTGGCCAGCAAGGTTTGAGGGTCTGGTTCATGTGCTGGATCGACAAGAATGGACACAGGCTCCATGGAATGCCAGCCGATATCCATATAGCCAAGGTATTTTCTATCATTTTCAAGGGTTGCGAATACAGGAGGGTCGCAAGTTCGACCTTGGCCCTATCGAACTACCTACGCCTTTGATCGAGAATGTGTACGAACCTTATCTGAACGACATGGTAGGTGGAATCGGCATGCTCAAAGAATTCGGCATTGTTGTGAAACCGCAAATAAAGAAGCCAGGCGTGACAATGCTACTAAAACGCTTATTAAGCGGTGTTTATAGACAACGCTGGCGTTTCCATAACTTGAATTTCCGTGATTACTGATCGCCGCGAAATGTTTCTGCAAATCTAAAGGCTTTCCGAGGAAACAATGAACTGTCGAATTTGCCAGCAACCGACCCGAGTTAGCCACGCGCTACATTCAAACAAATACAATCTGAATGTGCAGGTATTTTATTGTTCGTCATGCGATGCATATTTCTCGGATGGGGGGCCGGTCGATTATGAGCGTGTCGATGATTTCGATTTGATAGCCTATTACCTTGGATATGAGTCGGAGATTCGAAACCGTTATCAAAAGATATTTTCATTTATTGAGTCTTTGGTTCCGCCGAGCACATTTTTTGATATTGGCGCAGGAATGGGGTTCTCGCTCGATGTTGCGACTCAACGAAAATGGCGAGCTAGGGGATTGGAGCCTAATCCGGAATTGGCAGCGCATGCACGGGGGCGAGGCTATGACGTCGAGAATGCATATCTGACAGAAGCAATGGCTGGAAAGTACGACTTCATACTGACAATGTGTTGGAGCATATTTCGCAGCCTTCTGATTTTCTCCGGAACTCTACTCAATTGTTAAAGCAATCTGGAGTCATGATGATCGCCGTTCCGCCGATGGATTGGTTGCGTAAGGGACTTAGTTCTAGCGATTGGATACGAAGGCATACCGCAATTCCGCAAATCAATATCTTTTACGATGTAGACCAGCACGTAAATATGTTCAGCCGTAAGGCAATGGAGCGTCTATTGCACAGCGTTGGCTTGCGCCTTCTTGATATCCGATTCCACCACAGTCTGGCGTATGACAATGTGGTGTTCCGTGCCCTTGGTCTGGATGATGGCTATTACTTTGTTGTTCGGTCTTAAGTACAAATATGCTCCCTGATGGTGCCAACGAAAGAAGCAAGATGCCAACGGTTTCCGTCGTAACTGTGGTCTTCAATGGCAGAGAGTCGATTGCGGAGACTATGGACTCTGTCTTGCGGCAGGACTATCCATGCATAGAGTACGTTGTTGTGGATGGTGATTCGACCGATGGAACCAAAGACATTATCGAGAAATACAGAGACAAACTGGGGTTGTTTGTCAGCGACAAGGATGGGGGCGTCTATGATGCGATGAACAAGGCGATAAGCTTGGCCAGTGGAGAATTCATCCTATTTATGAATTGTGGCGACCAGTTTGCTGATGACGCTGCAATTTCGTCGGTAGTGCGCCTCATCGAACCGGAAGGAGATCAGGTGATTTTTGGCAGTTGGCTGCGTCGGATCAGTGATCAGTCCCTAGTGCATTGTCGACCCGTACTCGAAAAAGGATTGTTCAACCACCAAGCGGTCATATACAGTCGCCACATTCATACTCGGCATGGTGGTTACGCTAATGTAAAGGGCCTGACTGCGGCTGATTATCTTTTCTTTGCGACACTATTCGATTCGGTGACAGTAACCTGCAAGGTTGTAGAAACAACGATAGCTATCATCGATGTGAATGGGTTGTCTGCGGGCACACAAACGCTCAGCCAGAAATTTGCGATTGATTTTATTTGTGGTCGAGTCGGCAAGATGCGCCTAATGATGATATTGCTCTTTCACCCGTTTTACCGACTGGGGAAGACTCTGCTGGGATTGCGACGTTAATTCACGTGGATCGCCAGAGTGCATGCTGCAGGTATTTTCTGCGTTTAAGTTAGATGTCTGGAAGATGAATGCGAGAAGAAAAATCGTCTATTTCGGTATGCATGGCAACCCATAACGGGGCTGCATATATCGAGCAGCAACTCCGCAGCATTCTCATTCAGTTGGGGAGCAACAACGAGATCATATTAGTTGACGATCATTCTACAGACTCAACGTTGGAGGTTATTGCCAAACTTGGGGATAACCGGATCAAGATATTCCAGAACGAACGGAACATGGGTGCGGTGCGCTCTTTTGAGAGGGCGATCAGCTTGGCAGAAGGGGGGGTCATTTTTCTTTCTGATCAGGATGATATTTGGCATCCGGAGAAAGTTGCAAGAATGATGGATGCGTTCATGAGGCATCCTGAAGTCACAGTTGTTTTAAGCGATGCAAGAATTGTCGATAAGGAAGGCAACACCTTGGTCGAATCATTTTTTGCGCGTAGGGGCAGGTTCAGAGACGGCATGCTTCACAACTTGATCAAGAATAAATACTTGGGGTGTGTGATGGCCTTCAGGCAAAGATTGCGGGAGAAGATATTGCCATTCCCTGCGGCGATTCCACAACACGATATGTGGATAGGGCTGGTTAATGCTCTATTTGGGAAAGCATTGTTCATCGACATTCCTCTGGTCGATTATCGAAGGCATGGAGGTAACGCGAGTAGTGCGAGCTCCAACGAGAGTGGAACAATTGTGCAAATGATCGTGTGGAGGTGGTGGTTGATAAAAAATCTGTGCCTACGTGTCTGGCGTATCCGATGAACCCGATTCCACATCCGGAAGGCTTTGTTCAAGTGGGTGTCGGCGACGACGGTGATGCTGTGGTAACAAACATAACGAAAGTATCCATTCGTCCAGGACCGGCAGTTGCGGGCGGCCTGCGCGCCAAAAAGGTTTTGAAGCAAAACCAGACTGGCAAGCCTCTGATCTCCGTGATAACAGTGGTATTCAACGGGGCGGCGACTTTGGAACACAACATTCGCAGTGTCATCGGGCAGGAATATGACAATATCGAACACATCATCGTCGATGGCGGCTCCACCGATGGAACGACTGATATCCTGCGCAAATACGACGAACACATCGATTACTGGGTGAGTGAGAAGGATGCCGGCATCTACGATGCTATGAACAAGGGATTGAAACTGGCCTCCGGAGAAATTGTGGGATTCCTCAATGCGGACGATTTTTATGCCAATCCCTCGGTACTGGAGCAAATTGCACGGGCGTTTGATGACCCCGCCATAGGGGCTTGTTACGCGGATCTGGATTATGTGCATCCCCTTTCGCTCAAGACGGTCAGATACTGGCGTTCGAAACCTTTTCGTAGTGGTATGTTTGCCTTGGGCTGGTGCCCGCCGCACCCGACTTTTTATGTGCGTAAATCCGTCACTGATAACTATGGCGGTTTTGATTTATCTTTCCGTCTGGCCTCAGATGCGGAATTTATGCTTCGTTATCTCGAAAGCAAAAAAATTAACGTGCAATACGTTCCTGAAGTTTGGGTAAAGATGCGTTTGGGAGGCCAAACCAATCAAAGCTGGGCCAATATCGTCCAACAGAACAAGGAAATCATCCATGCGCTGAAAACGCACGGCATCCCTGTTTCCTATATTCGCTTTATCACCAGAAAAGTGATTGATAGGATTATCCAATTCATGAGGGCGAAAACTGGTTGATGGATCCTCTCAAAAGAATTCTGGTTACCGGGGCAGGCGGATTTATTGGCCGAGCATTGTGTGCGGCGCTATCCCGCCGGGGGGCTTCGATAGCGGGAGTTTCTCGTGACATCAGCAAACTGGATAGCCGTTTTTGTACACCTGTCCAAGTGAGAGATATCGGTTCGGACACGGACTGGTCAGGCCTGGTCGATGAGGTGGATGCCGTTGTTCATTTGGCAGCGCGAGCGCATATCCTGCGCGAGGCGGCTGCCTATCCTCTTGAGTTATTCCGGCATACCAATTTGCGGGGAACGGAACGGCTCGCTCGCTCGGCAGCGGCGGCCGGCGTAAAACGGCTGATCTATGTCAGCACTATCGGGGTAAACGGCCTGTCCACGCCCGCCGGGGCGAGGTTTTCTGAAACGGATCTGCCTGCACCCCACAACGATTACGCGCTTTCGAAATGGGAAGCCGAGCAAGCCTTGTCACGCATTTCCACGGAAACCGGATTGGAGGTCGTCATCGTTCGACCGCCGTTGGTGTACGGGGATGATGCGCCGGGCAACTTTGAGCGGATGATCAAAATATTGAGACGCGGCATCCCGTTGCCGTTCGCCTCGGTGGATAACCATCGTGATTTGGTCTACGTGGGCAATCTGGTCGATGCCTTGATCGCCTGCACAAGCCATCCGGCGGCCGCCGGCCAAACCTATCTGGTGAGCGACGGCGAAGATATTTCCACATCAGACCTGCTCCGTCGGCTGGGCGCGGCGATGGGGCGACCTGCGCGGTTGTTTTCCTGTCCACCCGCGTTGCTGCAACTGGCAGGGAAATTGAGCGGGAGATCGACGCAGGTCGAGCGGTTGCTGGGTTCGTTGCAGATTGACAGTGGTAAAATCCGCCGCGAACTTAACTGGACACCGCCCTACAGTTTGCAGCAAGGTTTGCAAGCGACTGCGGAGTGGTATCGCAATACCTATCTATGACCCTTTTATCGCCTGCCGTCGCATTCTTCGTTACCGTATCGGTAATCGCTTTTATTCTCTACAGCAAGTTCAGCAGGTTGGTTCAGGATGTTCCCAACGAGCGTTCCTTGCACAGCAATCCGGTGCCTCGCACCGGCGGCATTGGGTTGGTTATAGGGGTGTTCGCCGGATGGGGATTGATGTTGGGTGCGCTACCGTGGTGGTTGTGGCTTCCCTGCGCCCTGTTGTTCGCCGTGTCGTTGCTGGATGACATTCGCAATCTGCCTGTGTGGCAACGCCTGCTGGCGCATCTGCTGGCGGCCACGTTGCTTGTGTCCGGTTCGGGTATCCCGGCGCAATACGGTTTTCTGACCGCTATCGCCTTGTTTTTAATCGCGGCATGGATGATTGACCTGTACAACTTTATGGACGGTTCGGATGGTTTGGCCGGCGGCATGGCGCTGTTCGGCTTTGCCGGATATGGCGTGGCTGCGTTGCTGGCGCAGGATCAGGTGTTGGGGCTGGTTTGTCTGACGATCACGGCGTCGGCAGCGGGGTTTTTGTTGTTCAACTTTCATCCTGCGAAGATATTTCTGGGTGATGCCGGTTCGATACCACTGGGGTTTTTGGCAGCGGCGCTGGGCATCTGGGGCTGGCTACGCGGCGATTGGACGCTGTGGTTTCCGCTGCTGGTATTTTCTCCGTTCATCGTGGATGCCACTGTCACGCTGTGCAAGCGCACCTTGCGCGGCGCAAAGATCACGGAAGCGCATCGCGAGCATTATTATCAGCGTGCGATTCAGTTGGGGGCAGGGCATCGCCCGGTTGCGCTGATCGAATATGGCTTGATGGCGATTGCGGGTGTGGCGGCGGTTCGGGTGAGGATGCAGGACTGGCCGTGGCAGGTGTTGCTCACAGCGGGTGTGGTGTATGGTGCTCTCATGCTGATTCTGGATAGACGCTGGAAAACACAGGGCAGGGTGTCCGCATGATCAAATCCCGCGTTTATACATTCGCCGCGATTCTGCACGATGTGGTCGTGGCCGCCATCGCCTGGTGGCTGGCTTATCTGTTGCGTTTCAATTTCGATTTATCTCCGCTATTTATGGATGAATTGGTGCGGACGATGGTTTGGGTGGTGCCTTTGCAGGCCGTGGTTTTTGTCTGGTTCGGCTTGTATCGCGGTATATGGCGGTTTGCCAGCCTGCCTGATTTGCGGCGCATCGTGTTCGCCGTTGGTGTCGCGGCAGTTGCCATCCCGCTGGTGGTCGGTCTCTTTCGTTTGAATGTCATCGTGCCGCGCGCTGTACTGGTGCTGGATCCGATCCTGCTGCTGTTAATGATGGGCGGCAGCCGCTTGCTGTATCGCCTGTGGAAAGACAACCTGCTGTACGGCAGCTTTGCACTAAAAGGCGAACCGGTGCTGATCCTTGGCGCGGGTCAGGCGGGTGTCGGCCTTTCAAAGGAATTGGTGCGTAGCAATGAGTGGCGCGTGGTCGGCTTCCTCGATGATGACACGCGCAAGTCCGGGTGCATCCTGAACGGCATTAAAGTGCATGGCAAACTGGATGAGCTGGCGCACTGGGCGCAAAAGTTTGCGGTGAAACAGGCCATTCTCGCCATGCCGACGGCTTCACATTTGCAGCGCAAGCGGGCGATTGATCTGGCCAACCAAGTCGGCATCAAAGTGCTCACCGTGCCCGCGTTTGATGATTTGCTGAGCGGAAGGGTGTCGGTATCGCAATTGCGCGCGGTGGAACTGGACGATTTGCTCGGGCGCGATCCGGTCGAGTTGGACAAGGCTGGCTTGCACAGTCAATTAAGCGGCAAAACCATTCTGGTAACCGGCGGTGGCGGTTCGATCGGATCAGAACTTTGCCGCCAGATTGCGCGTTTCTCGCCGGCCAAACTGGTGCTGTTCGAGGCGGGTGAACTTGCGCTGTATAACATCGAGCAGGAATTGCAGATATCCTTTCCCTTGCTCGATATTGTTTATCTCGCCGGCGATGTGCGCGACGGCGAGCGTCTTGAGCAGGTCTTTGCCGAGTTCAAGCCGGGCGTGGTATTTCATGCTGCCGCATACAAGCATGTGCCGTTGATGGAGTGCCGCAACGCATGGCAGGCGGTGCGCAATAACGTGTTCGGCACGTGGCGCGTGGCGAGTTGCGCGCAAAGACATGGTGCCGAAAAGTTCGTTCTGATTTCCACCGACAAGGCAGTGAACCCGACCAATGTGATGGGGACCACAAAGCGTATGGCCGAGATGGTTTGTCAGGGACTGCAACGCCGTATTCTCTCCTCTACCTCGGGGAGAGGGGATGGGGGTGAGGGAGATACACGTTTTGTCATCGTGCGCTTCGGCAATGTGCTGGGCAGCAACGGCAGTGTCATTCCCAAGTTCCGCGAGCAGATTGCCAGAGGCGGGCCCGTCACCGTGACGCACCCCGAGATCACGCGCTACTTCATGTCCATCCCCGAAGCGGCGCAACTGGTGATTCAGGCGGGTTACATGGGCAAAGGCAGTGAGATATTTGTGCTGGATATGGGCAAGCCGGTGAAGATTGTCGATCTGGCCAAAGAGATGATTCGTCTGTCCGGCTTGGACGAGGACGATATCAGGATCGAATTCACCGGCCTGCGACCCGGAGAAAAATTGTATGAAGAGGTGCTGGCCGACGACGAGAATACGTTGCCGACGCCGCACCCCAAGTTGCGTATCGCCCAAGCGCGCGCAGTAACAGATGAAGAATTCCAAGCACTGCTCGAGTGGGTGGCGGCTTCTGTGCCGCATGATGACGAAACGGTGCGCCGGCGCATGCGGCAATGGGTGCCCGAGTACACGCCAACTGCGAATGGGAATTAAATTACAGAAAGCAACAACATCCTCGTCTGCAGGGTTCGATATAAAGCGCCGACCTGCCAGCAGCTGATTGCGCATTGCATCATGATGCGCTAGCATCACGATGCATTAACATCGCAGAGGCGCAGAATGAGGACGACGATAGATATTGAAGATGATGTGCTGGCGGCTGCCAAGGAATTGGCACGTTTGCAAAACATCCCGGCCGGGCAGGTGGTTTCCAGGTTGTTGCGACAGGCGCTCGCGGGCGGCGGCTCACAAAACCAGCCGCAAGCCAGGCAGGTTGGCGGCTTTAGGCCATTTGAGTCGCGCGGTGTCATTGCAACCAACGACATCGTAGATCGGTTGCGCGACCAAGAGGGGGTGTGATGCGCGCATTGCTGGATGTGAATGTGTTGATCGCCTTACTTGATGCCGGTCACATCCATCATGAGCTGGCACAGTCGTGGCTGGAGAGCAACATTGAACCCGGATGGGCATCCTGCCCGCTGACTCAGAATGGCTGCATCCGCATCCTGTCGCAACCAAATTATCCGGCCCCGCTACCGGCAGCGCAGGTTGCCGAAAGGCTGGCCGAGGCTGCCGCCACGTCGCACCACGAATTCTGGGTGGCCGATGTGAATCTGTTGGACGGGACAAGCTTCGATTGGAAACAAGTGCTGGGCCACCGGCAGGTAACTGATCTGTACCTGCTTGCTTTGGCCGTCAGGCACGATGGACGTTTTGTCACTTTTGACCGGCGAATCAATTTCGGTGCAGTGTCAGGTGCGCAAGCGAAGCATCTGCATGTAATCGGATAAAGCCAGGCTCATGTCCCTCTCCGTCATTCTCATCACCCGAAACGAAGCTGCCAACATCCGCGCCTGCCTGGAATCGGTGGCGTGGGCGGACGAAATCATCGTGGTCGATTCCGGTAGCACAGACGAAACTGCCGCTATCGCCCGTTCGATGGGCGCGCGCGTGTATGAACACGACTGGCCCGGCTTCGGCCCACAGAAGAACCGCGCGTTGGGTTACGCCGGCAAAGAGTGGGTGTTCTCCATCGATGCCGACGAGCGCGTGACGCCCGAACTGCGCGCCGAACTGGAACAGGTCATGCGCGACGACAAGGCAGAGGGCTATTACTGCCCGCGCCTGTCGCAATTCTGTGGGACGTTCATCCATCACAGCGGC
>Ga0210004_1000469_pt1 | contig 24681 bp, 23 predicted proteins | sample CryGey13umfilter_FD_185450 | JGI IMG/M metagenome (GOLD analysis project Ga0210004, IMG submission 185450) | Groundwater microbial communities from aquifer in Utah, USA - Crystal Geyser 4/8/14 3 um filter (SPAdes) (version 3) | ecosystem: Environmental > Aquatic > Deep subsurface > Groundwater...
TGGGGCTACGCCAAGGACTATGTTGAGGCGATGTGGCTTATGCTTCAACAAGACGAACCGGAAGAGTTCGTAATCGCTACAGGCGAGACCCATTCAGTCAGAGAATTCTGCGATGAAGCCTTCAAAGAAGTAGGTATCTCGCTTGAGTGGAAGGGAAGCGGCATCGATGAGAAGGGTATCGATCGCGATACCGGCAAAGTAGTCATCGAAGTCGACCCGCGCTATTTCCGGCCGACAGACGTTGAGATACTGATCGGCGATGCCACAAAAGCACGTGAAAAACTCGGCTGGACGCCCAGAGTCACATTTCATGAACTTGTCCGAATCATGGCGAGGGCCGATTTTCAAGAAGCTCAAAAGCAGCTATTAATACAATCGGAAAGCCCTTCGACAATGGAGTCATAAAATGGGTTTAGCGAGCGATTTTGAAAAGAAATCTAAGATATATATTGCCGGACATAAAGGTTTGGTTGGTTCGGCAATCTTGCGCAAGCTTGAGGCTGAGGGATACCGAAACTTAATCCTGCGTTCAAGCAGCGAGTTGGATTTACGCAATGCGCTCGCTGTTAAGACATTCTTTGAGTCGGAGCGACCGGATTATGTTTTCCTGGCTGCGGCTAAAGTTGGTGGGATCTGGGCCAACAGTCACTACCCGGCTGAGTTTATCTATGATAATTTGACGATCCAAACAAACATCATACATAACGCCTACCTTTGCGGCGTTAAAAAACTTCTCTTCCTGGGCAGCTCCTGCATCTATCCAAAACATGCGCCTCAGCCAATAAAGGAAGAGTACCTACTAACCGGTACCCTCGAGCCGACAAATGAGGCGTATGCGGTTGCCAAGATAGCGGGCATTAAAATGTGTCAATCCTACAATCGGCAATATGGGACCAACCTTATTTCAGTTATGCCTACTAATCTCTATGGGCCTAATGATAACTTTGATCTTGAGAACTCACATGTATTGCCGGCTTTAATCCGCCGGTTTCATGAAGCGAAGATAAATAATGCACCATTGGTTATTATATGGGGAACAGGCAGTCCTCAACGTGAGTTCTTGCATGTTGATGATTTAGCTGATGCTTGTCTATTCCTTATGCATCGCTATAACGGCGATGAGCTTGTTAATATAGGGGTAGGCGAGGATTTAACGATAAAGGAATTAGCCCTGCTGATAAAGGATGTCGTCGGCTTTGAGGGCGAGGTCGAGTTTGACAGCTCAAAGCCCGATGGCATGGCACGTAAGTTACTTGATGTTAGCAGGCTCACCGATCTGGGCTGGCAGGCGGGAATTGACCTGCGTCAGGGGATTGAAGCGACGTATCGGTGGTATGTGGAAAATATCGCGGCGGCTCGCCTCGATGAAGTACGTAAAATATAGCGATGGGAATTGTCATCAACTAATATGATTTTGCGAGGTTGGTAGGTAGAACATCATGAAAGTGGTCATTCTTGCTGGTGGTTTCGGTACTCGTATCTCGGAGGAAACCCACCTTAAACCAAAACCGATGATCGAGATTGGCGATAAGCCTGTATTGTGGCATATCATGAAGACCTACAGCCATTTCGGGTTTAATGAATTCGTTATCTGTCTTGGCTACAAGGGCTACAGCATTAAAGAATATTTCTACAACTATTTTTTACACAATTGTGATATTACGTTTGATGTGCGGACACAGGGGATGGAAATCCACCAAAACGCTGCCGAACCCTGGCGGGTGACGCTGGTTGAGACGGGGCTCAACACAATGACGGGCGGTCGAATTAAAAGGATAAAGACCTATGTCAACAACCAGCCGTTTATGATGACCTACGGGGATGGCGTGTCTAACGTGGATATTGGCGCTCTTGTTGATTACCACCACAGCCATGGCAAAATTGCAACGGTGACCGCTGTGCAACCGTCTGGTCGCTTTGGCGCACTACAAATCAATGATGATCACAGCGTTCACTCTTTCCAGGAGAAACCAGACGGGGATGGTGGCTGGATTAACGGCGGCTTCTTTGTCCTTGAGCCCGAGATATTCAACTACCTTGAGGACGATCAGACGATCTTCGAACGCGAACCTTTGGAAAAATTGGCTGGCGAAGGCAATCTCAGGGCATATAAGCATTCCGGATTCTGGCAACCTATGGATACACTACGAGATAAGACTCACCTGGAAGAACTCTGGACTTCCGGTAGTGCACCCTGGAAAGTTTGGTGATGGGCTGTTGTTTACGGGCGCTGGACTATTTGACAACGTTTTCGAAGGGAAAAAGGTTCTTGTTACCGGGCATACCGGTTTTAAGGGTGCATGGATTACCCTTTGGCTACACTCTTTAGGTGCATCAGTCACCGGCTTTGCGCTAGAGCCTCCCACGAGGCCAAGCCTTTTCGAAGCACTGAATCTTGAAGACAAAATAACCCATATAACCGGTGATGTGCGGGATTTCGAGCATCTTCAAAGCGTGTTTAACCGGTATCAGCCGGAGATAATATTCCATATGGCCGCCCAGGCGCTTGTACGACGCTCTTATGTCGAGCCGCGTTTAACGTATGAAACGAACGTGATGGGAACGGTGAATCTTTTAGAAGCTGCAAGAAGTTGCCCAAGCGTTCACGTGGTAATCAATGTGACCAGTGATAAATGCTATGAGAACAAAGAGTGGGAATACGCATACCGTGAAAACGACCGGATGGGGGGCGTCGACCCTTACAGCTCAAGCAAAGGGTGTGCTGAACTAGTGACCTCGGCCTATTACAATTCCTTTATTAAAGATGATGATAGGGTTCGTCTGGCATCAGTGCGGGCCGGTAATGTTATCGGTGGCGGCGATTGGGCCGAGGACCGAATTATACCTGATTGTATTAGAGCGCTACAGGTAGGTGAGCCGATACCGGTGCGTAATCCACTTGCCATACGTCCCTGGCAGCATGTATTAGAGCCGCTATCGGGTTACCTCTGGCTGGCGAGCCGGATGTGGCTAAGCGGACATGAGTATGACGGCGGCTGGAATTTTGGCCCAAGCGCTCATGGCAATATCCCGGTACAACACGTGGTAGAAACGATTATCCGGGAATGGGGTAGCGGCAGCTGGAGCGGACCAAGAGAAACTGGCGCTCAGCCTCATGAGGCCAAGTTCTTAAAGCTCGATTGCACAAAAGCAAACAACTGGTTGGGCTGGCATCCGATTTATGATATTGATAAGGCGCTTCAAGCTACAGCGGGCTGGTATAAATCTTATTACCAGAAGAAAGATGCGCTACAGTCTACATTAAGCGATATACAAAATTACATTGAAGAAGCTCAGAAACAGCGCTCAATATGGGCCGTAGCCGGAAAGTAGGGAGACGATAAAAGCTATGAGCACCAAAAAAGACCCTGCAGTGCTGAGGCAGGAAATCTTAGATAAGGTTAAAGAGTATTATGACCTGGCACTTGGGCTGCCGAAAGAATTTGTACCCGGCACATCGAGAGTTTCATATGCGGGCAGGGTTTTTGATGCCGCAGAGATTACTAATCTCGTTGACGCATCCCTTGATTTTTGGCTTACCTACGGAAGATATTCTAAGCAATTTGAAGAAAACCTTGCCGATTTTCTCGGGGTTAAGCATTGCCTGCTGGTCAACTCGGGCTCATCGGCAAACCTTCTTGCTTTTATGGCGTTAACATCTGATCGCCTGGGTGAGCGCAAAGTTGAGCGGGGCGATGAAGTGGTTACTGTAGCGGCGGGTTTTCCTACGACCGTTGCACCGATCGTCCAGTACGGAGCGGTTCCCGTGTTTTTGGATGTCGAGATAGAGACAACGAATGTAGATATCTCTTTACTGGAAGAAGCCGTGGGTCCGCGGACAAAGGCTGTTATGCTTGCACACACGTTAGGCAATCCCTTTAATATTCAAGCCGTCCAGGAGTTTTGCAATAAACATAATCTCTGGCTGATTGAGGATAACTGTGATGCCCTGGGGTCACGTTACAATAACCGGTTAACCGGAACGTTCGGCGATATAGGAACAAGCAGCTTCTACCCGCCGCATCATATGACCATGGGCGAGGGCGGGGCGGTTTATACTAACAACGTTAAGCTGAAACGCATATTGGAGTCATTCCGGGATTGGGGCAGGGATTGCATCTGCCCTTCAGGGCACGACAATACCTGCAAACGCCGTTTCGCTCAGCGGTTCGGAGAACTTCCTTATGGTTACGACCACAAATATGTCTATTCCCATTTCGGCTATAATTTGAAGGCAACTGACATGCAAGCGGCGGTGGGGTGCGCCCAGCTTGAGAAACTACCTGCCTTTACTGATGCCAGAAAGCGAAACTGGGGGCTGCTGAAAACCGGTCTAGAGGGTTTATTCGATCGATTTATATTACCCACCGCAACAGAGAACTCCGATCCAAGCTGGTTTGGTTTTCTTATGACGGTACGGGAGAATGCGGGCTTTACCAGGGATGAGATAGTAAACCATCTCGAATCAAACGGGATACAAACGAGAATGCTATTTGCCGGCAATATCATAAAGCACCCCTGCTTCGACGAAATGAGGGCAAGCAAACAGGGTTACCGGGTGGCTGGCGCATTAAAAAATACCGATACCATCATGAATCAGTCATTTTGGGTTGGAGTCTATCCAGGGATGACTGAAGAGATGATTGAGTTTATGGTTAATAAGATAAGCGGTTTTGTAAGAACATGGGGCTCCCATAAGAGCGATAAGAGTATGTAGGCTCTGCATCCTCGGGCATACCTTAAGAGCCCTGCTAAAATATGTGGGCTGTACCGACCACAATATTGGATCGGAATTCAACAATTTTAAATGTAGTGGAAAGAGGAAGTTAAGCTATGAAAATGCGAGTTGCTGACTACATAACGAAAGAACTATATAAGGCTGGTGGTGAATATGTATTTCTGGTTACAGGTGGCATGATTATGCATCTAACAGATGCATTACTACAACACGGTAAACAGAAATTTATATCTTGCCACCATGAGCAGGCGGCTGTGATGGCAGCTGATGGTTATGGTAGATTTGCGGGAAAACTCGGCGTAGCCTATGTTACCGCAGGTCCTGGTGCATTGAATACTTTGACAGGGGTTGTGGGTGCTTATGTTGATTCTGCCCCTTGTATTATTGTGGCTGGCCAGTCAAAGGTATCACAAGCTAAAGTGACGGGTCCAAGGCAATTCGCTCTGCAAGGTTTTAATACACTTCCGATATTTGAACAAGTTACAAAATATGCAGTTATGCTGGATGATGTATCTAGGGTAAAGTATGAGGTAGAAAAGGCTATTTATCTAGCTACGAATCATCGAGTTGGCCCGGTTTGGATTGAATGCCCTATAGATATCCAGGGCACTCCCTTTAGCCCAGATGATTATGAGGGCTTTAATCCTCTTATTGAGGAATCTAATGATCCTAAACAGATAGAAGAACACGTTGAATTAGTAAAGGATGCGCTTTTTGAAAGCAGGCGGCCTTGTATCCTTGCTGGTGCAGGAGTTCGGCTTTCCGGCGCCATCCAATCTTTACATAAACTAGTGAATGAAACCGGCATCCCGATCCTTACCTCACGTCTCGGTATGGATTTAATTGGGCATGATCACCCCCTATTCGTCGGACGCCCAGGTACTTATGGCGATCGAGCAGCGAATTTTACTATTCAAAATTCGGATCTCCTTTTAAATATCGGATGCAGGTTAGGGATAGGCCTGGTTGGCTACGATTACCAAAATTTTGCGCCTAACGCCAAGAAAATTATAGTTGATATAGATGAAAAAGAGCTGGCGAAGCCATCGGTTGTTCCTGACATAGCGATTCATGCAGATGCAAACTTGTTCATAAATGCGCTCATCGAAAAGCTTAGGGGCTATCGTTTAGATAATACTAGATGGGTGGAGCAGACTCAGACCTGGAAAAACAAATATCCAGTTGATCTTCCTGAATATGCTCAGGAAAAGGAAGGAATAAACTCGTATCATTTCACAAGGCTTCTTTCTGAGAAGATGTCAGAGGAAGATGTATTCGTTCTAGATACAGGTTCCTGTTTTCATGTTTTTGCGCAAGCATTTCAAGTGAAATTTGGTCAAAGGCATATAATAACCGGTGGCTTATCTACAATGGGCTATATGCCCGCTTCAATCGGGGTAGCTGCGGCCAATCAGGACAAAGGTGTTTACTGTATTACTGGCGATGGTTCGATCCAAATGAACCTACAGGAACTACAAACAATCGTTCAAAATAAACTCCCCATCAAACTCATCATTTTCAATAACAATGGCTACTTACTTATACGTCATACCCAAAGTAACTTTATGGATGGGCGGTTAATAGGTGAAAGTCCAGCTACAGGTATCAGTTTTCCAGATATGGAGAGAATCGCAAACGCTTATGGAGTTCATTTTATTAGGATTAATAATCTCAATGAATTAGATGAGAAGTTGGATGAATTAATGGCATATCAAGGTGCTGTGATCTGTGAGGTCATGACGCCTCCGAACCAACTTCTTATACCGCGAGTAGCGTCGAAGAAACTAGATGACGGGCAAATGGTATCAATGCCCTATGATGATATGTTTCCGTTTCTTTCTCAAGAAGAATATTTAGCAAACCGTATGTAAGAGTAATTATGCTTGTTTCCCTGTGTCGAGTGCTTCTAATGAATATGAGAGGCTGCCAATGATGGGTGATAAATTTAAAGGACTCAAAGTTGCCATATTAGGGAGCGGTAATGTAGGTACCGACCTTCTCATAAAAGCTTTGCGGTCGCCTTTTTTGGATTGCACGCTTTTCATCGGACGGAATCTATCATCTCGTGGAATGACAAAGGCGGTCAGTCTTGGGGTGAAAGTTTCTGATTTAAGCATAGACGCGATTATTAAAGACAGCGATTGCTGTGATCTTGTTTTTGATGCTACGTCCGCACTAAGCCATAAACAACATGCTCCTATCCTGGAGGAGCTTGATAAATATGTGATAGACCTGACGCCCGCTAATATGGGTAATATGTGTATACCTGCAGTCAATCTTCAGGATTGCTTGAGCCATAAGAATACGGATATGATCACATGTGGTGGCCAAGCGTCGATACCTTTGGCCCACGTTATAGGTCAGGTGCACGATGACGTGGATTATATCGAGGTTGTGTCCACGATAGCGTCACGCAGCGCGGGACCAGCTACGCGGGCTAACCTCGATGAGTATATCGAAACCACGGAAAAGGGCTTAAAGATGTTCTCTGGGTGCAAACGCGCCAAAGCCATCTTGAATTTAAATCCTGCGCAACCTTGCATCGATATGCAGACTACTGTATTTGCCAAGGTTGAAAAACCGGAGATAGAAAGACTAAAGCTAGCTATTGATGATATGGTGCGCAAAATCCAGGTTTATGTGCCCGGATACCAGCTCATAGTGCCGCCTACGGTTGAAAACAACCGTATAGTAGTAATGGTTAAAGTCCGTGGACTTGGTGATTATCTGCCCAGCTATGCAGGAAATTTGGACATCATTAACTGTGCAGCCGTTGCGATGGCCGAGGAATACGCAAAGTCATTGATCCGGGAAGAGGAAAGTGGCGATTATGTCAAAAATTTTAATAAATGATGCTACACTGCGGGATGGCTCCCATGCGGTAGCCCACCGGCTAACCGCAGTCCAGATAGCGGCTTATGCGGCAGCGGCTGAGGTGGCAGGCGTTCCGACTGTTGAAGTTGGACATGGAAATGGACTGGGTGCCTCGTCTTTACAGTTGGGAGAGAGCCTTGTTCCAGATGTCGAAATGCTTAAAATCGCCAGATCGCATCTGGTTAACTCGAGATTAGGAATCCTTGTTATCCCGGGCTTTGCCACCATAAATAAAGACCTAAGTATGGCTATCGAAATAGGTGTCGATGTGGTCCGTGTAGCATCGCATTGCACAGAGGCGGATATTACTGAAAGACATATTAGCTATGCCCGCGAGAGGGGTAAGGAAGTTTACGGTGTTCTTATGATGAGCCATATGGCGTCCAAAGAAGTTCTGATTGGAGAGTGCCGTAAGATGGAGTTCTATGGTGCTGAGGGCGTTATTCTCATGGATTCGGCAGGCGTATACCTTCCTAAAGAGGTTAGCGAGAAAATATCTGCGCTAGTTAATAATTTAACAATACCGGTCGGCTTCCATGCGCATAATAACCTGGGCATGGGTATTGCCAATTCGGTAGCTGCAGCAGATGCCGGAGCCAGCATTTTAGATGGGTCTGCTCGGGGATTTGGTGCAGGCGCCGGTAATGCCCAACTTGAGGTACTCGTAGCCGTCCTGGAGAAAATGGGTTACTCGACGGGCATAGATCTGTATAAAATATTGGATGCCGGCGATGTTGCCGAAAAAGAGCTAGTAGAAGTCATCCCAAGTATAAAATCGACAAGTATTGTCAGCGGCTTGGCCGGTGTCTTTTCGGGTTTCGCCAAGCCCGTAGATCGTATTGCCAAAGAATATAATGTCGATTCGAGGGACGTATTTTTTGAGCTAGGGCGAAGAAAAGTAGTCGCTGGCCAAGAAGATTTAATTATAGAAGTTGCTATGGATCTAGCCCATAGCCAGGAGTCGAAATGAAACCGGATATATTAAAAATGGTACAAGAAGATTGCGCCGAAGTGGCGGCCGACAGCATCTCATCGCTTGCTAAGTTAAAAGGGGAGTGCGTTTTCATCACAGGCGGTACTGGTTTTATCGGTACCTGGCTTGTTGAGATGATCGGCTTCCTAAATGACAATTATGGATTCAATACCAAACTTATATTATTATCCGAAAGGGCGCATAGCTTTAGCGCCAAAGCCCCGCACCTTGCGATGCGCAGTGACGTGACTTTGATTGAGCGCGATGTAAGGGATATCGTGGAACTACCTAATGAGGTTGCCTTAATCATTCACGCGGCGGGTAATCCCGACAATCGTTTACATGCTTCGGATCCACTAAGAACGATGCGCGTCATCGCAAACGGTACGGATTCGGTGCTTGCCGCGGCCAGCCAGCTTCCAAATCTTAAACGGTTTTTAAATATTAGCTCGGGGTTAATTTATGGGCCCCAACCCTTGGAGCTAGCTTCCATTCCGGAAAGTTACCGAGGCGGCCCTGATTGTGATTCGATGGCCTCGGTCTATTCGGAGGCAAAGCGTTTTGCGGAAACAATATGTAGCGCATATCGTAGCCAGTACAAGATGGGGATAGTGACGGTGCGCCCCTTCGCCTTCATCGGGCCCTACCAACTTCTCGATAAGCCATGGGCCATCAATAACTTCATTCGGGATAGTCTGATGGGTGGGCCGATACGTATTCTAGGTGATAGCGAGACTGTTCGAAGCTACATGTATCCGAGCGATATGGCTCTCTGGCTCTTGCGTATATTGGTCGATGGAACACCTGGTTTGGCCTATAACATCGGGAGCCCTCACGGTGTGACTTTGCGGGAGCTGTCCGAAAAGATTGCGAGCAATTTTTCGGTTAGGCCAGAGATCATCTCCCGTGTTTTGACTAATGGGAACTTGCATCGTTCGATAATGGTTCCAGATGTCACCTTTGCTGAAACGACTCTTAATTTAAGATTAAAAGTAGATATTGATGAGGCCGTAAAGCGCACTTTATTGTGGCACAAGCAGCGTATGTAATATGGCCTCAAGCCATGGGCGGCCGGTTTTATGGGTTGCCAAGCGACGTGTATTAACTATGGGAGCAAGGATGTCCAGTTCTTTGTATAAAAAAACAGCAATTCTTGGAGCAACGGGGCATATCGCCAAAAGTCTGATCGATGGTTTCCATCGCCTGGGCTACTACGAGCTATTCCTGTTTGCACGGTCGCTGGATTATTTAAGCGGTTTCTTAACCGGTATTAAATGCGACAACGCCTCATGCAAGCCATTTGAGGGATTTGCGGGTGAAGAATACAATGTCATCATCAACTGCGTTGGCATAGGCGATCCGGGGAAGTTGAAAAATGCAGGCGCGCTGATCTTCAGGTTGACAGAGGCTTACGATAACTTGGTTTTAGATTACCTTAAGACCCACCCCGACACACTTTATATAAATATTAGTAGCGGGGCGGTCTATGGCACGGATTTTGAGCAACCGGCCGAAAATGCAACATGTACGAGGCTTGGCGTCAACCACATCACCTCGCAAGACTACTACGGGATTGCAAAGTTAAACTCAGAGGCAAAGCACCGCGCACTGGCAGACCTGAATATCATAGACTTAAGGGTTTTTGGTTTCTTCAGCCGCTTTATCGATCCCAAAGCCCAGTATTTGATCAATGAGGTAATAGACTGCGTAAGAGGCGGTAAAGAATTAGTGACCGGCCCCTCGAATATAGTACGCGACTACGTGCATCCACAAGATTTTTTATCGTTGGTCAACAAGTGCATTACCGAACACACGATTAATGATGTTTTCGATGTTTATAGCCTTAAGCCGGTAACCAAGTTTGAGATGCTGGAGTATTTCTCCGCTGAATACGGGCTTAAGTAGATAGTTGATAACAACATGAGAGCATCAACGGCGACCGGAACCAAAGACCATTATTATTCAAACAACAAAAGCGCTCAAAGAATTGGCTATATGCCAAGATTTACTTCTTTGGATAGTATCGCTCAGGAATCGCAAGTTGTACTTGCCACCGACAGGTAATGATTCTTACTTGCCGGGTGCTCTCAAGGTTGGCTTAAAACCTTATAAAGTTTTAATTTAAAATAGGTGAAAGAATAATATGAAATCGGTAGAAAAAGAGACCCAGTGGACAACAGTAATCCGTCCACGTAGCGGTTGGTTTGATATAAACTTAACCGAACCATGGCGTTATCGAGACCTGATTCTGCTCTTTGTGCGACGTGATTTTCTTGCTATCTATAAACAAACGATTTTAGGGCCAATCTGGTTTTTACTACAACCAGTGCTTATGACGTTGATGTTTACAGTAGTCTTCGGTAAGATCGCGCAGCTTCCAACCGATGGCTTGCCGCAAGTTTTATTTTATATGTCGGGCATCGTATCATGGAATTACTTCGCTAATTGCCTTAATAAAATCTCAGATACGTTTGTTAGTAATGCCGCCATATTCGGTAAGGTATATTTTCCGCGGCTTGCTATACCAATCTCAGTAGTATTAACGAATCTTTTAACATTTGCAATTCAGTTTGTCTTATTCCTGGCCTTTATGCTGTACTTTTATCTGGGAGGCTCGTCCATTAAGCCGAATGCCTGGATATTCCTTATACCAATATTACTAGTCCAGATGGCGGCGCTTGGACTAGGGGTAGGTATATTGATCTCTTCAATGACTACTAAGTACCGAGATCTGACTTTTGTGGTAACATTTGGCGTTCAGCTATGGATGTACGCGACGCCCATCGTCTATCCGATGTCCCGGATACCCGCAAAATGGCAATGGGTGATGGCGCTTAATCCAATGGCCTCGGTTATTGAGACATTTCGATACGCTTTTCTTGGGGCCGGCTCAATACGGGTCTGGCAGCTTGGCTTAAGTTTCGGCATGACTGTTGTACTCTTGACTATTGGTGTTATATTATTCAGCCGGATCGAAAAGACGTTTATGGATACGGTTTAGAATAGGGTTGTTAATTATGAGTGATGCTATAATTCGTATAGAAAATTTATCAAAAGAGTACCGGCTTGGTGTTTTAAGTCATGGCACTCTATACCGAGATGTACAGAGCTGGTTGGCTAAAATAAGGGGGAAAGAGGACCCAAACTCTAAGATTGGCCTGTCTGATTCAGACCATCTTAAAGGAACTAACCAAAGGTTTTTGGCATTAAAAGATATATCTCTTGATATAGCGCAGGGGGATGTTCTAGGTATTATCGGGCGCAACGGAGCCGGCAAATCCACTTTACTTAAAATACTATCCCGCGTAACTGCGCCCACAAGGGGTACCATAAAGATTAAAGGCAGGGTGGCAAGCCTTCTTGAGGTAGGAACAGGTTTTCATCAGGAATTAACCGGACGTGAGAATATTTATCTCAATGGGGCGATTCTTGGTATGACTAAGAAAGAGATCGATAGAAAGTTTGATGAGATCGTAGATTTTGCCGAAATCGAGAAGTTCATCGATACCCCGGTAAAGCGTTATTCATCCGGTATGTTTGTGCGTTTAGCTTTTGCAGTCGCAGCCCACCTTGACCCCGAAATTCTCGTTGTCGATGAGGTATTAGCCGTAGGCGATATTAATTTTAGGAAAAAATGCATGGGCAAGATGAAAGACATCTCGACATCCTCTGGCCGAACCATTCTATTTGTCAGCCACGATATGTCGGCGATTCAAAATATCTGTAGCAGCGCGGTGCTTTTAAATAAAGGTGAGTTACTTTATTCTGGCTCCGCTGCTGAAACGATCAAGAAATACCTAAGCGACATTGAGATCAACGAGAATGGAAAGAAGGAGTGGGTGGCTCCAGCCAGCAAGCAATATCCCTTTGAAGATGTAGTGAGAATTAAGCGCTTTTATATCGCAAATGAAAACGGCGAAGTAGTTAAGGGAAGATTGTTTAATAGTAAGCATTACGATGTTGTAGTAGAAGCTGATTTGGTCTATGGTGATCCAAGGCTAATATTCGCCGTTAACTATTATGATGATAGTCATTCTTTGCTCTTCAGCGCTGATATTCATGATGCAGGCGGAACCGATTTCAGTAAAATTAAACCGGGTGGAATAAAGCTGTCTGTACCGGTGCCTGTAGATATATTATGGAATAGAGTGTATGAGATTGAGCTCATTTGCGCTTTGCATCATACCGGGTGGGTTTTGCAACCGGATAATCAATCACGAATTAAGTTTGAGTTTTTCCGCGACGTCGATTTAAATCCGTACTCTAATGATACCCGTTTAGGCGCTTTGGCGCCTATTTTAGAGTGGACGATCAGTTCATAAATTAGTGAGAGGTTTGTATATGCAAAATGATAAAACTCCTGATTATTCAATTGGGATTGTGACCTATGTGGAAAGATTCCATAAATCATTTAAGCAACTTGCATTAGACCTTACAAAGTATTTTCCCGAGGTTGAGCGGAATGCGGTGATTAATGGCTTTCCCGATCGCCCTAAGCAGCTCAAGTATTTAAAAGAGGTTACTCCTTTTCTCCAAGAGTGCGGTTTTAAGCATGTCTTAACGTTTGAAGAACACCAGCCTCTGGCAAAAGGATGGAACCTGTTGGTAATAATGTCTTCAGCACCACGAATCTTAATACTCAACGATGACTGTGAGATCGGACCTAACTTCAGGCATGAATTAGAGAGCCAATACGAGGATTATGAATGGCTCTTTCTAAATGGAACTTTTAGTCACTTTCTAACATCGAAGAATGTTGTGAAAAAAGTGGGTTGGTTCGATGAACGGTTTTTAGGGATAGGACATGAGGATGGAGACTTTGCCAGACGTGGCGCTCTTGCCGGGTTTCCGTATGACGTCGGCATCGATTGTCCTAGCCTGAAGAATCATCAATTTCAGGAAGAATTTGTAAGTTTTGCCACCAAGAAACAGGAACGAAGTGGTAATTACTCTACATATAATGAGCGCTACTTTAAGAAAAAATGGAAGCATGCGGCTAGGCCCAAGAAAGGGTATACCTTAATACCGATAAATCACATAAAAGAACTTCGCGGCTTGCCGCCAGGAAAAGGGTCCTATTGTAAACTCACCCGTGGTATGGAAACGCCACTTTTCTACCCATTGGATATACTGGATTGATTGGAGACAAAAAATATGCAATCCAGTAATCAGGCCAAGCTTTTTATATATATCCCTAGTTGCAACCGCGGTACCTTACTTGAGTACCAGCTAGATACTTTGGCACTTCAGATCGGCGGTTTCCGGGATAGAGTAAGAATTCTCGTTAGCGATAACCATTCGACGGATCCTGCATATTCTTTGCTTAAAGGAAAATATAAAGATTCGTTAAATATCTCTTTTAGAGCAAATCCCGGTAACATAGGTGGTAATGCGAATATTACTTTGGGGTTTGTTTTTGCAAATAGCGATGAGTACCTGTGGATTCTTTCCGATGACGACAAGATAACCCATACTGCGTTAAAAGAAATTTTTTCAGCCCTTGACCAAGAGCCTGATTTTGTACACATCGGCAACTACGATGGTTTGAAAGAGGAAACCTTAACATTGGATAATCTTTTCTCCCTTCCTTCCGGTGCTGGGTTTGGCCTGATAAGTGTGGTTATATTTAAAGTAACCTTTATCAATGACCATATTATTACTGGATTCGATTACCTGGAATCGTCTTTCCCTCACCTTGCCCTGGTTATGGATGCCCTGCGAGCTAAGGGATCGGCTCGTTTATTTTGTACTAGCCATGAAATTATCTTTACGGGTGAGATGCTAGAGACTCATGGAACTGGTGATTATGCGATAAGCGCGCTCGGTTTTGGATACTTAGCCGATTTTATGGATAAATCCGAAAAAGAGAAATTCCTTTGGGACTGGATCAGTTCGACATGGAAAGAATTTTTTGCAGCCCGAGATAAGTATCCCTCCAGGTTTTATAAAGCTTATGGTTACATAGGTTCGTCTGGCTTAAGATTCTCTCTTTTCTTAGGTGCAACGCGTCTTATAACGGCTCTTTCTAAGCTCAGGCGTGGCTTAAAGGCATAAATAATTAACATCCGGACTGGTCTAGGGTATGCAGGGGGCATAAGGTGAAAGAACTAATAAAGAAAGTACTAAATAAGTCAGTGCGAGTTCTCATGGGGCTGGCGGAAGACCCGGTACAAGAAACCATGCTTGTGGCCGATAGTAATCCGTTCCCGGAAAGGTCATCTTATATTCACGCTGACCTTGGATGTTTTGCTAGGCCACGCGGTGCCGATTATGGTATTGACTTAAAAAAACCGCCAACATTTCCTGAAGAATCGAAATTCTTGCAGTGCAATCTAGGTTTTCAAAAGTTGCCGCTACCGGACGAATCACTGGATTTTGTCACCGCCTTTGACCTGCTCGAACATATTCCGAAAGTGCTGTGGTTGCCAGAAGAACAGGTGAGAGATAACCCTTGCGAAATCTTTTCCTCTACTTGTGCTGAGATGCATCAAGGAGTTGCTATTATAAAGCCCACGGTCTACCTTATGAATGAGATATATCGGGTTTTGAAGCCGGAGGGTCAATTCTTGTCTTTTACTCCTGCCATAAGCCGAACTATTACCTATAACAATATCAATAGCTTGATTGGAATCAACCAGGATCCCACACATGTTTCTATTTGGTGCTATGAAACTTTCAGTAATTACTTCTGTGGCGATCCAGATCACCCGGAGTTATTCCAGCAGCAGCTCCATATGGGGATTCGAACAGCCTTTAAAGCGCTTTCCTGGGGAGCTAGGTGTAAGTATTCTCTGCCTGAAGGATGCTATAGCGTTGGGCACAATGGTACTCACTTAACAATGGTTTTAGAAAAACCAGACTGGAAAGGTGAAGATAATAAGTTATTTACCCTGGCCGTTTCGGCTGGTAGTGAGGTAAATAGTTGAGACTAGAGGTTACACGGTTTTGATAGGAGTAGCTAATAGCTACCAATTTAGCTGCATAGGCATGGCAGCTGGTAGATTTGGGATTTACTAATATCGGAATTTGAAGATGGGGGCAGGATGAAAGCTTTTCTTAAAAAGCTAAGAAATTTGGTCTGTAGGGAGTTTAATGAATTTAAGGATTTATTTTACCGCCGTTATTTAAAATCATCTAGCCAGTATTATGAAGATCTAATAATAGATCGGTTACTGAATCATAAAAAGAACGGTATCTATCTTGATATTGGTGCCAACGATCCTGACATCCTTAGTAATACCAAGCGTTTCTACGATAGAGGCTGGTCAGGAGTTAATATCGAGCCGGATACCGAATTGTATAACAAATTATTAAAGCACCGTAGCCGAGATATTAATTTAAATATTGGCATTAGTTCAGGGGGGGGAGCTGGTATTTTACAAACTATCGCCCGATACTTTATCAACATTTAGTAAAGAAGAAGCAGATCGTCATCTCGAAGAAGGATACGAGATTTTATCTATCCAAAAGGTATCAGTTGCACCATTAGCCGGAATCTTTGAGGAATATCTGGGAGATCGGTACGTGGATTTTATGTCGGTTGATGTAGAAGGTTTCGATCTAGATGTCTTGAAAAGCAATAACTGGGTGTGCTTCCGACCGTCCCTCATCATAGTTGAGATTAATCGCGAAAAAGAAAGTATCGTTGATTATATGCGAGGCTGCAATTACTCATTAGTTTATGAGAACCATACCAATGGGATTTTTGCAGATCAGCTTTCAGGTTAAATTTATGCAAATGAAAATAGCGCTTTGTATCGACATTGCTGAATTCCAGCAAAACAAAATCCTAGACAAAAACTGGGCAAGAAAGTTCCCGGGGGCATTATGGGTTTCGGTTTTCGCTGAGCTGGCAAAAGAAAAGGGTTTATTGGTGGTCACGGGCGATATTGCCTTATCTAATGTTCAAGCCAGGCGCTGGCGGGCTGAAGATATTCTGGTCATCCAAGAGCTTGATGCTTGGCATGGGCGTAAACTAATTAGTCTTGGCGCTAAGCCGGCGGTCTTAACCGGCTTTGAATCGCCTATTTTCGCTTATCCCTTCTATGACCAACTTCCCAAAGTTGCCCCAGCTTTTCAAAATAGAGTATTGTTCTCTGGTGCATTTAAAACGTTCCATGCTTCAGCAGGACATAACTACCAGGCTTATTTTCCGAACTTTAGTTTGGAAAATATCGAGCCTTTTACACCCTGGGACGAACGTGGGTTTTTAGTTATGGTCGCTGCTAACAAGCATTGGCAAGAGCCATTTAGGATTCCGTTTTATATAAACCCAAAAAGATATTTAGGCTGGGCGAGGGCTCAGTGGCGTAAACTAAGCTCGAAGACTAGACCTTATGCGGTTAAAAACGAACTCCATAGCAAGAGGCTAGAAGCGGTTGAATACTTTGGTTCTTTAAAACTCTTAGGCCTTTTTGGGCCGGGATGGACTGATCCATGCCGGCTGCCTATGGAATGGCGTGAACGAATGGGGAGTATTCTTCAAAACCTAAATCCCCATCCTTGCGATGATAAGATGAAGACTATCTCGGGCTATAAATTTGCGCTGTGTTTTGAAAATATCTCCTACCCAGGTTATATTACTGAGAAGATTATAGATTGTTTTGTAGCAGGTGTGATTCCAATTTATTTAGGCGCCCCAGATATCTTGGATTTTGTCCCGAAAGAAGCTTTTATCAATTTAAGGGAGTTCGATTCTTGGACGGGGCTACATAACTATTTAAAAGTTATTACGGAGGAAGAGGCGCTTAAAATAATCACCGCAGGTCGAGAGTTCTTATATAGCGCGCAGGGGAGACTCCATAGCTTCGAGGGGTTCGCCCAGTTTATTTTTAATTTAATCTGCGGTGAGAGGTATGCCAAATGAAGCCGAATGAAGCTGACCTTGAAGTATTTGTTCTAACATATAATCGATCCTCTTTTTTACATCAAACTCTCACCAGCCTATGCAACCAAACATTAAGCGGTTTTCGCATTGTTGTTCTAGATAACGGCAGCACGGACGATACTCCAGAGATCGTTAAGATATTCGAACCTTGTGGAGTAGAGCTAAATAGAAGCGAGCGAAACCTTGGGGGGTTAGAGAACTTTAAGCGGGCGCAGAAGCTTGCAAGCCGCAGTTGGGTGATGGTTTTTCACGATGATGATTTATTGCACCCAGCTTATATCGAAGTAGCAATGGACTTAATTAACAAATATAAGAATGTTGTTTTGGTTGAATCGGCGATGAGTTTTGAAGAGAATCCGACTAATGATTACTGGCCTAATGTAAGCACTGATATAGTTTGCTGTAAAAAACCTTCAGATATTGCAGCTCTTTTTTACCGAGGCCTTCCACTTCATTTTGCCTCTGCAATCTATCGTACTGATTTATTTAAACAGACTTTCGTAGAGTGGGAAACCTATGGCAAAGTCGGGGATAGACCTTTCTTGCTTGATATAGCAAAACAGGGCACTACCGTGGTATTAAAGGAGCCCTACGTGAAATATCGTTGCCATCCTGGGCAAGATTGCGTAGACAGTAAAACCGGACCATTTATCCACCAGCTAATTGCTCTACACCGCAAATATTATCAGCTATTAGGTTGTAATCCCTTAGTTTCAAGCGGGAGGGTGTTTCTTGCTAACAACTACAAACAACTCTGCAATGAGTACGGCAATCTGATAGAAAAACACCAGTTAACCCAAAAAGAGTATATAAAAAGGGCAATGCAAGAGGATGCATCTACAAAATCCGCTATTTTATATGGTTGGTTTAAAAAGCGTACTTGCGATCGGGTTTTCACTATATTGATAAAGATCAAGAGAGTTATCGTGCGAGGAGAAAATAAATGGCAATCCAGAAACCTGTTATAAATATAATTTCGCATAGCATAGAATCAAACCAGGTTACTGGTCCACGTAAAGTTGTTGAGAATGTTTGCAAAGGATTTGAGATTATCGGCCAACCTTACGTACTGAATCGCGGCATAACAGCTTATTCTTGGAACTGGATACACGATTCTGTTGAGGCGTTACTCGAAATCGCAGTTCTTGGTAAACCGGCGGTTATAGGGCCCAATATTGCAATATTACCTAGAGACCTCCCGAGTTGCCGACCTCGGTTGAAAGACTGTATTTATTTGCATCCTAGCCAATGGGTTGTGGATCTGTGGTTACAACTAGGTTTTACAGAGTGTAAGCTCCTGCCATGGCCTGCTGGGATTGATTTAGCCTCGTTTAATATCACTAGGAAAAGTGTTAAGAGCGATCATGTCATGGTTTATTTTAAAGAGCGGGAACCGACTTTGCTTGACAGGGTACTTGAAGTTCTAGAGGAATCTAATTTAATCCCAAGGTTAATAGTTTATGGCGAATATGATGAGGAGCAGTATAAACGCGCGCTCTCTGAGTGTTCTTTTGGTATCTGGCTTGGTCGTCAAGAGAGCCAGGGCATCGCTTTGCAAGAAGCTTTATCTGCCGATCTGCCTCTAGTTGTTATAGATGCAAAAAGCCTATTCGATACGTATGCACTAAGTACTTATAAGTTTCCTGCGGTGTTAAAATCATTTAGAACAACTAGCGCGCCATACTTTGATGCAAGATGTGGCGTTATTATAGCAGATATTGAAGATTTAAGCCGGGCACTATATGAAATCAAAGACAAGCTTAATTCTTTTAGTCCACGAGAATTCGTGGAAGAGGAGCTATCATTAGAAGTCTCTGCTAAGAAACTTATGGCCATATTTAGTTACCTCAAAATCGATGCGGTTGAAAAGGTCAGCAACATAGCAGTTGAGAGGGATTTTAACTTAAGCTTTAGAGCAAAGATTCTTGTAGATATATTTGGGTTATCTATACTAAAAAAAAGGCTGCGTAGACGGGTCTTAAGAGCTTTAAAGAAATCGTAGAATTGAACTTGGTTTCGAAAATCGTATTGATCATAAGCAGAGCTTTAGGAGTGATATATCGGTGAAATTACATCTTGGCTGCGGCCAGCAATACCTGGAGGGTTATACCAATATAGATTTTCCGTCGTCCTCTCACTCGGTGCAGCAGACGAGTGTTGCCGATATCCATGCTGATATTTTAAGCTTGCATTATCCAGCAAACACAGTCGAGGAAGTGCGACTTCACCATGTTTTTGAACATTTTACCAGGCCGGTTGCATGCGCCCTGCTTGCAAGTTGGTCTTCATGGTTAACATACGGAGGCAAAATTCATATCGAAGTCCCAGATTTTCAAATGACTGCGAGGGCAATGCTCAGACCACTTGCCTCAACCAAAAGGCAATCAGTCGCCGAGCGACATATCTTTGGCTCGCATGAGGCCGGCTGGGCCGTTCACTGTGAAGGATACACGCCAAAGAGCCTTACCCGCTGCGTTAATGAATACGGTTTTAGGTTGCTATCGATTAAGAAAAACCGGTGGCGTGGCATCTACAACTTTGTCCTGATTGGACAAAAAACCGCCCAATTATCTCTGGAAGACCTCGAAGAAGCAACAGAGCGTTACTTAGAGATTTTTATGGTCGATAGCTCGGAGAGCGAACGCAGGCTCTTGTCCGTCTGGATGGATATGTATAGGGAGCAAGTAAAGAAAAGCTGGGCTCGAAATGAGTAGCATATCGGTTATTATCCCAACCTGGAACCGGGCTGCGATAATAGAAAAAGCAATTCGAAGTGCGCTTAATCAAACTTTCCCGCCGCTAGAGGTTCTCGTCTGTGATGATGGCTCTACCGATGATACCAGGGCGGTTGTTGAAGCCATAGGGGATTCGCGCATCCTCTGGATATCAGGAGCGCGTGGTGGGCGACCGGCCCTACCTAGAAATAGGGGAATCCGCGAGAGCAAGGGTGAATGGTTAGCGTTTTTGGATACCGACGATGAATGGCTGCCCAACAAGCTTGAAGTGCAGCTTGCCTTGGCTCAAAAAATGGGTTGTAAAGCGGTATGCTCAAACGCGCATAAGCTCGTGCCAGGGGTTGGGGTTGTCGGTTCGTATTTAACGCTGCCGGGCGAGAAAGATATCCTTACCTTTAACGATCTATTGCATACTAATTACGTTATCTGCAGCTCTGCAGTGCTGCACGCATCGGTAATGAGAGACGCGATAGGTTTTTCTGAGAATCCAGAGTTGGTTATAGGCGAGGATTATGCGCTCTGGTTGCGAGTTGCTACGCAAACCCCCTTTGCGTTTCATAAAGAATGCTTGTTAATGTATCTTGATGATGCTTCTCATAGTATTCGTTCGCAGAGCAAAAGCGAGTGGATTCAAAAGAAATACGTCTTAGGCGATTTTCTATTCTGGGCAAGGTCGCTTAATACTAACAACACTGATAACATTGATAATAGCTATATCCAGGCGGCCAGGGTTGAATACATGAAGTCGTTTGTTAGAATATACGGCGGCGCTATGAAAGTCAGATTTGCCAAGTAGGCTGCTTGTAAAACTTATAAAAGGTGGAACGTGTTTCGTAAAGGTTTAGGGAAGATAAAGAGGATGTATACTGGCTATGCAAGCAAAACGGTGACCTTCGACAAGGTCGTTCATCTTAACTGCGACAATAAGCCGGTGGCAAACCCGCACAAAGTGGATATCGTAACGGTTTCTTTTAACAACGAACAGGTTATCACCGAGCAGATCAGGTTGCTCGCTAAATACCTTAAAGACCCATACTACTACACGGTTGCCGATAACTCGTCTGATCAGGCCAAGCAGGAGGCAATTATGCGCTTGTGCAGTAAATCAGGCGCTGGGTATATTAGGCTGCCTAAAAATCCCTATAGCAAAAAAGCGCCTAGTTCATCGCACGGATTTGCTCTGAACTGGGCCTACAGGAACTATATCAAGTCGAGGCGGGCCGCCTTTTTTGGGTTCATCGACCACGATATCTACCCGATACAGCCCACTTCCGTTGTTGAGTCGCTCGAAAGAACCCCGGCATTTGGCTTGGTTCAAGAGCGGAAGGACGCCTGGTATCTGTGGCCCGGGCTTTGCTTTTTTGCCCGCGATTACGTAAAAGATAAGAAGATAGACTTTATGCCGGGCAAATACGGCGATACCGGCTCGGAGAACTGGGAGTCGCTCTACACTGGGCTTGATAAAACGAAAGTTCCCCAACTGTGTCATGAATATGGGCACTTGCGGGAGGGCGATAACGCTCAATCGGATTGGTTTGAATATGTAGGGGACTGGCTGCATACCTTTAACGCCTCTTGCTGGCTGGAAATCGAGGATAAAGAGGGAAAGGATAGCCTGGTCGCTGAACTTCTAAACAAATATTAGTTAAGGTTAAAGGGGCAGATCGATGAAGACCACACATATGCAACAGGTTGAGTTTGATAAGGTGGTAAGGCCACCTTATTCTAAGGGTGCGATTATTAGAAACGACTTTCCGGGCTTCAGGGAAGATTACCTGACGGTTCATAGCTTGATCAGACGATACGAGCCAAAGACGATCATGGAGATCGGCACGAGTACCGGCCTGGGTACGAACGTTGTCTGTAACGCTATGGGCTTTAAGCGGTTCAGGAAAAACAAGGAGGGTAAAAAGGTATTTTCAATCGATGTTCCGCCGGGCACCAATCCCAAGATTATCTACCCCGATGGCGAGGATGGTCATCCCAAAAAGGCGGGCAAATACTGCAAATTGCCCTACACGCAAGTGTACGGAAGCTCGCTTAACTTCGATTTTAGCCCCTATTACCCCATCGAAGCGTGGTTTATTGATGGAAAGCACGATTACACCTATACCAAAAACGACGCCGAGCTTGCTTTAAAATCCGATCCCATGCTGATAATGTGGCACGATGTGGACATCCAGGGTGTGAGTGATGCTATTATTGCAGTGATGGGAGCGCACACCGCCTATGCCTTGTTTCGGGTGTTGGGAACACGGGTGGCGTATGCGGTTAAATCATGATTCAAATCGGAAGGAAAAGCTAACTTAATGAAAATCCTCCATTGCGTTGAGTTTTATCATCCCTCGGTTGGCGGCGCCCAGGAGGTGGTCAAGCAACTTTCAGAGCGTTTGGTAAAGCTTGGTCATGATGTAACGGTTGCAACGACCCGGTTGGCAACACGGAAAGTCCCAGCGCTACACGGTGTTAACATCCAGGAATTTGATATCAGGGGGAACTTTGTGCGTGGCATATCCGGGGAGGTCGAGCGATATCAGAACTACCTCAAGGAGTCGGATTTTGATGTAATCATGAACTACGCTGCCCAGCAATGGACCACAGATGCGACATTGCCGCTTCTTGCAGAAATAAAAGCAAAAAAGGTATTTGTACCTTGTGGATTTTCCGGTTTATACTCGCCCGATTACCGAGAGTATTTCGAATCGATGAAGGGTTGGATGAAGCAATACGATATCTGCGTTTTTTTATCTAACTATTACAGGGATATAGATTTTGCGCGCGCAAATTCCGTTGAACATATTAAGGTTATACCAAATGGTGCCGGGGCAGATGAGTTCTCTGAAGTTCCGAACGCCGATATTAGAAAATATCTTGGCATTCCAGAAAATCATTGTTTGATTTTGCATGTGGGCTCTCATACCGGCCACAAAGGACACGCCGAGGCGCTAAAAATCTTTAGTAAAGCCAAGATTAAAAATGCGGTTTTCCTGATGGTCGCCAACAAATTCAGCGAAAGATGTGCGATGCAATGTGCGCTGAGCGCAAAAACTTTAAATATTTCCCCGTCAAACAGACGTGACGGCAAAAAGGTCATTATAACGGAGCTAACTCGAGAAGAGACGCTTGCGGCGTACCATGCAGCCGATCTTTTCTTGTTCCCTTCAAATGTTGAGTGTTCGCCGCTGGTTCTTTTCGAGGCCATGGCTTCGAAAACCGCCTTTCTTACTACCGATGTTGGCAATGCAAAGGAGATCATAACCTGGTCCGACGGCGGCAAGCTCTTGCCCACGGAAGAAATTAATAACGGCTATGCCAGAGCAAAAATCAGCGAATCGGTTGAAGTGCTTGAAGAGATGTATCGTTCGCGGGATACTAGGGAGACCCTGGCGCAGGCAGGTCACCGGGCGTGGCAGGCGCGCTTTACTTGGGAGAGAATAGCTCTGCACTACGAAGCGTTATATAAAGGGCTGGTGAACGGCTAGTGCGCATCTTCTACGCGTCTGATACCACCCCAAATGCGGCTTTTCAATCGAACCTTTGGCGCAATAACCTCTACCTGCCGCTGGTTGATTTAGGCCACGATGTGGTGGAGCTTCAATACGATTTGAGGGAGACATTCCAAAACCTCGATCCGCAAAATCCTCTCGCAAAGGCTTTTATTAAGAAAAACAGGCCCAAATTGACGGCAGAGCTGTTAAAGCAAATTAGAGCTGCCCATGCCGACAAGCCGGTCGATCTGTTTTTCAGCTATTTTTACGATGCGTGTATAACGCCCGAGGCCGTCGATGAGATTCGCGCCATGGGTATTACGGCCGTTAACTGGTACTGCAACGGGTCGTATCAGCTACACCTTGTCTCCGAAATCTCGCCCCATTACGATTGGTGCCTGGTGCCGGAGAAACTTCGCATTAAAGATTACGAGGCGATGGGGGCCCGTCCGATCTACTGCCAGGAAGCCGCTAACCCCACTATTTATAAGCCATATGACCTTCCGGTGGAGTTCGATGTTACTTTCGTCGGGCAAGCGTATGGGGATCGTCCGGCGTATATTAAGTATCTCTTCGACCGCGGAGCCAATGTGCGGGTGTGGGGTTTCGGTTGGCAAAACTATAGCGAAGACGGCCAGGGGCGACTGGGGTCGAACCAGTTGCAGAGAGCTTTGCGGATTGGGCGAAAGTTGTTAACGCCTGCAGGGTGGCAGGCGGCAGCGCAGCGTCTGCGACGTTCCTTTGAACCGCAAGCTGCGGGATGCGATGTGTATTCTGCGACTGCGAGCAAGGTAGAATTACCTGCCCCAATTATTGGTGGGATTCTCTCGGATACCGATATGATTAGGCTCTACAGCCGTTCGAAAATTAATCTGGGTTTTTCTACGTGCGGCGACACGCATAAAACGGGTGAGCGCATTGTTCAGGTGCGCCTGCGCGATTTTGAGGTTCCCATGAGTGGCGGCTTTTACATGGTGGAGTACATG
>Ga0210004_1000470_pt1 | contig 24680 bp, 22 predicted proteins | sample CryGey13umfilter_FD_185450 | JGI IMG/M metagenome (GOLD analysis project Ga0210004, IMG submission 185450) | Groundwater microbial communities from aquifer in Utah, USA - Crystal Geyser 4/8/14 3 um filter (SPAdes) (version 3) | ecosystem: Environmental > Aquatic > Deep subsurface > Groundwater...
AAGTCAGACTTTTCTTTTAGCTAAAGAAGTATTAAAAGGATGTTCTGATTCTGTAAAGACCGAAGTTATCCATCTCCGTGATTTCAAGATTGAGTTTTGCCGGCATTGTGAGGAATGCCACAAAAAAATTATGAATTGCCCAATAGAAGATGATGTGGGTATAATTCTTAAAAAAATGCTTGAGACCGATGTAATAATTTTAGCCAGCCCAAACTATATCAATCAGATTACCGCCTCAATGAAAGCTCTCTTTGATAGATCAAGCCATTTTATCCACTGCCGGCGACTTTTAGGTAAATATATCTTAGGCGTTGTTTCTTCGGGAAGCGGTCAAGATAAAGATGTTTTAGATTACCTCAAGCACTATGCCCATACTTGTGGAGCCCAATATGCAGGAGGCGTATCTTCCCGCGCACCGGTTAGCAAAGAAAAAATGGAGGAGGCCTTCAAATTAGGTAATAAGTCAGTTTTAGATATCAAAGAAAAAAGAATGTTCTCCGAGCAAATAAAAATTATTGATAAAGGTAAGGAGCATTTCAAGAAAATAATCCAGATGAGAAAAGATGAGTGGATAGAAGAGTATCAATACTGGTTAGATAAGAGTTGGTTATAAAAATAAAACACAAGTGGTTGGTCCAATAGTGGGCGCAGATGGACTCGAACCATCGACCCCTGCCTTATCAGGACAGTGCTCTAACCAGGCTGAGCTATGCGCCCGAATTTCCAACCTCTTTCTTTCCTCGTGATTAAGTAGGAATTATCCTATCTTATAAGAAAAAGGCTAATACCTTTCTCAAAGAACAATTATTTTAATCTTCTTTCTTTAAGTTCAATTCTTCTTTTTTCTAAATCAAATTCTATCCGGTAAAGATTGAAGAAACCGTTTTGACCCAGAAAACTCAAAGGTATTTCGTATGAGAAACCAACATAGCAATTATGTCTCCATCCTCCAATTTCAATCATAACATTATGGAAATAGGCTTTGATTCCTCCCTTCCCTATCCCAGTATGAAAATTTCATTTAGAGAACGAAACTTCTATCGGTAGAAGGGACATTTAAGAAGATAGGCTCTTTCGTTCCCTTCTTTATAGATTCCTTTAGGGCTTCCTTTGGAGAGTTGCCACTTCCTACAACCTTCTTATCAGCCGGAGAAAGTGCAACCCATTTACCCTGATAGGATTTAAAAACTTTAGTAAAATCACAAACTTCTTTTCTTTTATTCATCATTCTCCTTTTTCTTTTATTAAAATTATAACATTAACAAGAAGAAAAATCAAAAGTTTTTTATGAGACAATTTCTCTCGGATAAGGTAACCCTTTTTTGGAATGCCGAACTGATTTGCCCCCCACTACCCCTATCTTAGAAATAGTGAGTAGCAAGGTGGGGTATGTGGATGAAACAGTCAGAAATGATTGGTAGAATAAGAGTTTGGATAACCTTACCCGAAATGTCGGGTGGGTTGCAATAATCCCTGAATCTGTGATAGAATAAATTGGTTATTAGAATTAGGTATAGAGATAATAGGGGGTGAGAAGATGTTAAGTAACTATACGGCTAAATATACAAAAATAAGTTCTGGTTATATGGGACAATTAGTAGAGTGGCCAGAAGTAATAACAGAAGGAAAAACCTTGGAAGAGTGCAGGGAAATGCTCAAGGATGCTTTACACGAAATGGTGATAGCCTATCACCAACAAAGTAAAGAAGTTCCAATCGGTGGAGCTATCTTAGAGCAAGTGCCAGTTGAGATTTAGGATGTCAATAAAACGTCGTGACTTAATTAAGTATTTTGAGAAAAGCGGGTTTTATTTATTACGTGAAGGTGGGAAGCATTCTATCTACACAAATGATATAAAGACAATACCAATCAAAAGGCATCGAGAAATTGATAGGATAACAGCAAACGAATTATGCAAGCAGGCTGGGTTAAAACCTAAATTTTGACACTGAAAAACTGTCTTTCTGGGTGCAATAGTTGTTGAATCTGTGATAGAATAACTTCGGGATACTTGTAGATTTCTCTCCAGTTTAGGGTTCTATAATCGTCCCATCCGGGGAGCTGACGGGTTAAGTAGGAATTATCCTATCTTATAAGAAAAAGGCTAAAGGTGTTGCTTTTCTCAAAGAACTTTTATTTTTTAGTTTTAAGTTTAAGGAATTCTTCAACACTTAAGCCCGCTCTTTTAATCTGAGTTCGAAGGAGAGCAGGGGCTACTTCTTTATGGTCAAGAATTACGAGAATCGGAAGACCGGGCCGTTCATTATACAAAATCATATGGCTTCCCTCTTGGCGCTCCAAATAATAACCAACATTAGAGAATATCTTTACCGCTTTCCTTCCAGAGATATTGGAGAGCCTCCCCATCAGACTCCCACTTCTACAAAGCGAACCTCCTCAGAAGGAACAATTCTGTGATGCTCCCGTAAAACCTTAAGATAACCTTTAATTGCCTCTTGAATATTCTTTAGAGCCTTTTCTTCACTCTTTCCTTGAGACATACAGCCCGGTAAGGAAGGCACATCAGCGACAAATCCTTGATAGTCAGGGTCATACTCTAAATAGACCTTAAACTTTGTTTTTTGCATTCTCCTCTCCTTTTAAGAAAATTATAACATTAACAAGAAGAAAAATCAAAAAGTTTTTTATGATACAATTTCTCTCGGATAAGGTAACTCTTTTTGGAAATGATAAGTCAATTTGCCCCTACATCCCCCCTCTTAAATTTTGGTGTCCGTTTTGGTGTCCGTTAGAGGTATAAAATGGGGTAAATTGATGTAAATTGGTGGAGACAAAAAAATGGCGGAGAAGCTTGCTATCACTTGCTTTTCCGCACTATTGTTGAATTTGCTGATTTTGTCCAAATCGCCTTATCAGGACAGTGCTCTAACCAGGCTGAGCTATGCGCCCGAATTTCCAATAATTATAATTTGTTTTGTTAAAAAAGTAAAGCCCAGATCTTTAAGTCTGGGCTTTACCGTAAATAAGGATGTGTAAGGCAAGGTCATTATATTCACTCCTTTAAAAGGAGGTGATCCAGCCGCACCTTCCGGTACGGCTGCCTTGTTACGACTTCGTCCTCCTTACCAAACATACCTTCGGCACCTCTCCCCTTTCCAAAGATTGCTCTCCGAAAAGGAAAATAGTGACTTCGAGTACATTCGATTCAGCTGACGTGACGGGCGGTGTGTACAAGGCCCGGGAACGTATTCACTGCAGCATAGCTGATCTGCGGTTACTAGCGATTCCACCTTCATGAGGGCGAGTTGCAGCCCTCAATCTGAACTGGGGTCTGCTTTTTGAGATTTGCTCCACCTTGCGGTCTTGCTTCCCATTGTACAGACCATTGTAGTACGTGTGTAGCCCGGGATATAAGGGGCATGAGGACTTGACGTCATCCCCGCCTTCCTCCCCGTTATTCGAGGCAGTCTCCCTAGAGAATCCTCCTTACGGAGGTAACTAAGGATAAGGGTTGCGCTCGTTGCGGGACTTAACCATACATTTCACAACACGAGCTGACGACAGCCATGCACCACCTGTCTCCAGGTTCTCTTACGAGCACTCCATCCTTTCGGACAGATTCCTGGGATGTCAAACCCCGGTAAGGTTCTTCGCGTATCGTCGAATTAAACCACATACTCCACCGCTTGTGCGGGCCCCCGTCAATTCCTTTGAGTTTCAGCCTTGCGACCGTACTCCCCAGGTGAGGTATTTAACGCGTTAGCTACGACACTAACCCTTACGGGCCAATGTCTAATACCCATCGTTTACTGCTAGGACTACCAGGGTATCTAATCCTGTTTGCTCCCCTAGCCTTCGCATTTTGATGTCAGTTTTGGACTAGAGAGCCGCCTTCGCCACTGGTGTTCCTCCCGATATCTACGCATTCCACCGCTACACCGGGAGTTCCGCTCTCCCCTCCCAAACTCTAGTCGAATAGTTTCAGATACAATTCCTTAGTTGAGCCAAGGGATTTCATATCTGACTTACCCAACCATCTACATGCCCTTTACACCCAGTCATTCCGAACAACACTTGCCCCCCCCGTCTTACCGCGGCTGCTGGCACGGGGTTAGCCGGGACTTCCTCTGGTGGTAATGTCAATCCAACGCATAAAAATGTGTTGGACTTCATCCCACTCGACAGGGTTTTACAATCCGAAGACCTTCATCACCCACGCGGCGTCGCTGGATCAGGCTTTCGCTCATTGTCCAAAATTCCCCACTGCTGCCTCCCGTAGGAGTCTGGGCTGTCTCTCAATCCCAATGTGGCTGATCATCCTCTCAGACCAGCTATCCATCATTGCCTTGGTAAGCCATTACCTTACCAACTAGCTAATGGAATCTCGGTTTCTCCTTTAGCGACAATTTTTAAGGTTGTCTTTTACCGCAAAGACATGCGTCTTCGGGGTCTTACGGAGAATTATTCCGCCTTTCAGCAGATTGTGCTCCTCTAAAGGGTAAATTACCCAGATATTACTCACCCATTTGCCACTTTCCCTGCATTTTTTTATCTTGCGACAAAAATACGCAGTTCGTCGTTCGACTTGCATGTGTTAGGCACGCCGCCAGTGTTCGTTCTGAGCCAGGATCAAACTCTCAATTATTTATTCAGTTATTTACCGTTGGCCTCGCGATACACTCCTTATTAGTTTTCAAAGAACTTTATGGTATAATTATATGTTCTTAAAAAATCTTTGTCAAGTCAAGAGCAAGCAAGAAATTTCTCTTGAATATTACAACAGAAAAAAATCTTTGTCAAATTTTATAATTAAAAATATGAAAACAGATACAATCTGCGCGGTTTCCACTCCGTTAGGGATAAGCGGCATTGGCATTATCAGGTTGTCCGGTCCTAGAACCTATCCTATCCTTGATAAAATTTTTGTCCCTAAAAAAAACGAAAAAGTTTCCTCTTTCCCCAGCCATTCAATTCACTATGGCCATATCCTTGAGCACGGCAAAATTATCGATGAGATTTTGCTCACCATTATGCGCGCGCCAAAAAGTTATACCCGGGAGGATATGGCCGAGATTGGCTGCCATGGGGGTTATCTCCCTTTAAAAAAGGTTTTTTCTCTTTGCCTTAAACAGGGGGCTCGCCTGGCCACGGAAGGGGAATTCACTAAAAGAGCGTTCCTTAATGGCCGGATTGATTTGGCTCAGGCCGAGGCAATAATTGATATTATCAATTCCAAAACGGAAAGGGGGCTGGAGACATCCCTGTTGCAATTGAAGGGAGGCCTTTCCCGGGAAATTGAAAAACTTAAGGCAAAGATGATGTCTCTTTTAGCCAGGATTGAAGTCGCCCTTGATTTTGCTGAGGAAGACTTAGAGTTCATCACCGATGCGAAAATTGAGGATGAATTATCTAAAATAAAAATGCAGGTCGGGAAACTGCTTGCAGGAGCGGAAACCGGCAAAATCATTAATCAGGGAATCAACACTGCAATCCTTGGTTCTCCTAATGTCGGGAAATCAAGCCTTCTCAACGCTCTGCTAAAGGAGAATCGGGCCATCGTCACCGAAATCCCCGGGACCACCAGAGACACCATCGAGGAAACCATAAACTTAAAGGGAATCCCCTTAAAAATCATTGATACCGCAGGAATCAGAAAAACAAGAAAACCCATTGAAATAGAGGGAGTAAGAAGGAGCAAGGAATGGCTGAAGAAAGCTGACGTTGCCCTGCTGGTTTTGGATGGCAACCGGGCTCTTTCCCGAGACGATTTAGAATTAATTAAAGAAACCCGGGAGCAAAAATCCGTTTTTATTCTCAATAAAATTGACCTTCCTCTAAAAATCAATCTTAATGAGTTGAAAAAACACGCCCGGGGAAGGAAGATTGCTGAAATCTCAGCCACTAAAAAAATCGGCTTGGAAAATTTAGAAAAAATAATTTATAATCTTATCTGGGATGGGAAAGTTTATTCTGCCGACCAGACTCTCATTATTAATTGCCGCCACCAGGAACTTCTTTTTAACGCGGACAAAAATATTAGTAATGCTTTAAGGTCGGTAAAAAATAAAAAATCCTTTGAATTTGTCGCTTCCGACTTGCGGGAGGGATTGGAAAGCCTCAATCAAATAATCGGCAAAAATCTCTCCGAAGAGGTTTTGAATGAAATCTTCTCTCATTTCTGCGTCGGCAAGTAATCGGCTTTAATCTTTTACGCTTTATCCTTGACTACCCCGAGAGGGAAAACCGGAATCATCTTTTCTTTAATCCAGGTAAGAGATTCTTGCGGGGAAAGACCCCAGGTGGTCGGACAGGCAGAAAGGACTTCCACTAAAGAAAATCCCTTTTGTTCCAGTTGATTGCGAAATGCTTTTTTAATTGCCTGTTTGGCTTTTAGGATATGCGGAACTGAATCAAGAGCCACCCGCTCCAAATAAACCACTCCTTCAAGGGAAGACAAAAGTTCGCAGACCTTAATCGGATAACCATCCAGTTGTGAATTCCTTCCCGCTCTGGTAGTTGTAGTCTTCTGGCCTAAAATGGTAGTGGGGGCCATCTGCCCTTTAGTCATTCCATAGACCGCATTGTTGATAAAAATAACAGTGATATTTTCTCCCCGGTTGGCGCTATGGATGATTTCCGCGGTCCCGATCGCGGCAAGATCCCCATCCCCCTGGTAGGTAAAGACTACCTTTCCGGGATGAACCCTTTTAATACCGGTGGCAACTGCCGGCGGACGGCCATGGGCGGCCTCAGTTACATCAAAATTCCAGTAATCATAAGCCAAAACTGCGCAACCCACCGGAGCAATTCCGATAGTTTTCTCCCTGATTTTCAATTCATCTACTACTTCGGCAACAAGCCGATGGGCAATGCCATGGCCGCAACCAGGACAGTAGATTGTTTTCTCGGAAGTTAAACTTTTCGGCCGGCCAAATATCTTTTTCATATCCTTTTAACCACGATATTCTCGCGAATTAATCTAATTAAGAACTTAACCACAAAGGCGCCAAGTCTCAAAGAACAACCAAGAAAAAATTTAGTTATAACTCTTGGTGAACTTTGTGTTCTCTGTGCCTCTGTGGTGAATATTATTTTTTAATTCGTATAATTTGAGCAATTCGTGGTTGCATTTTATTTATCTTTTTTTTATCTCTTTCAAAATTTCTTTGGGAGTGGGAATTCCTCCGCCGGGGCGGCCGTAGAAAGAAATTTTTGCTCTGTTTCCAATGGCAATTTTCACATCATCAAGCATTTGCCCCAAATTCATTTCCACCACCAGAAACTTTTTTCCCTTTTCGGCAAGTTTTGCCAAAGGTTCGTAGGGAAACGGCCAGAGACTGATGGGCCGGAAAAGCCCCAATTTCATACCTTCTTTTCTTCCTTCAATAACCGCTTCCTTAACAATCCGAGCGCAACTCCCGTAAGCAACCAGAAAAAAATCACTATCCCCATCACCGAAAGTTTCGTAGCGAGTTTCTCTTTCCTCGATTTTTTTATATTTTGCCGCTAATTTCCAATTATGCGTTTCTAATACTCCGGGAGTAAGAAAAAGAGATTTAATGGAGTTAGGATTTCTTCCTTTACAGCCAGTGAGAGCCCAGGGCTTTTTGGGTAATCTTTTCTTCTGTTTTTTTAGTTTTACCGGCTCCATCACCTGGGCAATAAGCCCATCGGCCAAGATAAGCGCGGGATTGCGGTATTTATCCGCAAGGTCAAAAGCAAGATAGACTAAATCAAAAATCTCTTGAATAGAGGATGGGCCCAAAGTAATCGTCCGGTAGTCGCCGTGTCCACCGCCCCGGGTAGCCTGGAAGTAATCGGATTGAGCGGGGGTAACATCTCCAAGACCAGGGCCGGCCCGGTTTATATTAACAATAACCGCGGGCAGTTCACAGCCGGCAAGATAAGAGATTCCTTCCTGCTTTAAGGAAATCCCCGGCGAGGAAGAGGAAGTCATCGCTCTGGCACCGGCAGCCGAGGCGCCGAAGACCATATTGATCGCGGCTATTTCGCTTTCGGATTGGATGAAAGTGCCGCCTACCTCCCTCATCCGCCAACTCATATATTCAGTAAATTGGTTCTGCGGAGTGATTGGATAACCGAAATAATAGCGACATCCGGCGCGGATAGCCGCCTCGCCCGCCGCTTCATTTCCACTCATTAAAACCTTTTTTACCATATTGGTTGGAAAATAAGCCATTGAGAAGGATAAGCAGAGATATATTTCTCCACTATTTTCAAAGCGCGTTGAGCCAATTCTTCCAAATCCTTTTCTTTGTTTCCGGTTACCGTGGGCAGAATCGGCGGCTCGAATACCAGAAGAAGTTTTCCCTCTTTTATCCTGACTAAGAATCCCGGTACAATCGGACAGCCCAACTTAAGAGCCAAAGCTGCCGGTCCCTGGGGAAGTTTCGTTTTTCTTCCGAAAAATTCCATCTCTATTCCCTTATCGCCAATCAGCCGATCTCCTAAAAGCGCTATTATTTCATTATTTTTTAAGACCCGGATAATTTTTTTTAATCCTTTTTCCAGGGAAATAATCTTCACTCCTTGACCCTCCCGCCTCTCTATAAACATTTTATTTATTCCCGGTTTTTTATGCGAAAGAGCTACCGCATTCATCGGATAGCCCAAAAGACCGGCAATCGCGCCGCCTAATTCCCAATTGCCCAGATGAGCCGTGATACTGACTACTCCTTTTCCTTGAGCAAACGCCTGGTCAAGATATTCTTTTCCCTTGATCGCGACGAATTTTTCAAAATTACTCCGGTTAATTTTGGGGAGATAGCAGAATTCAAGGATATATCTTGCAAAATTATAGAATGCCTCCTTAGCATATCTCTTTACTAAAAATCTATTCGCACTTCCCTGCGATTGAAAGGCCAATACCTGCCTGATATTGCTTTCGACCCCTTCCCTTCTTCTCCTGGCAAAAAGATAATAAAAGTCAGCGATTCTCCTGGCAATGAAATAGGAGAGTCTTAAAGGAAGATGGAGTCCCAAAAAACAATAGAAATGAAAGAGGAAAATCATATTTTTTTCCTGAGAGGCTACCTAAGGGTAAAGCCTCTTCCTCCCTTCCATTGCCCGCCTTAAAGTGAGTTGGTCAACATTGGCAATATTACTCCCCGCAGAAAGTCCGTAAGCAATGCGGCTATGAGAAACGTTTAAGGGCTTTATCAGTTCAGAAAGATACAAAGCGGTGGTTTCTCCTTCGGTATCGGTATTAGTGGCAATGATAATTTCCCGGGGTTGATTTTTTTTTATTCTCTCCATTAATTCTTCAATTTTGAGGTCATCAGGGCCCACTCCCTCCAGGGGCGAGATTCTGCCTCCCAAAATATGGTAAAGACCGTTATACTCGGTTTTTTCCAAAGCAATGAAGTCAGAATGTTCCTCAACAACACAGATTGTTCCCCGATCCCTTCTCCCATCACTGCAGATTTCACAAGGTTGGGTTTCCGTAATGTTATAACATATCGAGCAGAATTTTATTTTCCTTAAATTCAGGATTGCTTCAGCGAGGGCATTGATTTCCTCTGGAGAAGATTTAAGCAGATAAGAACTGAATCTTTCGGCGCTCCTCTGCCCGACGGTAGGAAATTTTTTAAAAAGATTGATTAATTCCTCTAAATGTTTTGGGTATAAAGCCATCTTACTCCCCCTTCCTGGAGGCAATTTTCCCTCCAAAAAGGTCAAGAATATTTTTAATTTTCTTTTCTTCTTCCAGGGTTAACTCCCTTTTGCTGCCGGCCGGTTTGGATGGTTCTATTTCTTCCTCCTGCTCGCCAAAGGCGGTTTTAACCGTAAACTTTTTGCTGAATTTTTTTCCCAATATTTCCTCAATAATCTTTCGATTTTTCCCCACCATCTCTTTATGAAAGCCATACTTTCTTCCAAATTCAACCGTGACTGACTCATCCTCGACCTTCTTGATTCTACCTTCACGCAAACAGGCTTCCAACGCCTTTTTGTTCTCTTTGACTTCCTCCAGAACCAAAGGCCAGACTTCCTTTATTTCTTCATCGCTGATAACATAAGAGGTTGTGGGTTTAGTTGTTTTCTCTTCTACCGGGGGAGTTTTCTTGCTGAAATCCTTGAGCAAAGAGAAAAGGAAAACTTCAGAAGCAATGGAGGCCGATTCTTCTTTTGCCACTTCTCCCCTAAATAAGAAGATTCTCTCGATAATTTGAAAAAGCTCTTCCGAAGAAAAATTTCCGCTTTGTTCTTTTAAGGATTCCCGGGATTGGGCATTGATATCCAGAAGAGAAGAAGGAATATTCTCTTTTACCAGAAGGATATTGCGGAAATAACCGAGAAGACCCGTAAAAAAACAACCCAAATCTTTCCCCTGGCTGATTAATTTATGGGTAATGGCAAAGAGAGAGACAGGATTATTATTAATAATAGTTTCAACAATCTTAAAATATACTTCTTCTTCCGTCAAACCAAGCAAATCATTCACCTCGGCAAGATCTATTTTATCTTCTTCGCTAAAGGAGATAAGTTGGTCTAAAGTAGAAATGGCGTCGCGCAAGGAACCCGAGGAAAAGAGCGCTACTTTTTTCAATGCTTCTTCCTCTGCTTTTACGTTTTCTCTCTCGGAAATATTTTTTAACCGGACCAAAATCTCGGCAGTTTTGATGGGTTTAAAATCGAAACGCTGGCAACGGGAAAGAATGGTTGGAATAATCCGTTCCGGCTGGGTGGTGGCAAAAATAAATTTGATGTGCGCCGGCGGCTCTTCCAAAGTTTTTAAAAGAGCATTGAAAGCCTCGGTAGTAAGCATATGCACTTCATCAATGATATAAATTTTAAACCTTGATTTGCTGGGAATAAACTTTACATTCTCCCGGAGGTCTCTAATTTGGTCAATCCCCCGGTTGGAGGCCCCATCAATCTCCAAAACGTCAATATTATTGCCGGCGGTAATCTCTTTACAAGAATCACACTGATTGCAGGGGTTAGGGGTTGGTCCTTTTTCGCAATTAAGGGCTTTGGCTAAAATTCTGGCCAGGGATGTTTTCCCCACTCCCCTCTGCCCGGCAAAAAGATAGGCGGAAGCAATTCGCCCGGACGTGATGGCACGAGCCAAAGTCCTGGTAATATGTTCCTGCCCGATTACCTCTTCAAAATTCTGCGGCCTATATTTCCTGGCCAAAATAACATACATCTATTCCTTCCTTATTGCTTTGGGTTCAGGTGAGGCAACCGAAATACCCCTTTGTTGGCGGAGTTCCTCAATCTGTTGTAACGATTTTTCCAGTTGATTGCGCCGGGTAGAGGTAAGATGGACAAATTCGGTCCGGGCTTCATCAATTCTCCTTCCCATTTTATCCATAGATTCACAGAATAATTTATATTGCTTATTGAAAGCGCCTAATAAAGATAATATTTGTGCGGCTGTTTTCTCCAGATTAAAATTATCTACGGCCTGACGGATAATGGCTAAGATAGCGTAAAGAGTGACAGGGGAGCAAAGAATTACCTTGTTTTTCAGCGCTTCATCGGTAACACTGCGGTCGCTTTCCTGGATAAAGGCATACACTTGCTCGTTGGGAATAAAGACCAGGACATAATCAACCGTATGTTCTTCGGGATTAATGTAATCCCGGGTAGTTACCTCCTTGATTCTATCGTTTACGTCACGCAAAAATTGGGATTTACACTTTTCTTTCTCGGAGAGATTCTCTGTTTCCAGATAGGAAACATAATTATCCAGAGGGAATTTGACATCCATATTTAGTTTTAAACCCTGAGGCAAAAGGAAAGTGTAATCCGGCCGGGTTGCGGTTGCTTCCAGGACCTTTTGTTTTTCGTAATTGATTCCTTCCGTAAAACCGGCAAGACGAAGCACATCCTCGGCCATTCTCTCTCCCCACTGGCCCCTTGCTTTTGGATTGGAAAGAACCATTCTTAATTGATTGGTGGTCTCCTGCAATTTGCCGGTCTGCTCGGCTGCTGATTTCAATTGAGCAGAGAGCTCGCCAAACTTTTTTTCTCTATCCTTCTCAAAAGTTTTAACCAGATTTTGGACGTCTTCCATCTCCTTCTTCATTCCCTCTAAACTCTGGTCAATCAATCTTTTCTTGCCCTCAAGTTCTTTTTCTCCGGATTTCGTCTGCACGGCCAGGGTTTCGTTGGCAAGTTTAAGAAACGCTTCAGTATTTTTGGAGAGGGCATCCAGAGAAAGAGTGGAAAAAGAATCCTTTAATCTTTCAACAACCGCCTGCAAATCCTGCTCCTTTACTTCCTTTTTTTGTAAGCGTCCAATAAGAAAAAGCAAAAGAATTATAATAACTATCCCGATTAAAGATGGAACAAGATATGCCATTATCTTTTTTTATTTAACCACAGATAACAGTTGCACTGTCATTGCGAGTCCGCCATTGATTCAGTGGCGGACGTGGCAATCCCAAAAGAGAGATTCTTCGCCTTTGGCTCAGAATGACACTGACATTAAAGTTTCCTTAACTATTTCCTTTTCCTGAACCGCTAATTTTTGCGTTACCCTTCCTCCTCTTTCCTCAATTATTCTTGTCAATATTCTTATCGCCCTTTCCTTACCCAACCCACTGCCATAGGTAACAAAGATAGAAATTTCCTTCCCCGCTAATCCCTGACATCTCTCTAAGTAGTTACTTAAAGCCGGAGCAGGGCTTCCCGCCCAGACCGGAGTGCCGAAGAAAATGTTATCACGATCTTTCAAGTTATAAAACCACGAATTTATCGAATTTTACGAATTAGAGTAATTCGCGTTAATTCGTGGTTAGAAAAAGGAAATTCCTATGCAATTAAATTAAGGTTTACCCCTTTTATCTTTCCTTTAATTTTAAAAAGAGCCCGCAGGGCATTACCCAGGAAGGAATGATTTTTTTCTTCAGAAAGACGAATCCTTTCAACATTCTTTCCCTCGGCCTCCAGTTTTCGGCCAATGCGGTTAGCAATCTTCTCTGTATTTCCGGTTAAGGAGAAATAGATAATTGCCGCTTTATTCATTTCTCGCTCCAGATATTGTGGCGAAGAATACTCTCTATTCTTTTCTTTGGCACATGCAGAACTCCCTGTTTGTCTTTCCAGTATTTGATTGAACCTTTAAATTTCTCGGTCACAGACCTTTCATCAGGATAACCCAGAGCAAGAACAAAATCAATCTTATATCCTGGTGGAATCTTCAAGAGCAGGCGTAATTTTTTTCGGTCAATCGAGCCAATCCAGCAACTGGCAATTCCTTTTTCCCAAGCCGTCAAAATCATATTCTCAATGGCGGCAGCGGCATCCTTTTCTCCGTATTTGCTAATCTCCTGGTTAACCAAAACTACAATGTAGGCGACCGGCCTTTTGCCTTCCGGGGGATTACCCGCCGGAGCAATATAACCGGCCCATTTCAAAGTGGTAAAGACTTTATCCAATAAAGGAGAATCATCAACCACAATATATGCGCAGGGTTGTAAATTAGCCCCCGAGGGTGCAAGCCGGGCGCTATTGACCAATTTCTTCAAGAATGCAAACGGTATCTTTTTCTGCTGGAACTGCCTGATTGTCCTCCGTTTCAAAATTATCCTGTATACTTTGTCCATTTAGTTTAAAATTATACCGCTTAAACCTGTTTCTTTTTGTTTTCTTTTAAATATTTTATGTCTAATTTATCCTTTTCTCTACCTGTAGATTTTTTATTTTTAATCAGATCTTGTTTTGAAAGGAAAGGGATTTTAAGATTTTCGATTTCAACATTTGTTTTTGCTTTGTAAGCATCTCTAAAACGGACACCATCAATGTAGGTGATAACATCAATTCTACGCGGGGCAACGCCAATTTGGAATATAATGCCTTCTTCCGAAAATGTTTTCTCGTTAATGTCTGATAACGGTGCACCGAATTCAGAAAGAGATTTATATATTTTTTTTGAGTTCTCGATAGATGCTTCAACCCATATATCAAAATCGCCGGTGGCACGGGGATAGCCATATATACCCATAGCGTAAGCACCAACAATGAGAAATTTTACCTTATTGTTTAATAAGATTTGTAATATTTCTTTGTAATCTTCGTTTAACATTTTCGGATTCTTGTAATGACCATAATTCAGCGGTGAGCTTCCACATAAAAGACAGTAATTTTTGAGGAGAAGCATCAACAAAACAATTTTCTTCTTTTGACATTCTTTTAAGCGATGCCTTTTTTCTCATTATTTTCATAACATTTACAGAATCCACTATCTTATATATCCTCTCGAAATGCGGAGAGGGGGAGATTTGAACTCCCGAGACCTTTCAGTCTACGCGATTTCCAGTCGCGCGCACTCGACCAGGCTATGCGACCTCTCCATTTTTTTATTTAGGGGTCCCCGAAAAATCATAGATTTTTTGGGGTGATGGCTATGCGACCTCTCCTATATTAATCCTACCTTTTTACGCCATCTATTCCGTAATTTAAGGTAATAAATGCAGACCTCTCGCCAACCGCATTCTCCGCAGACCTTAATCAGAAGAGAAAAATTTAATTTTTCCTTAATCCGGGAAAAGAGATTTTGGGAGGAAATCTTTCTGCCTTTTTTCAGGCCCAGAATCTTGAGCAGTTTTTGGTCCATTACTCTGGTTCTTTTAGCAGACCTTTTCCCTTTCTGGCAGACTCCGTCGGCCTGATAGGGACAGACCTCACAAATATCATCGCATTCATCAACAACTTCCACCAGAAAGTCATCCCTTCGTCTTTCCATCTTTCTCTTCACTTCCTCCATCTTTTTAATAAATTCCGGGCTATAACCTAATCCTCGAAAACCCTGAAGGCAGAGAAGGTGATGAGCCCTTATTTTCATCGATCTATCTCGCCATTATAGGACTTTTTAGGAAGAAGAGAAGCAGAGATGCTGGTCGCCAAGAATGCTTTGAGGAGATCTCCGGGAATAAAGGGCAAGACCGCCATCATCAGTATTTTAGAAAGGGTTAATTTCAACAAAAACCAAAGCCAAAGAGCACCGGCGGCATAGAGAATTAAAACTCCAACCAGCATTAATTTTAACTGAGGCCAGAAGAACCTATTGTTTATTTTTCTATCAACCTCTCTACCGATAAATAAGGAGGCAAGGATAAAGCCAATGAGATATCCGGCAGTAGGATTAGCAAAAAACGCGAAGCAGGAAAGGGAACTCCAGCCGGCAAACCAGGGGATTCCGGAAAGTCCCAAAACAAGATAAATCGCCATAGAGAGTCCTCCGTAAAATCTTCCCAGACAAACACCGCTTAAAAGTACCCCCAGAACCTGTCCGGTAATCGGCACTGGCGTAAAAGGCAAGGGAATTCTGATGCCGGCTAAAAGCCCGGTGCAAGCCGCCATTGCAAAGCAGAGGCCTATTTTATGAAGAGCCGAAAGGCTTTCCCGCCAAAGAAACGCTTCTAACCGCAAAGACTTAACTTTTTCAACCATATTTCTCCTTAAATTAATCGGACGCGGATAACATCAGGATTCTGATGAAGTGTCATTGCGAGGTCATAGACCGAAGCAATCCGACGAAGTCGTTGCGAGGAGTCCGCCCAGTAATATTGGCGGACGACGTGGCAATCTCATCTTTTCGTAGAAGTGAGGGATTGCCACGCTCATTGTCATTCGCTCGCAATGACGGGCGGTGCTGTTATCTGCGTGTATCTGCGGAAATTCCGCTACTGGACTATCATCTCTCTTCAGTAGGAATATGCGGGAAGATTAACTTCCCTGAAATTACTGACAGCAACTCTGCGTCCCATTTTATGTTTTGGAGCGGAGAGAGGAGGATTTGAACCCCCGGACCCGTGAAGGTCAACGGTTTTCGAGACCGCTCCAATAAGCCGCTCTGGCATCTCTCCTGAATCCTGCACGCCCAGGCGGACTTGAACCGCCAACCTACAGGTCCGCAACCTGTCGCTCTATCCAATTGAGCCATGGGCGCAAATGAATATTTTTTAATTAATCCTTTTTTAGCAGAACGCCTTCGGCAGCCTTTATTCCTGCTCCCAATTCAAACTTATAGCCTAATTCAGAAAGCGCCATTTCCAGAGCGCCAATGGCTAAAACAATATCCAGTTTATCAAAATAGCCAAGATGAGCAATGCGGAATATCTTTCCCTTTAATTTATCCTGGCCGCCAGCAAAATTGACGCCATATTGCTCTTTCAGCCGCTTGGTTAACTCAACGCCGTCTATTCCTGCCGGAACTTTCACCGCGGTTAAAGAGTCTGCCGGTTTTTCGGCTAAAAGTTCCAATCCTAAGGCTTTTACCGCTGCTCTGGTTGCTTCCGCTAAAATTTTATGTCTTTTGATAATGTTCTCTATTCCTTCCTCTTTAATTGAATCCAGGGATTTTTTTAAAGCAAGAATCAAAGAGACCGGCGGAGTAAAAGGAAAATCAGATTTCTCCAGAGATTTACGGTATTTTTTAAGGTCAAGGTAGTATTTGGGCAACTTTGAATTTTCTATTTTGCCCCAGGCCTTCTCGCTCACCGAAAGAAAGGATAACCCCGGGGGAAGCATCAAGGCTTTCTGGCTCCCGGTAATCACCATATCCAGATTCCATTCATCGGTTTTGCAGGAAATAGCTCCCAGCGAACTAACCGCATCAACCACCAACAAGGTATCGGAAAACTTCTGTATGATTCTGCCAATACTTTTGATATCGGTAAGTACCCCGGTAGAGGTCTCGCAAAGGGTCGTAAAGACCGCTTTAATGTTCTTTTCCTGAGTAAGAATTTTTTCAACCAATTCCGGTTTTACCGCTTTTCCCCACTCCACATCAAGAGGAACAACTGCAATCCCGTAAGAAGAGCAAATTTCTTCAAATCTTTCCCCAAATTTACCCCCTTTAATTACCAGGGCTTTTTCTCCGGGAGAAAGAACGTTGCTTACCGCAGCCTCCATCGCTCCGGTACCGGAAGAAGCCAAAATAAAAACAGGATTTTTTGTCTGAAAAAGATACTTCAAACCTTCTTCTGCTTCCCCGGCAATTTTCATAAATTCCGCGGTGCGATGATGAATAATTGGTCTTGCCATCTCTAAAAGGACATCCTCGGGCACCGGCGTTGGTCCCGGAGTGAATAATCTCTTTTTCACTTTAAAGCCTCCTTTAACGCTTCATCCACATTTTCCACAAAAATAAATTCTAAATTCTCCTTGATTTTCTGGTCAATTTCGCTTAAATCTTTTTCGTTCTCCTTGGGTAAAATCACCCTTTTAATCTCTCCCCTCTGGGCGGCAAGAAGTTTGTTCTTTAGTCCTCCGATTGGAAGAACCTTCCCGCGCAGAGTAATCTCTCCGGTCATCGCCGTATCTCCTCTTAGCGGTTTTTTAGTCAGGCAGGAAACGAGAGCGGCAGCAATGGTAATCCCCGCGGAAGGACCGTCCTTGGGAATTGCTCCCTCCGGAACATGGATATGAAGGTCAAATTTCTTAGGGAAGTCTTTTTCAATCTTTAATTGGTCGCTATGCGCCCGAACATAAGAAAACGCCGCCTGCGCCGACTCCTTCATCACTTCTCCTAATTTCCCGGTAATCAAGAGATTGCCTTTGCCTTTCATCGCTAAAACTTCCGTAAAAAGCATATCGCCGCCGTATTCTGTCCAGGCTAAACCAGTAGCCACCCCAATCTTATCCTCCCTCTCCGAAACACTGAAGGTAAATTTGGGAACCCCTAAATATTTGGTTAAATCGGCCTGGCAGACATTTACTCTCCCCCCCTCCTCAATCCTCCCCCTCGAGGGGGGAGGCAGATGGGGGTGTAATCCAGTTACAAATTCTTTGGTCACTTTGCGGCAAATTGTAGCCAGCGCGCGCTCTAACTCGCGCACCCCCGCCTCCCGGGTATAATTTCTGATAATCAGAAGAACCGCATCATCGGAAATGGAGATTTCCTCCTCTTTTAATCCGTTGGCTTTTCTCTCTTTAGGAAAGAGAAATTTCCGGGCAATTTCCAATTTCTCCCAGGTAGTATACCCGGGCAGAGAAATTGTCTCCATCCGGTCAAGAAGAGCGAAAGGAATATTAACTTCGGTGTTGGCGGTAGTAATGAAGAAAACATCCCGGAGGTCAAAACCAACTTCAAGATAATGGTCGCTGAAAGAAGAATTCTGTTCGGGGTCAAGAACCTCAAGAAGAGCGCTGGCAGGGTCTCCGCGGAAATCAATGCCCATTTTGTCCACTTCATCCATTAAAAATACCGGGTTTTTCACCTTGGCCTTTCGGATAGATTGAATGATTCTTCCGGGAAGGGAGCCAATATAGGTGCGGCGATGCCCCCTGATTTCAGCCTCATCCCTGATACCGCCTAAAGAAAGTCTCACGAATTCCCTGCCCAAAGCCCGGGCTACCGATTTGCCAAGAGAGGTCTTGCCTGAACCAGGAGGTCCGACCAAACAAAGAATCGGACCTTTTGATTCATTGGTCCTTTTGCGGACTGCCAAGTATTCCAAGATTCTCTCTTTTGGTTTGGTCAGACCATAATGGTCTTCATCAAGAATTTTTTCCGCATTTTTGATATCCAGATTATCATTAGTTTTCTTGTCCCAGGGCAGAGAAATCATCCAATCAAGATAATTTCGTATAACCGTCGCTTCCGGGGAAAGAGGCATCATTTTTGAAAGTCTTTTGATTTCCTCCATAGACTTCCTCTCCGCCTCCGGGCTCATTCTTGCCTCTTTAATCTTTTTCCTTAAATCAAGAATTTCAGAGGAGGACTCTTCTTTCCCTAACTCCCGCTGAATCGCCTTCATCTGCTCCTGCAGATAGAAGTCTTTTTGTGTTTTCTCTATTTTCTTGAAGACTTTGCCCTGAATTTTTTTCTGAACACGAAGAATTTCAATTTCACGATTAAGAATACCGGCTAAAACCTTCATTCTCTCTTTAATTTCAATGCTCTCCAAAACTTTGCTCTTATCTTCCATCTTTAAGGGAAGATATCCGGTAATATTATCGGCAAGCCGCTGCATATCCTCAGTAGCAATAATCGTGCCGATAATCTCCCTGGGCATAATCGGATTAAGTTTATTGTATTCTTCAAACTCTTCAACCACGGCCCGGCGTAAAGCCTCTATCTCCATATTTTTTTCAGCTTTTTCTTTAATCTTCTCGCCGGAGAGAGCAAAGTATTTTCTGTCGGAGAAAACTTTTGAAATTTTCAATCGGAAGAGACCTTCTACCAATATTTTCATTGAACCATCCGGTTGCCGTAAGGACTGGAGAATCTTAGCAAAAGTGGCAAAAGGATAGAGGTCAGAGAGTTTTGGTTCTTCCTGGTTCGGTTCTTTCTGGAAGGTAAGAGCGATGAAATTATCACTACCCCTGGCTTCCTCAGCGCTATTGATTGAACGCTGTCTCCCAATCAGGAGAGGAAGGACCATCGCGGGAAAAACTATCGTATCCCGCAAGGGAATAAACGGCAAAACCTTCTTTACTCTAATCTCCTCTATTTTTTCTTCTTTAAACATTGGTCTTTTACTTTTTGCTTATCTGCAGCACTTCGTTAACAATTCCGTATTTCACGGCCTCCCCCGCGGTCATAAAGAAATCCCGGTCGGTATCCTTCTCAATTTTCTCTAAGGATTGTCCGGTATGTTTGACCAGAATTTTGTTCACATACTCGCGAAGCCGCAACATCTCCTTGGTCTGGATAGAAATGTCTGCCGCAGCCCCCTGGGCAGCACCCCAGGGCTGGTGAATAAGGACGCGGGCTGAGGGCAGAATATAGCGCTTCTCCTTTGCTCCTCCCGCAAGAAGGACTGCCGCCATACTTGAAGCCTGGCCAATACAGTAGGTAGCAACATCGCACCTCACAAACTGCATGGTGTCATAGATTGCTAAGCCAGCGGTAACCGAACCTCCCGGAGAATTAAGATAAAGACTAATATCTTTCTTTCCGTCCTCCATCTGCAGAAAAAGCATTTGCGCCACGGCAATATTGGCGGCCATATCATCAATATCTGAACCAATAAAGACAATTCTATCTTTCAACAATCTCGAATAGATGTCATATGCTCTCTCTCCCCGGTTAGTCGTCTCAATCACATAAGGAATCAATTGACTCTTCATAATGTCTCCTCCTTTTTTGGACGCAGATAAACGCAGATGGACAGGATTAAAGATTCAGTATTAAATTATTTACTACTTACTATTTATTTTATTTCTTATTCCTGTTTTATCTTGAAGTTATCTGCGAAAATTCCGCTACTGGACTATCATCTCTCTTCAGTAGGAATATGCGGGAAGATTAACTTCCCTGAAATTACTGACAGCAACTCTGCGTCCGATTAATTTAATTGCATAGGAATTTCCTTTTTCTAACCACGAATTAACGCGAATTACTCTAATTCGTAAAATTCGATAAATTCGTGGTTTTATAACTTGTTTATCTATGTGTTAAATCTGCGGTTAGGTCAGACTTTACCGTTTCCGGGTATATTCTGGGTCGGATTTTGCAACTCTTACAACCAGGAAAACCCTTTATTCCTTTTCTTAATAACCCTTCAATTACCTTTCTGCAATCGCTCATCTTAAAAAGGATTGCTTCCCCAACCCCAATGCTGATGCGTTTTTCCAGTCCCCTTTTTTTCATCGCTTTAGCATAAAAAACTTTATCATCTATCGGACAACTCTTCTCCCGCCAGCTCCAGGTACGCAGTTTTACCATCTTCCCGCTTGGCAATTTCACCGGATATTCCCTGGTTCTTTTCCCCAGGCAGAGAACATTATTGCTCATCTCAACAACGTGATGAAAGGTATTGGAGGGATAGTCTACGCCAAGTAATAAAACCTTCCCTCCGTTTTTTTCTAATAGATCAAGGGGGGAGCCTTCCCCCATCGTAGTGACCTTGTGGTGATTTTCCACATACCCTTCAGCTTCCCTGCCCCAGGCCGCAAAAGGATGAGTAGGATTTAAGGAGCGATAAACCTCTTTCATCCTCCAGAACGTATCCGACACTATTCCATTCTTTGTCGGTGTCTCTTTTGGGCTATAGTATCCCGGACCACCTTTCTCAAATGGAGCATCATGATTAAAGGTAGGCATCATTAAAATCCCTTTTTCACTGATAGTTTCCATCAAGGCTTCACAGACTGTTTTCGCTCCACCCTCAACGTAGCCAAGGCTTGATAAGGAAGAATGAACCATTAGTTTGTCGCCTTTCTTAATACCCAATTTTTTTAAATCTTTTTTAAGGATTTCTTTATTTAATTTAACTTTATAATGAATTTTTAGATAGTCATATTTATCTAAAAAAACAAAGTATTTTATTAAATCAGAAAACTGTTTTTCGCTTAGCCTCTCCTCTAATTCATAATTCAATAATCTAAAAATCTGCAAGAGGTCCTTTTTCCCATCTGCCCAATTTAGAGCTTCATCGGCAAACGCCGGTTTATTTCTCCTTTGTTCAAATGGCACTCTGGCTAAAGAAAAGGGAAAGCCGGGGGTTATCCTTTCTATAACAATGTTTTCGGCGATTTTTTCTTTTTTGGTCAATTCTTTTTCCCCAACTCTCTCTTTTGGTAGCAGGGATAAAACTTTCCTTTTTTCTTCTTCAGATATTTTTTCTAATTCCTTTTCTAAATCCTCTGTTTTCTCTTTTGGACTTAATTTCTTTAAAGAAACAAATCGTGCTTTCTGCCAGGAAATATTAAAGTTCAATCTCTCTATTGCCTCATTATAACTAATTAATCTATTGCTTTCCTCCAGAATATTTATCTTTGCTTCGATTAAAAGAAGATTCTTTAAATAGTTAATTTCTCTTTTATCTAACGAAGCCAAGAAATAGGCGTAGGTGGCAATAAGAGTAATGAGCCTTTCGGTTAAATTCCAATCAGTGATTCTATCAAATGCCTCTAAAGAATTATGGTGGTATTTCCCCGGGTCGGTCCAGAGCCAATTGACTGGAATTCCAATAGTTTTATCAGCAATGAAGGTATCGTCGGAGAAATTCCCCCTCTCCATTTGGCAGGGATAAGAAGATAGATAATTTTTTGCCATATTTTGCAAAAGCAAATCCCCGAAAAACGGAGAACTTGCCGGATTCATTCTTACATTAATTGGTTTCCCGGTTCTGCGATAATCGCAGGAAATCGTATCAAGACTCACCGCCGCCATTATTCTGTCTCTTCTCTCTTTCTCCTGATAAAATTGAGCGAAACCATATCTTTCCTGTGAGATTAAAAATCTTACTCCTCTTTTTAAGGGAGAAAGTTTACCATTTTTTATTAGAGCATTTAATAGTCTGGCAATCTCAATGAGAGTAGCTCCTCCGACAGCGTCATCATTAAGAAACGGTTCATAGACGTGGGCTAAAAGCAAAATTTCCTCTTTCCTTTGGCCGGGAAGAAGTGCACTTATTGTATCAATAGAACCGCGATAAATTTTGCTTTTCACCAAAGCTTTTACTTTAATCGCACCTTTTTTAAGCAACTTTGTCAGATAATCTCCTTTTCGCGGGGTGATGGAAAAACAAAATATCCCTTTTTCCTCTTTGATTTTGTACCATCCAGGCCCTTCTCCCCAACCATTTATCCACCAGGTGCCATCGGGGAGATCGGGATAACCTTCAGAATAGGAGGAGATGATGCCAATTCCTCCTTTTTTAACCACTTCTTTTCTAATTGTCTTGGGATGAGCAGATTGGATAAAGACGATCTTCCCCGTCAGAGATATATCTCTGACGGAGTTCATCTCCTCATAACTTACTACTTCTGCAATTATTCCATCTTTTGGTGTAGGAGCACATCTATTGGCAACACAGAATACCTCCTCTTTGTAGTTGGCTAAAATTGTATCAAAAACTTTTGGCTCAATTATCTCCAGAACAGCATCTTCAATCTCCCAGGCCTCAGGCATAATATGGTCGAGATAGGTCGTTTCTCCATCAGAAGAGATAGAAATCTTTTCAACGTCAGAAATCCCTGATTCTTTAAATTGATTAAGACAGAAATCAGCAGATTTATGGAAATTTTCATAAGAGAAATTTCTCTCGTAGTTATAGATTTGATTGCTATTTCTCTTTAGACTTTCTAAATTAAATTCCCGCTCAATAATTTGTAATATTTTTTGATACATCAACTTAAAACAATCTTTTTCTCCGGTTTCCAGATAATCCTGGCTCTCTTTTTTATAAATTCAAAAACTTTCTCCTGTTTTAACTGCTCTTTTATCTCTCCATTATTTTCCGGCTCTCTCTCTATTTTTGCTTCCCGTCTTAACCGGGTAATTTGTTTTATTCTTTCCGAGACTTCTTCTTCCGTTGCTTCTATCTTCTCCTTTTCCGCAATCTCTTTTAAAATAAACAAGGTTTTTATATCCCGATAGGCCTGCGGTTTTAATTTCTCAATTAAATCTTTAGCTATTTGTTCTTTTTCTTCGTTATTTTTCCCGGTTAATTCTAAACGGGAAAAATGCGCTGAGGCAATTTCGGAAAGTCTCCTCTGGACTAGGGTAGCCGGCACCTGTAATTGGCTGTCTTTTTCCAGTTGGCTCAATAACTGCTCCTCCTCTTCCCTCATCTCTTCCCAGACCAATTTTAATTCCAGATTTTTTCTGACCTCTTTTTTCTGTCTCTCCCGCTCGATTGAGGTTTCTTCCACCAAAAGCGATTTTTTAGTCTTTGCTAACGTTTCCTCTACTTCTTTTTCTTCTATTTTTCTTTTTTCTTTTCTAATAATGAGTCCGGTGTAAGCGCCCAGTTTAACTTCAGGCATTACTTCCAAATAGGCAGTGTATTTGAGGTTGTCTTCTTGCAAATCTATCTCTGAAACTGCCGGCTCAATGATTGAGGCAAGATTTTTCTCTTCCAGTGCTTCCTTCAGCGTCGCCGGAATTAATTTCCCGAGGACTTCCTCTCTGGCTTCTTCTCTAAAATGAGTTTTGATGATACTTAGCGGAGCTTTCCCCGGACGAAATCCGGGAATCCTTGCTGTCCTTTCCAGATAGGAATAGATGGCATTAAATTCCTTTTCTACCTTCTCTTTCTCAACCTCTATTTTTAGTTCTCTCCCGCAATCTTTCAATTCTTTCAATTCTATTTTCATAAGTATGTTATGGGACGCAGATAACATCAGGATAAAACAGGATTCTAATGAAGCGGATAATGAAAGTTTTTAATATTATAGTTTATTAGTCTTTATCTGCGTGTATCTGCGTTAATCTGCGTCCGATATTTTGTGAGCGGGCGATGAGAATCGAACTCACGCGATCAGCTTGGAGGGCTGACGTTCTACCATTGAACTACGCCCGCATAAATTATACATATCACCACGAAGACACGTTCGCCCAGAATATTGGCGAATCAATCCGCCCAGCAATATTGGCGGACGCCAGTAGTATTGGAGGAAAAACTTGAAAGTCCCCTCTATCCGCCCAATCTTCACTGGCGGGCAAAAAGAGGGGAAAGCACGAAAAACTACAAAATACTCTAACCACGAATTACGCGAATTTCTCTAATTAAAAACTGACACGAAGTGTCACCCTGAATGTCAATGAAGGGTCTCATGAGATTCTTCACTTCATTCAGAATGACATTATTCTTTTTACTCTTTAATAATTCGTATAATTCGAGAAATTCGTGGTTGCTATTTTCTTTCGTATCTTCTTTAACTTCGTGCTTTCGTGGTAAATGTTTTAAGTGGGCAGGGGAGGCTGCTAACGCGACGAATAAGGAGCGTTGTTAGCAGGCCCGCCGAGTCAGTGAGGCGGGCTGGGAATCCGACCTATTCTCCCTTGA
>Ga0210004_1000486_pt1 | contig 24405 bp, 27 predicted proteins | sample CryGey13umfilter_FD_185450 | JGI IMG/M metagenome (GOLD analysis project Ga0210004, IMG submission 185450) | Groundwater microbial communities from aquifer in Utah, USA - Crystal Geyser 4/8/14 3 um filter (SPAdes) (version 3) | ecosystem: Environmental > Aquatic > Deep subsurface > Groundwater...
TCAGCCGGTGAAACCGGCAAAGCATATGGGATTGACCTCTCGGAAGGGATGTTCCAGATTGCGCAGGCAAAAATCGCCCGCGCCGGATTATCGCGCCGGGTCGAATTACGTCTCGGTGATGCGGCCAGGCTGCCTTTTGAAGATGATTTCTTTGATGCAATCTTTATCAGTTTCACGCTGGAACTTTTCGATACGCCCGAAATCCCGCTTGTGCTGGGTGAGTGCAAACGGGTGCTGCGCGAAGATGGGCGGCTCGGCGTGGTGGCATTGGAGAAAAAAGATTGCCGGGCCGTAAAAATCTACGAGTGGTTCCACGCCCGCATGCCCGCCCTCGTGGATTGCCGTCCCATCCACGCGCGCAAGACTATCGAAGCGGCCGGATTCGAGCTTGCCGAAGCCAGCGAAGAGGCAATGTGGGGATTGCCGGTCGAGATCGTCATCGCGAGGAAATATGGATAACAAGAAAAGAACAATCCTCAGCCCTTCTGCCCAGAAAGTGCAGGATACGCTGCACACCCTGAGCTTCAACTGCACCGTGATCGAATTCGTCGAAAGCACGCGCACCTCCGCCGAGGCAGCCACCCGTGTAGGCTGCAAGCTGGGACAGATCGCCAAATCGCTCGTCTTTCGCGGACAGGTGACAGGCAGACCCGTAATGGTAATCACCAGCGGATCGAACCGCGTGGACGAGGCCAAAGTCAGCCAGTATTTCGGCGAACCCATCGGCCGCGCAGACGCGGACTTCGTCCGCGCCGCCACCGGTTTCGCCATCGGCGGCGTCCCGCTGCTCGGTCACAGCCAGCCGATCGAGACGTTCATTGACGAAGACCTGCTGCAATACGCCACGATTTGGGGCGCGGCCGGCACGCCCAACGCGGTCTTCGAGTTGACGCCGGATGATTTGGTGAAAATGACCGGGGGGAAAGTGGCCAGGGTAAAAGCGTAGCGCGGAATTCATTCCGCATACATTTTTCAACGCGAATACCGCTAATGGGCAAATGGCGCGAATAAAGTTTAAAAAACATTCGCGAAATTCGCCTATTCGCGTCATTCGCGTTGAGGTTTTTCCACTCAGAAACCACGATTACTCGTCGAGCAACGCCTCTTTGGCTTTCTTCTGTTGTTTGCCGCGCTCGTCGGTATTCAGGATGCGCTTGCGGATGCGGTACGATAGCGGCGTCACTTCGAGCAGCTCGTCGTCGGCCAGATACTCGATGGCCTCGTCCAGGCTCATCTGGCGCGGCGGCGTCAGGCGGATTTCCATGTCGCCGCGCGAGGAACGGACGTTGGTCAGGTGCTTCTTGCGGCAAACGTTGATGGCAATGTCGCCGGGGCGGGTATTCTCGCCGATGACCATCCCCTCGTAAACCGCCACGCCGGGAGCGACAAACAGCATGCCGCGCTCCTCGGCGCTCTTCAGCGCGTAGGAAGTGGTATCGCCCGCCTCCATCGCGGTCAGCGAACCGGTGGAGCGCATCGCCATCGGGCCGGCCATTTCCTCGTAACCGTGGAACAGGGTATTCATGACGCCCATGCCGCGCGTAGCGGTCAGGAACTGGTAACGGAAACCAAGCAGGCCGCGCGTCGGGACGAGATACACCAGCCGCACACTCCCCTGACCCGTCTCCTGCATATCCAGCATTTTACCGCGCCGTCCCCCGAGCATTTCCACTACCACACCCACCGTCTCCGGGCTGGTCTCGATGTGGAGTTCCTCGTACGGTTCCAGCAGGCTCCCGTCCAGGGCCTGGCGCAGGATCACTTCCGGACGGGAGACCTGGAACTCGTACCCCTCGCGGCGCATGGTCTCGACCAGGATGGCCAGGTGCAGTTCGCCGCGCCCAGAGACGAGGAAGGTGTCGGAGGTCTCGGTCTCCTGCACGCGCAAAGAGACGTTGGTGCGCAGCTCTTCGAACAGGCGCTCACGCAACTTGCGCGAGGTGCTCCAGCGGCCTTCCTTGCCCGAAAAAGGCGCAGTGTTGACGCCAAACGTCATGCGCACGGTCGGCTCTTCCACTTTGATGGTCGGCAAAGCAACCGGGTGTTCCGGATCGGCCAGGGTCTCGCCGATGGCAATGCCCTCCAGCCCGGCCAGGGCGATGATCTCACCCGCCTCGGCCTGCTCCACCTCGACTTTGTTCAAACCTTGATGCACGTAAAGGTAACGGGCTCGCTCCGGCACGTTCGCGCCGTCCAGTTTCAGGCGCGCCAGCGGCTGCCCGACCTTGATCTTCCCGGCAAAGATGCGACCGACGGCGGTCACGCCGCGGTAGTCGTCGTAGCCCAGGGTGGTGACAAGCATTTGCAGCGGCGCATCCGCGTCCACTTTGGGGGCGGGGATGTGGCGCAGGATCACGTCGAAGAGTGGACTCAGATCGGGACCCAGATCAGGCGTAAGTCCCGCGCGCTGCGTGGTGGCGACCGCGTACACGACGGGGAAGTCGGCCTGTTCCTCGGTCGCGCCCAGTTCGATGAACAGGTCAAAGGTGTCGTTCAAGACACGGGCGGGTTCGGCATCCTTGCGATCCACCTTGTTGACCACCACCACGGCGCGGTGTCCCATTTCGAGGGCTTTCTTGAGCACGAAGCGGGTTTGCGGCATCGGGCCTTCGGCCGCGTCCACCAGCAGCAGCACACCGTCCACCATGTTCATGACGCGCTCCACCTCGCCGCCGAAATCGGCGTGCCCGGGGGTATCCACGATGTTGATCTTGACAATCTGCCCGGTAAGCGGGTCCGGGATGGAAATGGCGGTGTTCTTGGCCAGGATGGTGATGCCGCGCTCGCGCTCCAGGTCGTAGGAATCCATGACCCGCTCGGCCACCTGCTGGTTGTCGCGGAAGGTGTGCGCCTGGCGCAGCAGACCATCCACCAGCGTGGTCTTGCCGTGATCCACGTGGGCGATGATGGCGATGTTTCTTAGATCAGTACGTTCTTTTAGCATAGAGAGTAGAGAGTAGAGAGTGGAGAGTGGAGAGTGGAGAGTGGAGAGTGGATACAACGGTCTGTCACCCGCCGGCCACGGTCTGATGCACACAAAAAACCCCGGCGTAGAGACCGGGGCGAATCCTTGGCGAAGTTGAAGTACCGGCGTGCGGCTGGATTGTATCACAGGTTGCGGATTATGGTCGCGGTTTGGGCGACCATCAGCGGACAGATTCCTGGAGAGTATGAGTCACCCATTCGTTCAGGCTGATCTTTTCCTGCGCGGCGCGGAGCGCCAATTGACGATGCAACTCGGGGTTGAGGCGCACATTGAAACGACCCGAAAACGGTTTTTGTGGCGCGATTTTATCGCGGGCGCACATTTCGAGGTAAAGATCTACAGACTGGTGAAACGAATCTTCGAGTTCCTCGGGGGTGCGGCCCTGAAAGGTGATCACATCCCGTAATCCCATCACTTCGCCGGTGAAGATTTTTCCTTCGGCGTCATATTCGACGATGCCCGCATAGCCTTTATATTTCAACATGGTACTGCTCAGACTGTCATGCTGAGGCCGTTCTGTGGCCGAAGCATCCCCTGTGCGGCGAGGAGACCCCTTCGCAGGCTCAGGGCAGGCTCTTCGCCACAGAACGGCTCAGGGTGACAAACCTTACAGGATGCTTGCCCGAAGCGATCATTACCTGTCCCGTTCGGCACGCAGGTTGCGCTGATATTCAACCGCGTTGATCCAGCGATTTTTCCACGAGCCGAAGGCAGCATGTTTTTTCAGAGAGCTTCGTTTTTTGGCTGGCTGAAGTGTGACTGTCACATCGGCAGCTCTCCCTGCTTCCCTTCCTGCTTCTTGACCTTCTCGGCCTGCTTGAACGTCCCATACGCGGACGGGGGCATGTCAATGCCCTTGCCCGCCAGCAGGTCTTCGACCGTCAAAATCTGGATGCGGGGATAATCCTTCTGCCAGGTTTTCGAGGTGAAGTAGCCCGCCGAAACTGCCTCGGTGACCATCTCCTGCGTGGGCGCTTCGAGCGTGACGAAGACGCCCAAGGCGGCTTCTTCGCGCTCCACCACGCCGCGCAGATCGCGGATATCGCCTGATTTGACGTGCCCGCTCTTGACCTGGATCAGCACGCGCTGCAACTGGCCCTTTTCCTCCAAAAAGTTAAGCACACCGTCCACGCCCTTATCGCTGCCCTTCTTGCCTTCCCGCCCGCCTCCGCCGCCCAGCGGCTTGGCCTGCACCAGCGAGAGCGCCCACCACTGGAACTGGTAACGGTCGGAGCGCGCCAGTTGATGCGCTGAACCTAAATCTTCCGGCTCGCCGATGACGGCGTAATCCTTCTTCTCGACCAGGTCGAACATGTCTTTCAGGCGGTATTTCATCAGCGAGATCGAAAGATGGGTGATGTCAATCCCGATCCAGCGGCGGTTGAGCTTGTGCGCCGCCGCAATCGCCGTGCCGCACCCGCAGAACGGATCGAGCACCCAATCGCCTTCGTTGGACGAGGCTTGAATGATGCGTTCCAGCAGTGCCAGCGGCTTCTGGGTGGGGTAGCCGAGACGCTCATTCGATTGAGAACTAATCATTTCTATATCATCCCAAAGGTTTTGAACGGGTTTACCTTTGAGTTCATCCAGAAATCTTTTTCTCTGTATACGCCCGTTGGGACTTTTAGGAAAATATAACCTGCCTTCTTTGTCCCATTGCTCCATTTTTTCACGTGAGATGGCCCAACCATTGCTAGGCGGTTTATAACCTTTGTACTCATACGTTAGATTCGGGCGAGGAGACGGGCTTGACAAGTCTGCTATGCGGTATCTCCTGCCAGTTTCATCGGTGAACCGATAAAACTTTTCGATATATTCTTCATATCCGTCAGCTTCGAAATTGAACTGCGAGTAAAAAAGGTTATCATCTGATTTGCTGTAAAAGAGGAGGGTATCAGTTGAATTTCCAAACTTATTCGACTTGTGCGTCGTTTCGCCACGTCCCGTTTTCCTTTTCCAGACAATTTCGTTCCTGAAATTCTGAACCCCAAGAATCGTATCCATCACAATCTTGAGATAATGGCTGGCGGTTGAGTCGCAGTGCAGGTACAGGCTGCCGCTCGGCTTGAGGACGCGGTGCAGTTCCACCAGCCGCGCGGCCATCATGGTCAGGTAGGCCATCATCTGGTTTGTGCCAACAAACTCACGCAGTGCGCCGAGCATCGTCACCACGTGCGAAGGGGCGTTCTGGATGAGTTCGTGGAACGTCCGCTCGGCAGAGGTGTTCCAGTGCCAGGTATCGTCGAAGGCGGTGATCTGCGCCTCGGCCTCCTCGCCACGCTCATTCTTGAACAGCACGTTGTACGAGCGGTTGGAATTGAACGGCGGGTCGAGGTAGATCAGGTCAATGGATTCATCCGGCACGTGCTCGCGCAGGATGGGTAGGTTGTCGCCGTAAAAGAGGGTGTTTTGGGTGATGGGCTTGGGCATGGGGTATCCCCTGAGATGGATTGAAAATGGAAAAATCACCAGACCACTTCGACCAATCCTGAATCGGTGATTCCCCCGTCCGCCGTGATCAAAGCGGAGCCCTGGTGCAAGGCTTCGGCTGTAATCAAACGGTCATGAATATCGGGGAGGATGGTTAAATGTTGGATCGCTATGGCGGTATCCGGCATTAGTGGAGCAAACTGGAAACCGGAGATAGCCCGCAATTCCGAGAGAATTCCATGAAATTGGATCGTGCGATGCTTCTCAGCGAGCATGACCATTTCGGCAACTACAATCGCCGGAATCACCACTTGAGCATTTCCGGCGGCAGTTTCGTCAAAAGCAACACGCGCTTTGGACCCGAGCCGGGGAGAGCCTACCAGATACCAGATCAGCGCGTGGGTATCAGTAACGAATTGAGGCATGTCACTCCGCCTCTTTCAGCAAGCGCGCCTGTTTCCTCAAACTTTGGTCCCAAAGGCCCTTGGCTTCCAGCATCTCATCGTCCGTGATAGCCTCCAGTTCGGGGAACGCGCCGAAAAGCGTCTTTTTTGTTCCGCCTTTTTCCGCGATGGTTTTCACCTGAACCTCCACCACGATATTCTCTGGCAGATTAAGCCGGGTTTTGGGTCTGAGAATTCCATCCCGAAAAACAGCTTGTACCGTGATCGTCTCCATAACAGCCTCCAATCCAATTATACGCCAACAAAGCATAAAAAAGCCTCGCGGACTATCCTCCGCGAGGCATATCATCTTTCCGACCTTCTTATATTTCAGCCTCGCTCATAAATCACTTTTCCCTCTCTCAGGGCCGAGCGCAATACTGTCCCCACCAGATTGCCACGCCGCCGAATTTCATCCGGTGTGGTGACAAGTATATCCTTTGCCGCCGGAAAACCCGCCAATGCACGCCGGATTTCCACCGCCGCCTGCCGGCGATCAACCGTTCCCGGCAAAACAACCAGTAGATCCACGTCGCTCAACTGGGCCGCATCGCCGCGCGCCTGCGAGCCAAAGAGGATAACCTGCACCGGATCGAAACGGCGCACAATTCGTCCGGTCATATCAGCGAGAAGAGTCTGAGTCACCATCATGAACCAATTATACAACACACCGCCCCCTCCCGGCCCCCCTTTCATCCCCCCATTTTCGCAGAACTGCGCGAAAATGGGGGGACAGAGGGGGGCAGAATTTGGGGGAGGAGAAGCGCTTCATAGCGACAATGCGGGAATCGTCTGCGCAATCAAAAGGCCCCGCATCTCTGCGAGGCCTCTTCACTGCTTACTAATCACTGAACACTGATCACTGCCCTACGTGCCTTCCTCCCACGAATTCAAATACTTGACCTGCTCCTCGGTCAGCGTGTCAATCTTCACGCCCATGGCTTCCAGCTTGATGCGGGCGATCTCGGCGTCAATATCTGCCGGCACGGAGTAGACTCGCTTCTCCAATTTGCCGGCGTTCTTGACCATGTACTCGGCCGCCAAAGCCTGGTTCGCAAAGGACATGTCCATGACCGAGGCCGGGTGGCCTTCGGCGGCTGCCAGGTTGATCAGGCGGCCCTCGCCCAGCAGGTTGATATGGCGGCCATCTTTCAGCTCATACTGCTCGACGAACGGGCGCACCAGCTTCGGCTCACCCTTCGAGAGTTCCTTCAGCGCCGGGATGTTGATCTCGACGTTGAAGTGGCCGGAGTTGGCGACGATGGCATTATCCTTCATCGCCTCGAAGTGATGCCGGTCCACTACGTTGATATCTCCGGTCAGGGTGACGAAGATATCGCCGATCCTAGCCGCCTTTTCCATTGGCATGACTTGGAACCCGTCCATGACCGCTTCGAGCGCCTTGAGCGGGTCCACCTCGGTGACGATGACCAGCGCGCCCATGCCGCGCGCCCGCGAGGCCAGGCCGCGCCCGCACCAGCCGTAACCGGAGACGACAAAGTTCTTGCCCGCCAGCAGGATGTTCGTCGCCCGGACGATGCCGTCAACGGTGGACTGTCCCGTGCCATAGCGGTTGTCGAAGAAGTGCTTGGTCATGGCGTCGTTGACCGCCATGACCGGGAATTCCAACATCCCATCCGCGGCCATGGCGCGCAGGCGGATGACGCCGGTGGTGGTCTCCTCGGTGCCGCCGATGATGCCGGGCAGCAGCTCGCGCCGCTCCTTGTGGATGGTGCTGACCAGGTCGGCGCCGTCGTCCATGGTCATGTGCGGCTTGTGGTCGAGCGCCGCGGCAATGTGCTTGTAATAGGTGACGTTGTTCTCGCCCTTGATGGCAAAGACCGGCACCTCGAACTGGTTGACCAGCGCAGCCGCCACGTCATCCTGCGTGGAGAGCGGGTTGGAGGCGGTCAGCACCAGGTCCGCGCCGCCAGCGACCAGCGTGCGCGCCAGGTTGGCGGTCTCGGTGGTGACGTGCAGGCAGGCCGAGAGGCGCACGCCCTTGAGCGGTTTCTCTTTCTCGAAGCGCTCGCGGATCATGCGCAGGACGGGCATCTCGTGCTCGGCCCATTCGATCCGCCGCCGGCCGCCCTCGGCGAGGTTGATATCTTTGATGTCAAAGTTGCTCATCTGTTTCTCCTTTTTCGAGAAAATAGAGATTAAAGATCAGTGGAGCAGGAGAGACTACTCTCTATTCTCTGCTCTCTAATAACTTGTCCAACCTGCCCCTATCGTCGAAATGTTTCCGAAAGCGCGCCACGAACTCCGCGCGGGTATATGAATGATTCTGCGGCCCTTTCTGCTCCAGGCAGTATGTGGCGGCCAGCGCGCCCACCTGCGCGCACAGTTCCCAGCTCCAGCCGTGGGCGTAACCGGTCAGGAAGCCGCCGCGGAAGGCATCCCCCACGCCGGTCGGGTCAACGATGCGCTCCGGCGGCGCGACCGGGACATTGTACTCCCTGCCACCGGCATAGACGGACGAACCGTCCACCCCGCGCGTGATGACCAACACTTCCACGTGCCCGAGCATGGCAGCCAGGTCGTGACCGGTCTTCTTGGAAATCAATTCGAACTCATAATCGTTGACGAACAGGAAGTGCGCACATTCCAAGTCACGCGCCAACTCCGCGCCCTCCAGCCGCAGCACCTGCTGGCTGGGGTCGTAGAGATAGGGGATGTTCAACTCACGGCACTCGGCGGCGAATTTGGTCATCGCCTCCGGCGCGTTAGGCGAGACGATGACCAGGTCGGGACGCGGCCGGACCTCGGTCAGGCTCTGCTGCGCCGCGAATCCCATCGCCCCGGGCGAGAACGAGGCGATCTGCGCGTTGACCTGATCCGTGGTGGCGAAAAACGAGGCGGTGAACACGCCGGGGACAACCTTCACCAGCGTAGTGTCCACACCTTTCTCTTCCAGCCAGGCGCGGTATTCCTCGAAATCCTCGCCAACTGTCGCCATGATGCGCGGACGCCCGCCGAGCAAAGCCATGCTGTAAGCGATGTTCGGAGCCACGCCGCCGCGCTGGCGGGACATCGAATCCACCAGGAACGATAGGCTGATCTTCTCCAGCCGTTCGGGCAGGAACTGATCTTTGAACAGGCCGGGAAAGGTCATCAGGTAATCGTAGGCGACGGAGCCGGTGAGGAGGATGTCCATGTTGTTCAAACCTCGTTTTACGAAAGGGCACAGGTAGACAAGTAAACAGGTACACAGGTAAACAGGTACATGCAACGTGTCCACTTGTCTGCTTGTCTACTTGTTTACGTGTTTACTTGTTTACCTGTCTACTTTTTTACATACTTCGGCAAATTCTCATTGAAAGGTGGATACACAATCCCATTCTCCGTGACAATTGCCGTTATCAAACGTGCCGGCGTCACATCGAAGGCTGGGTTGCGCGCCCGCGCCCCCTGCGGGGTGACACGCTCGCCATGCAATTGTATATCCAAAACTTCCTGCGGGTCGCGCTCCTCGATGGGGATTTGCCTGCCATCTTCGAGCGAAAGGTCAATCGTGGAGGTCGGCGCCACCGAATAGACCGGTACGCCGTTATCGTGCGCGGCCAGCGCCAGCATGTAGGTGCCGATCTTGTTGGCCACGTCGCCGTTGGCAGCGATGCGGTCCGCGCCGAAGAAGACTTTTTGCGCCTGGCCGCTGCGCAGGAAATACCCGGCCATATTATCGGAGATGATTTCATAGCGAATGCCGTACTGCTCCAGCTCCCAGGCCGTCAGCCGCGCACCCTGCAAGCGCGGACGGGTCTCATCCACCAGCACGTGGAGGCGCTTGCCTTGCTCATGCGCCATGCGGATGACGCCCAGCGCCGTGCCCCAATCCACCGTTGCCAACGCGCCGGTATTGCAGTGATGGATGATGGTATCGCCATCGTCAATCAGCGCTGCGCCGTGCGCCGCCATGCGCTTGTTGATCTCCACATCTTCATCGGCGATGCGCTGGGCTTCGAATAAAATTGCAGAGTGCTCATCTTCCAGCGATCCCGTTACGCAGTACGCATTACGCAGCATTCTATCCACCGCCCAGGCCAGGTTGACCGCCGTCGGGCGGGAAGCGCGCAGGGCTTGCGCAGCAGATTCCAGGTCTGCTAAGAGACCGGCGGCGTTAGGGGCTTTCGATTCGCGCGCCGCCAGCGCCAGCCCGAAAGCGGCTGCCGCGCCAATCGCCGGCGCGCCGCGTATCGTCATATTCCGAATTGCCTCCGCAACTTCCTGGCAAGTCCGCAACGAGACGATGACCAGTTCGCCCGGCAAGCGGCGCTGGTCTATCATTTTGAGTTCGTTCGTGGCATAATCCCATTCGAGTGTGCGCATGGACGGGCAGGAAACGACGCTCTCACAAGAGAGCGTCGTCGCTTGCGGGCGTAGTTTAGCACGGGAGGCCTGGATTGGCAAGCATTGACATGACTCTGTTTCGCCATTATAACCATCGCCATGAAATCCAAACGTTTGCTTCTCTGGCTGTGGGTGCTCATCTCGCTGGCCGGATGTAATCTGCCATCTTCCGGCCTGACCCTGCCCCTCGGCCCGTCTGCCACACCCAGCCTCACCCCCACCCCATTCGTCCTCACCCCCACCTTCACGCCCACGCCGACGCCCATCCCGGCGGTGCGCGTCGAGACTGGCGACCGGGCGCTTTTTAATGGCGACTACGCCCGCGCCCGCAGCGAGTACCAGATCGCATATTCCACCTCGACCGACTCCGAGGTACGCGCCGCGGCGTTATGGGGATTGGGGCGCACAGAATACGAGGCCGGCGTCTATGCCTCGGCATTGGAAGCATTGCGCCGCTTGCCCGTAGAATTTCCCAATTCACAGCACGCCGCTTATGCTTATTTCCTGCTCGGCGAGACGTACACGAGCTTGCAACGGTACGCCGAGGCTGCGGACTCTTATGCTTTCTATCTCGCCTTGCGCCCCGGTGTGATTGACGCCTGCGCGCAGGAACGGCGCGGCGACGCCCTGGTCGCGGCCGGAGATTATCCAAATGCCATTGCGACCTACCAGGCTGCCCTGGCAACCGCGCAGCTCGGCGATGCGGTCGCCTTGCAGATCAAACTGGCACGGGCTTACGCCGCTTCCGGAGACTCGGCCACAGCCCTTAACATGTACGACGACATCGCTGCAAAGACGAGCAACGATTTCGTCAAAGCCCAAATGGATTTCCTGGCCGGGCAGCTCTATCAGCAGAACGGCCAATACGACCTGGCTTATGCCCGCTACCTGGACGCGGTGAACAATTACCCGATGGCATATGATTCCTATTCCGGACTGGTCGAGCTGGTCAATGCGCACGTTCCGGTCGACGACTTATACCGCGGTCTGACCGACTATTTCGCCGCCCATTTCGATGTGGCCTTGCTGGCCTTCGACCGCTACATCGCCGCCAATCCGCAAAATGATGGCACGGCAGTCTATTATAAAGCCCTGACCCTGGTAGCCCTGGACCGCTACGAAGACTCACTCCCGGTCTGGCAGCAATTCATCCAAAACTACCCAGACAATCCGCATTGGGCAGCTGCCTGGAATGGAAGTTTTTTCCTCCCGGGGCGCGCCTTTACTCAGTGGTATTTCCTCGGCCTGTATGATGTTGCCGCGCAAACCCTGCTCACCTTTGTCCAACAGGTGCCCGCTGATGCTAACGCCCCTATCTACCTGGTGGAAGCTGGTCGCATCCTGGAACGCGACGGGAAACTGGAAGAAGCAGCTCAAACCTGGAATCGGGTCGCTGATGAATATCCCGGCAGTGAACTCGTCCCGCAGGCGCTTTTCTGGGCCGGGATTGCCCGTTACCGCAACGCGAACCTGGACGAGGCGCTGGTCACTTTCCAGCGCAACCTGATCCTGGCGAGCGCGGCCGAAGACCAGGCGCGCGCCTATTTCTGGATCGGCAAGACACAGCAGAAGCGAGGCAACGCCGCCGCCGCGCAGACCGCCTGGCAGCAGGCCGCCGCCCTCGATCCCACCGGCTACTACAGCGAACGCGCCCGCGACACCTTGTTCGGCCAATCCATTTTCCAGCCGCCGCCCGCCTACAACCTGACCGGCGATTTGGCCGCCGACCGCCGCGCAGCCGAAGCCTGGATCCGCATCCAATTCAATCTCCCCTCGAACACCGACCTCAGCAGCCCGGGCGCGCTCCTGCAAGACCCTCGCCTGACGCGTGGCAGCGAATTGTGGAACCTGGGACTGTACGACGAAGCCCGCCTGGAATTCGAAGATCTGCGCCAGACTGTCAGCGAGGATCCGGCCGATAGCTACCGCCTGGCCAACTATCTGCTCGACCTGGGCCTATACCGGATAGCTATCTCCGCCATCCAACAGGTGCTGACTCTGGCCGGAATGAAAACCTATACTCAAATGCTGACCGCGCCAAACTATTTCAATCATGTCCGATACGGTTTGTATTATCAAGACTTGATCCTCGCGGCTGCCCAGCAAAATGGTTTTGATCCCCTCTTCCTGTTCAGCGTGGTATGGCAGGAAAGCCAATTCGAAGGCTCTGTGCATTCCTCCGCCGGGGCGCGCGGCTTGATGCAGATCATGCCCGAAACCGGCGCGAGCATCGCCCAGAACATGGGCTGGCCGCCGGATTACAGCGCCGATGACCTCTACCGGCCGCTGGTCAGCTTGAACCTGGGCGCTCACTTTTTGCGAACCAACCTGAATTACTTCGACGGCGACCTGTACGCGGCATTGGCAGCCTACAACTCCGGCCTTGGCAACGCCGAAATCTGGAAGGATTTGGCGGGCGGCGACCCCGACCTTTTCGTGGAAATCGTCCGCTATGAGGAAACGCGAAACTATATCCGCAACATTTACGAAATCTACATCGTCTATCGTTCGCTGTATGGCAGTTTGCCGTAATAACGTGCGACGAGGAACGCTCTTTGGCCTGTGCTATAATGGGATAAGCAAATCATCCCCAATGCCCATTCCAGGCTGCCAGAGACAGGAGGTCCCGATGAGTGATCAGGTTGCTGTCGTTGAAAAAAACATCCATATCTCTGCCGATCGCGCCAGTTACCTCAGCCGCATGGCTCAAGTCAAGGCATTGAGCGAAGATCAGCTTATTGAGAAGGCACTGGATATTCTTTTTAGCCTGGCTGACCTTTTAGACACCCAGGTCGAACGGCAGGGCTGGTCCTTCCTGTCAGAAGCTTCGCTTCAACGCGTCTGGGATAACGCCGAAGATGCCAGATACGATAACTGGAAGGAACTGTATGCTCTACCAACGCGGTGACGTTCTACTAGTTCCGTTTCCTTTCAGCGATCTAAGTGCAACCAAAGTCAGGCCAGCCGTTGTAATCAGCAGCCGCTACTACCATTCAACGCAGCCTGACATCTTGCTGGCGGCTATTACATCAAAGATATCTGTGGTTCCCGACCCGCTTGATTATCCGCTGAGTGACTGGCGATCTGCAGGTCTACGTTATCCATCCGCGTTCAAGCCTGTGATATTTACATTGGACCCTGGCAGAGTGATCCTCCACGTCGGCAAGCTCATAACGGTAGACATGACAGAGATAGACAGCCGTTTACGTTTGGCTTTGAATTTATAAACAAGCCCCGCCAACCAGAAACCCGTTTTCTCCAAGAAAACGGGTTTTTTTATTATCAGCTCATGCGCCGGATAATTCGTTTGTGGACGGTTTCGGCGTCCACGCCCATGATAGAGACCAGTTTATCCCGCCCGGTTTTTCCGGCCACAATATCCAGCCGGGAAACCGGCACCCCCAGCACCTCAGACAGGAACTTGAGCAAGGCCTCATTCGCCTGGCCCTCGACCGGCGGCGCGGTCAAGTGAATCTTGACTGTCCCATCGTTCAGGACTCCAAAGATCTCGTTCCGGCTGGCGCGCGGCGTGACGCGCACGGCCAGCGCGGCGCCCCTTTTCCCATCGTGTAATTCGTATTTTCGGCGCTCCATAACACCACCTCAAATAAGAAGGTTGATCAGAACCGTAGCCAGCACCTGAACCAGGATGATCAGGATCAACGGACTGAAATCAAACATGCCCACCAGCGGCACCACCTTGCGGATGGGGGCCAGCATCGGCTCGACGATCCGGTCTATCGTCCGCCTTATCGGGTGAAAAGGGGACATAAAGTACGACAAAATCACCTGCACGATGACGAGCAGGACAATGGCGTTCGCCAGAACGCTGATCAGTTTTGCGATAATAACGAGCACTCAATCACCTCATCGGTTATGTTGGCCGCGGCCCCAGGATGGCCTGGCCGATGCGAACGTACGTCGCGCCTTCTTGCACAGCAGCCTCGAAGTCAGCGCTGGTACCCATCGAAAGTTCGCGCCACTCAGCCTGCGGGAATTGCGCCGCCAGGTAATCGCGCAAGCGGCGTAAACGCTGGAAATAAGGCCGCGAGAGTTCGGCCTGCTCGAAGTACGGCGGCATCGTCATCAGCCCGCGCACGCTCAGGTGGGGAAATTGCAGCACCTGTCCGACCTCAGGCCGAAGGTCCGGCCAGCGCGTTTCGTCCCAGGCTGGCCAGCCGTACTTGCTCTCCTCGCCGCCGACGTTGAACTCCAGAAGCACCGGCAGGGTCTTCCCTTCCGCTTCGCAAAAACGCTCCAGCCGCGCCGCCAGCTTGAGACTGTCCAAGGAATGCAGCATGGTAAAGTGCCCGGCCACCAGGTCAGCCTTGCGGCTTTGCACGTGGCCGATCATGTGCCATTCTACCTCAGATTCACTTTTCAGGGCTGAAATCTTCGCCACGGCCTCCTCGGCATAGTTTTCACCGAGGACAAGTATCCCGGCCTCTATCGCCGCCTGAACCACCGCCAGCGGCTGGGACTTTGTGACCACGACCAAGCGGACAGCCCCCGGGTCGCGCCCGGACCCTTCGACAAGCTCAGGGCAGCGCCTGGCGGCTGCTGCAGCAATCTGGCCGAGCACACGCTGGTGCCGTTCGCGGATGGAGGAGACGAGGGATTCGTTCATAATTTCGTGGGACAAATTGACAATTTGTCCTACTTCAATCCGATCATCGCGCCGAAGCGACCTGTGCGGCCCTTTTCGGCGCGGTGGGAATACCAATCTTCGACGTGACAGGCCGTGCATAAACCGGCAACCTCGATCTGCCGGACGCCGGCCTGCTCCAACAGCAGACGGTTGGCCGCCCAAAGGTCGAAGTGTATGCCACCGTTCATTGTCGTCAGTAAGCCGGAGGCATCCTCGCCGAAGGCCTGCCGCACCTGCGCGATTACGTCCGCGCCGACCGCGTAGTGATCCGGGCCGATGGAGGGGCCGATGGCAGCCTGCAGGTCGGCCGGCCGGGTGCCGAACCGCGCTTGCATGGCCTCCACCGCAGCCCGCGCCGCACCTCTCACCGTTCCCAGCCAACCCGCGTGCGCCAGACTGACGGCCTTCCGCACCGGATCGTACAACAGGATCGGCACACAATCGGCGAAGCGCATGAACAGGGTCAGGCCCGGCTTGTCGGTCAGGATAGCGTCCGCCTGCTGGTGAGCGGATTGGGGCGGGTGAGGCGCGTCGGCGACGACCACGTTGACGCCGTGAACCTGCCAAACGTCGAAGAGCGTGGCCGGGTCCCGGCCGAGCGCGGCAAACGCCCGCAGACGGTTCTCCCGCACCCGCTCCGGTTGGTCGCCCACCGTCCCGCCGACGTTCAGCGAAGCCCACGGCGCCGGGCTGACGCCGCCCTGCCGGGTGAAGAGAGCCTGAGTAACGCTCGAGTCGAGCGACTCGAAGGAAAAATAACGAACGCCGGCGTGAGTCTGGAACGGCATCACTATGCCTTCGCCGCCACGACGGCAAACTTCTTCGCAAGCAGGCGGCGCGTATCCGCCATGACTTCCTCGATCACCGGGAAACCGTACCAGGCCGTGGTGAACCCGAACAAGAAACCGGTCAGCGTGCGCAGGAAGGGCGTGCTCTCGCGGTAGGGCAACACAGCATGGAGGGCAGGGAACGAGAACTGGCTGATGATCTGCGAAACACCGTCCAGTCCAATCGGGAACATGCCGACCAGGATCCAGACCCACCAAGGCAGGCTCGGAATGCGGCGGCCGGTCACGGCGTAGATCAGGCCGAAGAGCAGCATGGAGCCCCAGATGGCAACATCCCGTTCGCACAGGGCGACTTTGAAACCCAGGGTTGGACTGCCCTCGAACTGGCGCGCCCCCAGGCGGGCCGGATCGTTCTGATCCGTGATTCCGGTCACGGCCTCAAAGGTGGTCACGCCGGGCATATTGGCCGCGGCGTGAGGGTAATAGGCCTGTTCGCCGAACAGAAAAAAGGATCGAAAAGCCCATTGGTGGCATAACGGGCTATACACTTTATAAATGACCTCCGCAGCGCCGTTCGCGCCAACTTTCTTGAGCATGGGGGCCAGAAAAGGAAGTCCAACGTAGAGGAGCAAGAACAGATTGAATATCGCCAGGTAATGCCTGGAAAGCCAGTAAGAGACCCGGTCCGCGCGGGTGATGGTCTCGCCGCGCGCCACGGCGGCGCGATAGGTCTTATCGTCAATCCGCTCCAGCTGCGTCTGCCGGTCGCTGGCCGCGCCCAGCGTCTTTTGTAAATCCTGAGTCGTGAACGGCGCTTTCAGCCGGTATGGGCCGACCTCGACAAGCGGGATTTCCAGTGCGTAAGCAGATAACAGCGCCGGGTCAGAGTCAATATTGATCTCGACCAGGCGATGAGGGTATTTCGCTTGTAGGATTTCCAGGTCTGCTTTGGCTTGTTCGCACAGGTGGCAATCGGGGCGGGTGTAGAGGGTGACGGTAATCATGGCTTAGGGTCGAAGGTCGAAGGTCAAAAGTCAGAGGTCGAAGGTCGAAGGTCAAAGGTCGAAGGTCGAAGGTTTAAAGCCCGAAATCTACGAAAAGGCCGTAGCGAGAGAGCAATTCGAAGGTGCCCAGGAAGAGCATCGCACCGACGATCACCAGCAGGACGCCCATCGCAATCTCTACGTAACGCATCACCTTCCCGTACTTGCGCAAGATGACCGATACCCAGCCGATGCCCAATGCAGCGATCAGGAAGGGGATCGCCAGCCCGGCCGAATAAGCGCTTAACAATTTCACGCCGACGAGCACCGACCCGCCGTTCAATGCCAGGGTCAGGATGGCGCCCAGCACAGGCCCAACGCACGGCGACCAGCCGGCCGAGAAGAATACCCCCATCAAGGCCGAGGAGATATAGCCCCAGCGCGCATCAACCTGGGAATGCACGCGCAGGTCATATTCCAGGAAGGGGATGCGAAAGACGCCGATCATGTGCAGGCCAAAGATCACCACGATGATGCCGCCGATCTTGGCCAGCCAGGTGCGCATATTGAAGAGCAATCCGCCAAAGGCCGAGGCGGCTACGCCGAGAAAAATGAATACCATGCTGAAGCCCAATACGAACGCCAGGCCGTGCGAAAACGTCGCCCACCGGTTGCTGGCAGTATTTTCACCCCCCGCGGCGCGTCCGCCCAGATAGCCAATGTAGGCCGGCACCAGGGAAAAAACGCACGGCGAGAGGAAAGATGCCAGGCCGGCCAGGAATGCCAGACCAAGGCTTATATTTGCAGCACTCAATAATTCACCTCATACCAATATTAGAAATACCGCTCTATAACAATTACATGCGTGCCGCCGGGCATTGACACGATTATGTCACCTGGATCGAGTGAAACGACAGGGTTTGTCCACCGAAAAATCCACTTGGCATCATCAGGGCGAACATTAATGCAGCCATGCGAACGCGGATTACCGAAATCATTGTGCCAGAAAGTTCCATGGATTGCCATACCCTCCCCAGCGAACAGCGTTGTCCAAGATACTCCTGGTGTATCATAACCACCAGAAACTGTACCTCCAGCCATGTGAGTAGAAATAGACTTACGCCAAGTAATTTGCTCACCAAGAGGTGTCGACCAATTGTTCACTTGATTACCATTGGCATCCCACTTTCCACCGCTGGACATACGGCAGAAATAGACCTCCTTTTTGCCTTCGAAACAGGAGAGGGTTTGGGAGGTTAGGTTAGCCACAACTTTCTTTTCGTTGGGATCCACATCCGGGTGAATTGGAGAAACCTCATCTTCAGTTAATGGGCGGAAAGCCACCCCCTCAGCCCAAAAGATATCACCCGGGTTGCCAATGCGCTCGTTGATTCGATAAATAAGATTGCCGGTCATTTCGCTAGTCTTAATCTGGTCCACCCACATAATTTGGCTGTAGTACAAGCGAGTGGGCCAATTGTTTGTAACGGCCGTTTTCAGCCAGGGCGAAATGGGGGCCGGATTCTCCAACCTAAAGTCCACATACGGCACCGTGACTTCAACCCAGAAACCCTGCTTTCCAGTCGGCACAGCATTCAATGGCGTATTCGGTTGGTTGCGCACCGGCTGAAGGAAAGGAGCATATACAAACCCTTCCGGTGTTTCTACCCAAGTTGTGTTTGTACTGATGTAACCGACTTTAGTGCCAACAACCTCTCGCAACCATATGACGACTGTGTCTTCGTATATTGGCTTGACGGTAGTGCTGTTCTCATCTGGGCGAGATTTGATATCAACTTTTCCGAAATAACGATCTAAACGTCCCAGGCGGTCGGAAGCGGGGAAATCAGCCAGGGGCAGCGCACGGCGGAATGGGTTGAGCGCCAGTGTGCCCAGGCCGAGGCCGGCCAGTTTGAGAAAGTCACGGCGCGAAAGATTCGGCTCAGGCAGTTTCATGGGGACAAGGATACCCGCAAACCAGCCAATCGTCAACGGGGTGGTTATGATGCGATTAAAAAACCTCCCCCAAAGTTTGGGGGAGGGGAAGGGGTGGGGGCCACAGATGTTATTGAGTTACATCTCCCTGAACAATAGATCGCCCTACTCTCCCCTCGCTTTCTTCGTCACCCACGCCAGCAGGGACAGGGCGAGCAGGGTGAGCGCGACCGGCGTCAGGCCGGCCAGCAGGCACAGTAAGCCCATCAAGGCTGCACTTTTTCCATAGATGAGATAGATCAACCCGTCGCCGACGATGAAAAGCAGCAGTAGCGCGCCGCCGATCAGGCGGACGTTGGTCTGGCGAGCGTAGCGGCGCAAGTCACAAGTCATCTGACCTCCTGTCGCGGATTGAACCCCCAAACTGCGGGGGTGAACCAGCGGCGGCGCAAACGGTTCGGCCAGGCAAGCAATCGCTTGATTTCCGGGAGAGCCTCATCCACCGCCTCTTCGCCCAGGCGGATCACAACATGAACGTCCACCTTATCCAGCAGGCCGATATGACCCACAACCGGGCGGATGGCGATCTCCGGATCGTCCACCTGCAAGCGCAATTCGGTCAACAGACGCCCGGCCGCATCCACCGAATGAAGAAAGACCTCGAAAGCCTGCGCCACGCGGAATCGAGTGATGCGCTGAACGATCGGTTTCAGGATGGGGAACGGGAGGGAAAAGCGCGTCAGACTCCCCGTCTGCCCGACCAGGGGGGTCAAGATAACGGCGACCACGGGCAGGCGCGGCGCCAGGGAACGGGCAACGGAAACCGGCACCGGGTCCAGCACGCCGCCGTCCACCAGTTGATAATCCTGGATCGGTTGAGGCGGCAGGATGCCCGGCAGGGCAATCGTCGCCAGCACAGCGTCCAGCAACCGCCCCTGATCCAAAACGATCTCGCGAGCGGATTTGATGTCCACAGCCGTCAGCGCGCAGGGGATTTTCAGGTCGGCAAAGGTGCGCTCGCCAAGCTGTTCATGCAACCACTTGCTCGCCCCGGCCACCCCAAGCAGCGCCGGGCCGTCGCCTGGCGAGCGGCCAAATAGTTTCGTTTGATCTACTTTAGAGAACTGCGCCTCCATCTCGTCCGGCGTGTAACCGGCGGCATAAAAGGCCGCGATGATGCCACCCGCACTGCTGCCCGCCACAGCCCGGATGCGGAAGCCTTCCTGTTCCAGGCGGCGGATGACGCCCACGTGGGCATGCCCGCGCGACCCGCCGCCGCCTAGTGCAAGCGTGATGTCCATTGCTTCACCTTGAGCCTTCTTCCGGCGGTTTCAACCCCCGGAAGGATTTGAACAACAGCAAATCATACACGATTTTCAGCCCGCCCGACAGGAAGAATGGCGCGCTGAACAAAACCGGCACGGCCATCAGCAAGCCGCTCAACGATGGGGAAACCGCCGCCCCAACCGAGCGCGCAATCGTCGTCACACCCGAAGCCGCCGAGCGTTCGTCCGGGGCGACTACAGCCATCGTGTACGACTGGCGAGTCGGCACATCCATCTGCGAGATGCTGAAGCGAGCCAGCAGCACGCCAATCGCCAGCGGCAGACTCGGCATCAGCGGCACGAGTATCAACAAGATGTTCGACGGGATGTGCGTGAAAACCATCGTATTGATCAGCCCGAATCGTTTCGCAATCCGCGCTGCCAGCAGGGCCGAGACGCCCGCCAGGATGTTCGCCCCGAAGAAGATGCTTCCAAGCACGCCGCTATCCACACCGTACTTGATGTGGAACCAGTACGCCATCATGGATTGGACCAAAAGCGCCCCCGCGAAAGCGTCCATGGCAAACAAGGCCGAGAGCCGCATCACCACGGACCTGGAACGGTGCAGCCCTAGAACGAGTTGCGCCGCTGCCTTATCTGCCGGCCCAACCTCCACCGCTCCCGAAAGCAAGAGGAAAAAACCGGCGAGGATCAATCCGCCGAGCGCATAACCGGCAAGAACCAGCCGGTAGGAATCCAAAACCGAAAAGCCGCTGGCCTGCAAACCGCGCGCCAGCCAGCCGCCCGCCAGCGCGCCCGTCGCTGTGGCAAGCGAACCAGCCAGGGCATACCAGGCAAAAGTCCGGGTGCGCTCTTCGCCGGGCAGTAATTGCGTCAGCGCGGCCTGCTCCACCGAAAGGAACGGTCCGATTTCATTCCCGCTCGGACTGATAACGCCGATGACGGCAGCGATCGCCAGAGCAATGGGATTACGCGTGAAGATGAATACCACGCCCGCGCCAATCATCAGCAGCGCGCCGACGAGGAGCGTCCGTCTCCTGCCAAACCGGTCGGCGGAGGTCGTCAACCAGAGAGAGATGACGGCGTCGCCTGCCAGGGTCAGCGTGAGCAGCAGGCCGATTTGCTTTTCGCTCAATCCGGCGGCTGCCAGGTACAGCGCAAGCACCACCGAGAGAAATCCGTAGCAGAACAGGCGGACGATGCGCGTGGCAAAGAGGAGGAGGGTGTCGCGGTAAGAGCGAGACATACTCTTCGAGTACAATGTGTCCCGCCGCTACGATTTAGCGACATTCAAGCGGCACCAGGCGTACAGCGCGTCGTAGACCTCGAACTGGGCCGCCAGGTTCTCCTCGTCTTCCGGGAAACGCAGGCTGTAGCCGGAGGCAATCGCCTCCAGGCCGCGCGCAATGGGATCCTTATCAATATCCTCGGCCACGTCCGCAGCGTGGACGATCTTTGCCAGCCGCAGCAGACCGGGTTCTTTCAGGCCATACCTGGCGATGATGGACTCGAACGAGCAGCGTCCTTCGGTGTGACCGAGTTCCACATCCGGCGCGTCGAACGGGATGGCGCCGGTCTCCTTGACGACCTTCTCGATCTGGCCGGCCGGGACGAACAGGAACTCGGCCTGGTTATCAATGAAACGGGTGATGAGCCAGGGACACGCCACGCGGTCCACGTGAACATGGGAACGAGTAACCCACAACATGTCATCCTCCTCGAAAATCGAAGTGAATCTCAGAATTCGATTATACGCCCGAATTTTCGTCACAAGGTTGGCTTGGAAGTAATTCCCCCAAAGCCTCCAGAAGTGCGTCCACATCGGACGGCGTGTTATATCCCTGGATCGAGATGCGGACGAACTTCCGATCCTGCCATTGGATCAGCGGAACTTCAACCTGATACTCATCATATAATCGAGATTTCAGAGAGGTCAGGTCAGCGCTCAAGGGAAGGGGTGCAATCGCCATCTGGCTGTAGAAATCCGAATCGAGGGGATAAAGCGGGTGCATATCCGTCAGAGCGCAAATCCGCTCGACAGCCTGCCGCAAGAGCGCGTGGCATTCCCGGCGCACCTTGTCCCAATTGTGATCGCGCATGAACTGAATAGCGGACGGAACAGCCAGCGCGGCAGCGGGGTCTTTGGTGCCAGTCCATTGGAGATAATCAATGAACCGGGAACCGCTGGTTGTTTCTGCTGTAGCGTGGTAGCCCCAACTGACGATCAATGGCTCGACCAGCGGCTGCACCTCGCGCCGGGCGTAGAGGAAAGCCGCGCCTTTCGGACTGAGCAGCCATTTATGGCAATTACCCGTATAGAAATCCGCTCCGATGGCTGCCATATTCAGCGAAATCTGCCCCGGCGCGTGAGCGCCATCAACCAGGGTCAAAATGCCAGCCCGCCGCGCCCGCTGGCAGATTCGCTCCACTGGCAAGCGCAGCGCGGTCGGAGAGGTGATGTGGCTGAGATAGATGACCCTCGTGCGCGGGGTGACACCCTGCCAGAATTGCTCGATGATTTCGTCTTCAGACCGAACCGGTAAGGGAATGGACTGATGAATATAAGCCGCGCCTGTCTTCTTGCAGACAAACTCCCAGGTGTAGTCGCACGCGCCGTACTCGTGGTCAGTGGTCAGAACTTCATCCTCGGGTTGCAGAGCCAGTGAACGGGCAACGATATTGACTCCATGCGTGGCGTTGGGAATGTAGACGAGATCATCCGCAGCGGCATCGAGATATTCGCCAAGCGCCTGGCGCGACTGGCGCAGAAGCCCGTCAATCTCGCGCCCCAGGAAAAGAACTGGCTGGCGTTCCAGCCTGCGCTGCCAATCCTGGTAGGCAGCGAAGACCGGCTTGGGCGTCGCGCCGAAGGAGCCGTGGTTGAGGAATGTAACTGTGGGGTCGAGGAGGAAGTGCCGCTTGAGATTGTACATGGGGACAATTATAGCCACAAATTGACGGTATAATATTCCCAGAGACTTGAAAGGTTGATTATGGCTCTTCAAAATATTGACCAAATTCTCCAGCGTGCTGGCAATCTCACACCATCAGAGCGACTCTTAGTCGCGAGCCGTCTGATTCAAGGTGTGCGAAATGAAATGCCGACTCGCAAATCGCGCCGCAAATGGCGTGACGCGGCAGGCATCTTGCCATATCCCGCCCTCGGCGAAGATGCTCAAATTTACATTAGCCGCGCCCGCCGCGCGGATAATGATCGCCGTACTTGGGTAATCAGAGACGGTAAATGAAACTGGTTAGGCAGTTGGAATCTGTTCGTCGGATATTTCTCGATACCGCGCCTGTGATTTACTTTAATGATATTGACTTGAAGCGCGTGACCGAAATTCCAATCATTGTTCTTTCAGAAGAAGAATGACTTTTGTGTACGACACATCGCAAACGGTCTCATTGACATGATGTCCGAGACCGTTTTTCATGCCCGCGCACGTGAGATCGAAGAATTTCTTAAAGCTCTTCGATCCAATGCACCCAACTCAATTTCAAATCTTTTCGGCACCGATTAAAGAGACGTTCGTCCGCTGTCCAAAATTCCGCAACCAGCTTTTCCGCTAAAGCCAGATAAAAAGCGTCATAGGCTTTGGATTGACTAAGGTTGCCAGCCAGCTCGAGCGCGCGCTGACTCAACTCCTCATCTTCGTTGACGATTTCCACGCGCAAACCGTGGATCGTCCTCAGCGCATCTTCCGCTTCATCCGACGTGATTTCCTTTTGTGAAAGCAAGAACCGAACTGCGGATGTGGTTTCACTCACCCACAAGCGCGGGGCGCAGGGGGTGATTTGCTCGCTGTCAATGCGCTGCCAGAACCGCTCCAGGCTGTCGGTCATGTTCAGCGCGGTATTGACTGCGACATTAGCGTCCACGACCCAGTAACTCATCGGTCCGCTCTTCGCGAATTTGTTCCATAATCTTTACGGCATTTGTGATCGGTTTTCCCTTGCGTCGTTTCATCACGCGGGCTTTGAGAGCGCGGGCATTTTCAAGCGCAAGCAATCTTTCGCGCTGCTGGCTGTTATCTTCCCTCAACCCAACCGTGATGTATTCGCGTACAAGATCGCTGACACTGCGACTCTTCTGGCGCGCCAATTTTTCCAACGCCTGGCGCTGACGGCGTTCCAGCAATAGATTGACTCGCTGTAGGTTTTGCATACGAGCTCCTTGTGTAATGGCATTATACACACCCACATGCGCATGTGTCAATACTGTGCAAAAAAGGTGAGGTCAACCCAAGCGCGCCCTCGCGCCGCGCGGACGCTTTCATCCGCTCATCCGTTACAAAATCCGTTGACAACCCATCTCCCATCAAGCGGACTCGCCCATCAGCCCGAAGCGGCTTCCATGTTCCGAGCAGTGGACTTACGTGTGCCCGTTAGGGTATCCCCGCTCACCCACCCCTCCCCCATCAACGCGGACATTGCCAGACTCGGCATCGCCTTTTTATCGGTCATCTTCTGGTGGGTCAAATAGCGAAGGTTGATAAGCGCCTGTTGGATCACTAAACTTTCTTGGCTTGAATTTGCCAACATCGAGACCGCTC
>Ga0210004_1000489_pt1 | contig 24342 bp, 19 predicted proteins | sample CryGey13umfilter_FD_185450 | JGI IMG/M metagenome (GOLD analysis project Ga0210004, IMG submission 185450) | Groundwater microbial communities from aquifer in Utah, USA - Crystal Geyser 4/8/14 3 um filter (SPAdes) (version 3) | ecosystem: Environmental > Aquatic > Deep subsurface > Groundwater...
CTCCCACTATTATGAAGTTTAGAATATAGGCAATTATTTTTTTAGTTTTTGGTTGCATATAAAATAATTTTATTTAGCTCGCGAATCAGATATGCCGTGTTAGGCGATGTAATAAAAAATTATTATTGATTAAAAATTTCTTCTAAAGTTTTGCGTGATGGTGATAATCTATCTTCTCTGTGCTGTTCTATGTTTATTCTATGATTTTCTATGTTTATGCTCCATAAATAGCTAAGGGCAATAATTAAAGCAGAAATTCCCAGTATTAGTTTAAACCAATTTTCTATAATGAATTTTTTCATAAAGATGCATAGTAATTTTTTATTATTTCGGCATAGCGTATCGCTATATCCGAAGTTCTGCGAAGCAAAGCGTAGCAGAATTTAGGTGAAGGCTTCCGTGAAACCGCAGCCGGATATAGCGTGTTAGCTGATGTATATGTTTTTCTTTGATTTGCGACAGCAAGTCACTCTTAAAAATGAATTCAATTTTGTTTTTTTGTTTTGGGCTTCGGGCAGAGGGGTTAGGGGTGAATGCCCGAAACTCCTTGTTAAGAATTGGCAATATAAGAAGTAGATTTGCCTTTGCCGATAGCTTTGATTATTTTTATTTTTTTCAATTTTTGCAGATGCAATTGTGCCGTCCTTTTAGGTATAGACAAAATATCTTCAACGTCTTTTGTATTGATTCGGTTGACCTGATCTAAAAAATCAATAATTTTAAGCTGTTCGGGGGTTAGATAAATTTGCGATTTGATTTTTCCGTTAACGTTGCGAGTGGCTAGTGGCAATATTTTATTTTTTACTTCGTCAATTTCATTTTTAAATCCTTTTACAAAATATTCCAGCCACGAAGTAATATCCGTGCGCCGTTCATCATAAGTTTTTCCTACATTTATAGCTTTGTAATATGCCTGCCTGTTGGTATTATAATAATCTTCCAAAGCGAATAAACGGCGGAAGTCATAGTCTCGCTGGTAAAGCATTAAAGTAGCCAAAGCGCGCGCTGTGCGGCCATTGCCGTCATTAAACGGGTGGATAGCCGCAATTTCCAAATGGGCGATTCCAGCTACAATCACCGGGTTTATATCCATATCTTCGCTATCTTTAAGCCAAGTAATAAAATCAGCCATGAGTTTCGGCGCTTGTTTGGCTTCCGGCCCGGTGTACAGGGTTTCTTGTGGCACACCAAATTGTCGGCGCACCACATAAATCGGTCCGGGTCTGTAATGGCCGGAAAATTGCGGAGACAAAGTTTTGTCGGTTACTAATTTATGAATTTTTAAAATTACTTTTTCGGTTATCGGTTTTTTATCGGCTACAACTTTTTCAATATATTTTAAAGCATTTAAATAATTTTTGACTTCATAAATATCCCGATTTGGCGCGTCTATTTTTTTCTTGGCGTATAAGGCTTCAACCTGCCCCATATTTAAACGGTTACCCTCTATTTCGGTGGAATGATGAGTCATACGGATTACCGCCTGGCGGCGCAAGCGCAATTCTTGCTGGGGAAGTATTTTTGCACGGTCAATTATGCCCTTAGCTTCGGCGATAGCCGTCAGGTCGGACAAAATTCTATTATTTAGCTTATATTTTGGGTTATACATAGTTTTTAGCTTATATATGTATCATATCATAAAATATCGGTTCGCGCAACATTCGCGCAACATTCGCGCAAGGAATTAAAGAAGGGCGGCTAATTTTGCCGTAAAAAATATTAAGTATTTAGGCGCTGTTTTAACCGAGGTTTGCTTTTCTACTATTTTTATTTTTTTGAATCTGGAGATTCTTTACGACTATCGTCACAACTTTCATGGAGTATCATCCGACTTTATTTTAAACAAGACCGATAGAGTTTTAGATGATCCAAAACCAAACGCGGGAATAAAAAATTCTCCAAAACGGTTTTTTTCGCCGAATTTCCTAGTCGCTTTCTTTCCGTCGGGCGGGATAAAAGAAAGATTATTTTTTGAGCCATTTCTTCGGGGGACTTCACGATAAAGCCGTTTTTGCCGTTTCTAATCTGTTTTCTAATTCCTGAAGCCGGGCCGCCGATCACCGCTTGACGTTTCCACATTGCCTCCGTCACCACCAGGCCAAATCCTTCTTTGGTTGAATTTTGAACGACGATATCAGCCGCATTTTGCGCCATAACGGTAAATTCCAGAACGTCTTTCCCTTTCGGATCAAAAAATAAAAAAATATCGCGGGATTTGCTGGCAACGGCCGCGATATCTTTATAAACCACACGCGCCGTCGGATTATCCTTGGCGGTATTGAAGCCGACCAAGACCAGTTGCGCGTTCGGGTATGTATTTTGAACTATTCGGAAAGATTGGATAACCCCCGCTGGGTTTTTCCAGATGTCAAAACGCGATATCTGCGCAATAAGAGGACAACGCGTCGGGATACCGCCGTGTTTTTTAAGATACAGGCGAGCTTCTTTTTGAGGGACAATTTTTTGTTTAGGAGACAGCGGGTCAATCGCTGGCGTGAAAATTTTTACTTTACGGCCGGGCAGACTGCCGTTGACAAAATCACGATTGCTGAAAACGATCCGATGATATAATTTAATGACGGGGACGAGCTTCTTCCAGACCGGTTTAAAAACCGAGGAGGTGTCAATGTGGCTAAAATATATTTTATGTTTATTAAGATGCGCGTAATGTCCTGCCAAGAGAATTTGCGGATCGTTTACTGCCAAGACATCACAGTCAATTTTATCCAGCTCGGCGGCGATGCGCCGGCTGACCTGCTTATAATCTGCCCACTCCCGATTGTTAATTTTTACTGGCGCGCCCTGCAGGGCATTATGAATTTTATTGGTTATTTTGAAAAATTTTTCGCCGACATCAGGATTGATAGAGTACCAGTCACTTTCAACGCCCAAAGAACGCAAGTACGGGATGAGACTTGCAAGTATTTCCGCTACACCGCCGCCGTCCGCTACGGCATTGATATGCGCCACTCGTTTGCCTCGAAGACCAGAGGCCTGCTTCAATAATTCTTTCTTTTGACGCGCCGGCATGAATCGTAAAAAGTCCGCCCGGCGTACTTGTTTTGAGAGAATAACTTTCTTAAGATATATTCGGGGCATATCTATTATGATTTATTCGCGGAATGAATAACCCGCTGCGGGAACGGAATTTCTATGCCCTCTCGGTCAAAGGCAATTTTGAGTCGTTTAAGAAATACCAATATTCAGATTAACTCTTGCAAATTGTTTTGAAAGATTCGATACCATTTTAATCTCTCCGTGAGGAACATGATGCACAATGCCGTCAGATGTATTATCTTTTACTCCGTTTTCTAAATTCCTTACAATTTTAATTACCACTCCTCGCACCTCCACTTCTTTGCGAAAAATCGGCAGCATGGTTTGATTAGCCGGCTGTAACCTAATACGGCCTCTTTCTTTATAGAGTTTTTTAAGGGTGGCCTCGTTATCATCAATTATGGCAACAACCGTCTGCCCATTGTCGGCGGACGCTTGTTTTCGGATAATTACAATATCCCCGTCAAAGATTCCTTCATTAATCATACTATCTCCTTGAACGCGTAAAGCATAATGCTCACCGAATTTACCAAGTTCATTTTTCGGCACAGCAATCATTTCGCTTTGGACCTCAATCGCTTCGATAGGTTGGCCGGCGGCAATAGTGCCAACGATAGGAATTTGGATAAAGTCGTTAATGGTTTTTTTAATTTCAATCCCCCTTGAAGAATTGTCATTTTTAAATAAGTAGCCCTTACCTATTAACGCCTCAACGTGTTGATGCACCGTAGACAGCGCGGAAAGCCTAAAACGTCTCTTTATTTCATCTAAAGTAGGGGAGATTCCCCGTTTTTTAATGTAGCCGGAGATAAAGTCTAAAATTTGTTTTTGTCTTTTTGTAAGAGTTGGCATAGTATTGACATTATTTATCCACATGTTATATTTATAGTATATACCGAAAATTTACCGAAGTAAAAAATTAATAAAATTTACTTAATTTTTAATTTTGACCCTAACCCTATGCCAATCAAAAAAATCTTAAAAATCGCGGGAATTGTTTTAGTGGCTTTTATTATTTTATATTTCGGCCTGATGATTGTTTCAAGCAGTTTAGGTATAGGTGGTAACACTGTGTCTGATGAGTCGGGCGCCGGTGCTGTCGGCACGTTTCAAGCCGTGGCGCCGTCAATGAAATCAAGCTTCGTGTCTACCGGTGAAATCGCCAGGGATTCAAATGCGGCCGCTACCGCCGTCACCGCGGTTGATAAAAAAATCATTAAAACCGGAAGTTTAAGTTTAAAAGTGGAACAGGCGGAAACCGCGGCTGAAGCTATCGCTAATATCGCTAAAGTAAATAAAGGCGAAGTGGCTAGTTCTAATTTTTATGAATCAACTCGGGGCGTAAAATCCGGCGCTATAACCATCCGCGTGCCTTATAATAATTTTGACGCGGCGTTTTCTGAAATTAAAAAAGTCGCGACCCAGGTTGTGTCCGAGGCTTCCAACGCCCAGGACATTACCGCGGAGTATATTGACCTGGAAGCGCGGCTTAAAAATACGCAAGCCGAGGAAAGCTCCTTCGTCGCTTTACTTAACCGTTCGGGAAAAATTGAAGAAATTTTAGCCGTAACCAGCGAAGTGGCCAGAGTGCGCGGCGAGATTGAACAGCTCCAGGGGCAAATTCGTTATTTAAATTCGCAAACCGATATGTCAACCATTACGGCCAATCTAACCGAAGACGTGGAGATTGCTACAGCCTCGCAAGATTGGCGGCCCTGGCAAGTCATAAAAATTTCAGTCAAGCGGCTTATCGCCAGCGGCCAGAATTTCATTGACGGCCTGATTGCCTTTCTGATCGTGGTTCTGCCCGCACTGATAATTTATGGTTTAATAATCTGGCTGATATATTATGTGGGTAGAAAAATTTATGGGAGGTTTATTAATAAGCAATAATTAATAATTAAGGAAGTGGATTGCCGTGGCTACGCCAGATCTCGCATAGCGATGACGAGGTCAAGCCCGCAATGACAAGGAAAAAAATTTATGAAAGGTTTTAATGCCAACATTGAAAAAGACACTTTGGAAAACAATAATTTCCGTAAAGTGCTGTACACGGGCAAGCACAGCCAATTGGTGCTGATGTCGCTAAAGCCCCAGGAAAAAATCGGTATGGAAGTGCACGCCGATAACGACCAATTTTTCCGTTTTGAAACCGGACAGGGTAAATGCGTTATTGACGGCAATGAATATGACGTCGGCGACGGCTCGGCTATCGTGGTGCCGGCCGGCGCCCAGCATAATGTCATTAATTTGTCCTCAAGCGAGGATTTAAAGCTTTACACCATTTATTCGCCGGCGCATCATAAAGACGGCGTCGTCCGCGCCACTAAAGCTGAAGCCCAGGCCAATGAAGCCGAATTTGACGGTATGGCCACGGAATAATTCAGGCCTAGCGCCAGGAACTAAAAAACAGCCTCAAGATTGGGGCTGTTTTTTGCGTGGCCGTAATTTTTGGCCAAAACGCCATTTTTCTTAAGTTGGCTTTGTGATATAATAGAGGCAGCCAGTTTTACATATTTATGAAAATTTATAAAAAATTAGCTGTTTATTTAGTTTTGGCTGTGGCTTTCGCCTTCCGGCGGCGCCGGCGGCAATTACAGCATTTTTTCCAACTCTAACACCAACGCGGTGAGCGCCAACATTTCCGGCAGCGCTCTGGACCGGCAACCTGGGCCCGCTCACCATGGCGGCTTTGAACAAGTAGCCGTTTTCCGGCAAATGATTTAAGCGATTTAAGAAAATCTCTCTTGGTCGGGAGATTTTCTTAAAAATTATATGAAGCTATGCCTTAATTATAAAAAAATTGATGAGCAAACGCTAAAATGCCGAACCTGCTCTCACTTTTGCCTGATTAAAGATGGCCGGGTTGGCGTTTGCGGCGTTAGGCAAAATTTAGGCGGCAAACTTTACCTGTTAGTTTACGGCCGAGCCGCGGCGGTTAATCTTGACCCGATTGAGAAAAAGCCGCTGTTTCATTTTTTGCCCGGCTCAAGCGCTTTTTCTTTCGGCACTTTGGGCTGTAATTTTTTTTGCGCCAACTGCCAGAACCATGATATCGCGCAGATGTCCGGCCTGAAGGGCCAAGTGGAAAAATATCATAAGATTAACTGGGGCAATGATTTTTCGCCGGCGGAACTTGTCAGCCGGGCGTTAGCCAGCGGCTGCCGGAGCCTGGCTTATACTTATAATGAACCCACGATTTTTTTGGAATACGCCCTGGACACCATGAAGCTGGCCAAAGCCAAGGGGCTAAAAAATATCTGGGTGTCTAACGGCTTTATGTCCGAGCCGGCCCTGGACGCGATTTTGCCTTTCCTTGACGGGATTAATATTGACATCAAATCTTTTTCCGGCGAGTTTTATAAATCAAACTGCGGCGCCGCGCTTGAGCCGGTTTTAAAAAATTGCCGGCGTTTGGTTAAGGCCGGCGTTTGGCTGGAAATAACCACTTTGGTCATGCCGACGCTGGCGGACGACGAAATCATGTTAAAGCAAATTGCCGAGTTTATTAAAAAAGACCTGGGCGATTTCGTGCCTTGGCACGTGAGCGCTTTTTCCGCCGCGATTTCCTGGAAGCTAAAGCAGCTGCCCGACACTTCTCCCCGGGCCATCGAAAAAGCTTATGCCATCGGTAAGCAAGCCGGGCTTAAATATGTTTATGCCGGCAATGTTTGGTCCAGCGGCCGGGAAGACACCGTTTGCCCCAATTGCGGCCAGCTAGTGATTAAGCGGTCTGGTTATGAAGTCGCCAGCTTTGACCAGGCCGACCGGTGTAAAAACTGCGGGGAAAAAATCGCCGGCGTTTTTAAATAATGCGAATTTTGCTGGCGATTGATAAAAATGCTATAATTAAATAATGAAAATATATTTGCTAACCAATCAAGCTGGGCGAGCGACCGACATTAGAAAGTGGTTTGAGAAAAAAAATTTGCGTCAGGCGGCCGAGCTCGCCGTTCGTCCGGCGCAAGCCGATTTATTTATCGTGGCCGGCGGCGACGGCGCCTTGCTTCACGCCATTCGCCTTTTAAGAAAGTATCATAAACCATTTTTCGGCATCAATCGCGGCACCAGCGGCTTTTTGCTAAATCAAATTGGTTCGGCCGAAGAGCTGGCTCGTGTTTTGAAAAAATTTTCTTCCTGCAAATTAATAAAGCTACGCCTGCTCAAAGGAAGGTTTTTTAGCGGCCGGAGCCGGCGGCCGGCCAGTTTTTACGCTTTTAACGATTTTTACGTTAAAGCCTCGCGCGGCAACGAACGCGTCGTCGGCGCCATCCGCGGCGCCAAGTCTTTTTCTAAACATATTTTTGACGGCGACGGCATCATCATCGCCACGCCCCAGGGTTCCACGGCCTATAATTACTCGGCCGGCGGCGCCATTCTGTCGCTCGGCGCCAAACAACTGGCCATCAAATCAATTTGCGCCCGAACGGCTTTGCGCGCGGTTGTGCCGGAGCAGAAAATTTCCGTGGAAATCGCGCGCGGCCGAGCCACGGCCTACGCCGACCACAGCCGGATTTTAAGCCAGGTAAAAAAGTTTGTCGTCTCGCCCAGCGCCAAATTCGCGACTTTAGCCTTTAAGCCGGGTTATGATTTTGAATTTAAGCGCCGGCAGGTTTGATTTTTTAAATCAATTTAAGATAAATTTATGCAAGATTTATTTAAACGAATCAACCGAAAAATCAACGGCACCGTCGTCAATTTCATTGTGACGGGCGTGATTTTGCTTATCGCCGCGATTTTAATCGTCTGGACCGATTTCTTTTTGAGGCTGGTGATCGGCCTACTGGTGGTGACGGTGGCTTATCTGTTTTTCTATCTGGCCTACAAGACTTGGTGGCTGAAAAAGGAGATTGAGAAATTTCTCAAGTTTTAATAGTACAAAAAGTTGATTTTTTAGCGATAAATGTTAAGATAAGATTATGTTTTAGCGGCAATCTTTATGCCCATCAATCCCACCATTACCAAAAAGGAAGAGGTGATTTTTACGCCCAACGAGAGCACTAAAAGATTATTTCAGGTGATTTATCGAAAAAAAAATGAAATTCAGGCCGACGACAGCGAGGAAGCGAAAATAAAAGTTTCCGAGCTGATTTCCCGGCTGGCTTTTTATTACGAAAAAATCAGAAACTCGGTTGATTACAAAGAGGAATATTTACTCAGAAAGAACGCGATTTTAAGGATTTTAAAGCGGCAGGTGATAATTGAAGGGCCGCTTAAAATTCCCAACGCCGAGGCGATCGCCCATAATCTTTTGGTGGAGCTGATCCGGGCCGGTTATCTGCCGAATAATAAATTGCCGGAAACCAAAATCGGCGAAATCGCCCGAGTGGTGGATAAATATCTTAAATTAAGGTTTTACGCTTTACCTAAACTCGCCGCTGACCAGCAAAAAAATGAATACGGCAAATGGATTTTAGCCATGGCCGCGGCCGAAGTTGAGGAAAACCTGAACACCGACGCGGTCGCCCAGGCGGCCGTCGGCAATATGTACGAGCTGTTATCCAAAGAGATCGTTTTGCCCGGCGATTCGGCTTACCAAAAAGACCGAGAAATTCAGATCTATGTCAGCATCCATCGGATTTTCATGAAATTTGACCGCGACATGCTGGATTTTTTACTGCTTAAATATTACAGCGCCAATTGGGCGCGCGCCGCCGAGGAAGAAATAAAATATCTGGCCAACCACCTGGAGGCTATGAAAGAAGCCATTACCGGGCAGATGAACCATCCGTTGGCCGCGCAGCTGAATAAAATCGTCAACCGCTACTCGGTTTATTTTACCATTTTGACCGACGTCGTTACCGACGATCCGGTGGGGGTTTATGAAGATTTTAGAGATGACCCCAAAGCTTTCCCGCGCTTGGTAAAAAAATTCGCCAACAAAAGATACCATGAAGCTAAAGAGAAGCTGCGCCGGGCCGCGGTCCGGAGCATTATCTATATTTTTCTGACCAAGATGGTGCTGGCTTTTATTTTGGAAGTGCCGGTGACGCTCTGGCTGGGCGAGGTTTTAAATTATAATTCTTTAGCCATTAACATTTCCTTCCCGCCATTACTTTTGTTTTTAATCGTGCTATTCACCCGCACGCCGACTGAAGCCAATACTTTAAAAATCGTTCAGGGAGTGGAAGAAGTGGTTTTTACCGAGAAAGAGAGAAGAGAGCCGATTGTCTTGCGCCCGCCCTCCGGCCGCGGCCGGGGCGCCAGCGCCGCTTTCGCCATTATTTATACGATTACTTTTTTTATCACTTTCGGTCTGGCGGTTTATTTTTTGGATAAAATTCATTTTACCGCCGTCAGCATCGTTATTTTCCTTTTTTTTCTGACGCTGGTGAGCTTCTTCGGCCTGCGCATCAGAAAAGTGGCGCGCGAGATATGTATTATGGAAGACCGGGAGAATATTTTTACTTTCATTTTGGATTTCTTTTACGTGCCCGTTATTGAGGCGGGCAAATGGCTTAATGAAAGATTCTCCCGTCTGAATTTTTTCGTTTTCATCTTGGATTTCATCATTGAAGCGCCGTTTAAGATTTTCGTTGATATCGCGGAAGACTGGACTAAGTATGTCAAGGAAAGAAAAGAGGAGATCGCTTAATTTATGTCTACGCTTTATATTGTCGCCACGCCGATTGGCAATTTAGAAGACATTAGCATGAGAGCGCTTCGCACTTTGGGCGAAGTTGATTTTATATTATGCGAAGATACGCGAGTAACCAGAGTGCTGCTGGAGCACTACCAGATTAAGACGCCGACTATATCCTATCATCATCATTCGGGCATGAAAAAAATAAATGAAATTATTGATTTGCTCGCGGCCGGGAAAAATCTGGCGCTGGTGAGCGACGCGGGTACGCCCGGCATTTCGGATCCGGGCGGAAAATTAATTCAGGCGGTTTTGGAAAAATTAGGCGGCGAGGTTCACCCCGTTAAATTCGGCTCTGCCGGAATTCCGCCGGAGGCGGAATTATTTAACGGGGTAAAGATTGAATCCGTGCCCGGGCCGTCGGCCGTGACCGCGGCCTTGTCCATTTCCGGCATTCCGACGGATAAGTTCGTTTTTCTGGGTTTTCCGCCGCATAAAAAAGGCCGGCAGAAATTTATCAGAAAAATTATTGAGAGCGAATGGCCCGCGGTGGTGTATGAGTCAAAACACCGGATTATTAAGTTTTTGGAAGAATTAAATAAATTAGCGGAGAAAGATAATTTAACTTCTGTGGTAGTCGTCCGCGAGCTGTCCAAAATGCACGAGACGGTTTATCGCGGGAATTTGGAGAGTATTATTGAAAAAATAAAAAATAATAAAGACGACCAACGGGGGGAATTTGTGGTGATTATTGGAAAATAAAAGTATGCCTAAAAAATTTTATATTACAACGCCGGTCTATTACGTCAACGACGCGCCGCATATCGGCCATACTTACACCACGGTGGCGGCCGACGTTTTGGCGCGCTGGCATCGCTCAATCGGGGAGGAGACTTTCTTTTTGACCGGCACGGACGAGCATGGGGCGAAAATCGAGGAGAAGGCGCGAGGACTTAAACTAGAACCGAAGAAATACGCGGATGAAATCGCGGAGAAATTTAAAGAAGCTTGGCGCCAGCTTAATATTTCTAACGACAATTTCCTGCGTACGACCGATCCGGCTCATATTAAAGCCGTAGAGAAGGCTTTGCAGTCTATGTACGATAAAGGCGATGTTTATTTGGGAAAATACCAAGGCCTGTATTGCCGCGGCTGCGAGCAATATAAAAATGAACGCGATTTAGCCGACGGGCTTTGCCCTGACCATAAAGTAGCGCCGGAAAAGATGAGCGAAGAGTGCTATAACTTTAAATTGTCGAAATATCAGGACGAATTATTAAAACTGATAAAAAAAGATAAGCTGAAAATTTTGCCGTTAAACCGCAAGAATGAAATTGTCAGCTTTTTTGAAACCGAGGGGCTCGAGGACGTGTCCTTTTCGCGAAAAAACGTGGGCTGGGGCATCCCGATTCCCTGGGACAAGTCGCACACGGTTTATGTCTGGGCCGACGCCTTTTTAAATTATCTGACCGGCTTAGGCTGGGACGGCACTACCCCCCTGACAAGGGGGGCAGGGGGGTTGGATTTCTGGCCTCCGACTGTTCAGCTCATGAGCAAAGACATCTTGCGCGTGCACGCCACGATTTGGCCGGCCATGCTTTTGTCTTTGGACTTGCCTTTGCCGCAAGCGATTTTCGTCCATGGCTATTTCCAAATTAACGGCCAGAAGATGAGCAAGTCTTTAGGCAATGTGATCGCGCCCGGCGATTTAATAAAAAAGTACGGCGTGGACGCCAGCCGTTACCTGATTATGAGCGCGGCTGTGTTCGGCCATGACGGCGATATCGGCTGGGGCAAATTCGACGAAAAATATAACGCCGATTTGGCCAACGGCCTGGGCAATTTAGTGGCGCGAGCGTCAAGTTTAATTGGAAAAAACCGCCTGGAATTAAGATTAAAAATTGACAGCGATAAAAAGTTAATAAAAAAATATAAAGAGCTGATGGAGGACTATAAATTTAACGAAGCCTTGAAATTGCTCTGGCGAAAATTAAAAGAGTCGGATGAAACTTTAAGCGAAACCAAGCCTTGGAAGCTGGAAGATAAAAGAGAGATAAAAAATATCATCGAGCCGGTGGCGCAGAATATTTTAAACGTGGTGAATTTATTAAAACCCTTTATGCCGAGCGTATCGGAAAAAATAATCCAGCAATTTACCGCCAAAAAGATTGTAAAGGGCGAGGCCTTATTTCCGAGAATTTAAAAACATTGTCATGCCGGCCTCCCCGTCTCGCGTCGGCGAGCCGAGGCGGACGAGCCGGCATCCAGGGTTAAGAGGCACTTATGCTATTTACTTCTGGATCCCGGGTCAAGCCCGGGACGACAGCGCAAAAACATATGCCAATTTTTGACATCATTCTTCTCATTATTCTGGCCGGTTTTGTTTTTTACGGATTATTTTTCGGCTTGATCAGAACGTTCGGCTCGTTAGTCGGCATGGTGGTCGGGCTGTGGCTGACTTTTATTTTTTACCTGACCGTCTTCGGCTGGGTAAAAAATTTGTTTTTCGGCCACGAGTTAGTCGGTAAAATCATTACCTTTTTTGTGCTGTTTACCCTGATTAATCGGCTGATTGGTCTGGTTTTCGCCGTCATTGACCGGACCTTTGACCTTTTGTCGGTGATTCCATTTTTAAAAACCATCAACCGCCTAGCCGGCGCGGTTTTGGGCTTTATCGAAGGCGGCTTGGTTTTGGGCTTTATTTTACTCTATGTTTCCCAAACTTCAGTCGCCGGCTGGCTCGCCAACTCGCAAGTGGCGCCATTTTTAATCAGCTTCGCTAAGGCCGTGACGCCACTTCTGCCCGGACTTTTAGACCGGGTTAAGGGGTTGATGTAAATATATGAAGAATGAAATTTGGCGAAAAAATTTTGAAATAAAAAGGACTCATTTTCAAATGGCGACCCCGGCGCTATACGACATGATGACTTTACAGAATGTTACTTTAAATAAGCGATTATTAACTGAAGGGGTTTGGATTCAGGAGGGATACGACAATACGGGCACATATTTTAAACGCGCAGAATTGCGCTCACTAATTGATCAGACATTGGAAGTAATATCGGAGAACCCTCGTAAAATTGATGTTGTGCATAAAAAAACTCTTAAATATAACCAAGAATTTTTTAATTATGCCAAAAGTTTAAGAAAAAAAGATTTAAGAAACCTAACTGATAAAGAGTTGTCGATAATATATTTGAAATGGACCAAGCTGCTAATTTATAGCCATGGCTGGGCTTTGCCGACGACTTGGTTCATTGATTCTGACGGAGAAGATTTTTCTAAATTATTGCTAGATAAAGTTAAGGATGTTATAAAAATAAACAAATCAAAATATAATTATGCGGAGGTTTTTAGTATTTTGACAACCCCGACAAGACCGAGCTTCGCCATGAAAGAGGAAATAGAATCATTAAAGTTGGTAAGGCTAATTAAAATAGACACTCAAGCCAAAATTTTTTTTCGCAAAAAGATATTAAAAAAATTGAAAATAGTTTAGATAAAATCGATAAGAAAATAAAACAAAAAATACTCAGCCATTTTAATAAATGGCGTTGGGTGCCTTATACTTATATGGGGTCCGGCCTATAATTTAGATTATTATTTAGAAATATGGTCGGGTATGATCAGGCAAAAAATAGACATAGATAAAGAATTAAAAAGATTGGAAACCGAACCGGATAGAATAAAAAAAGAAAAATTACAACTTATAAAAGAATTAAAAATTAGCTCAGCCGATAAGCATCTTTTCTATATCGCGGCTGATATTATTTATTTAAAAGCTTATCGTAAGGACTGCTGGTTCCACGGCTGTTTCGTGGCGGAAAATTTATATAAAGAAATCGGGCGGCGCTTAGGTTTGTCATTAAACCAGGTTTGGATGATGGGCTGGTGGGAAGTGGCGCCGGCTTTAGTAAAAGGAAAATTTGATTCAGAAATTTTAAATGAACGTATAAAATTCAGCGTCTATCATCAGCTTGGGAAAAAGGGGGAAATTTACATCGGTAAAAAGGCCAAAGATTTTTTAAAAAGGCTGATTTTGGAAAAAATTAATATAGAGTCGGTTGATGAATTAAGCGGAACGGCCGCGTATGTTGGCAAAGTAAAGGGTAAGGTTAAGATTATAAATTTACCGGAAGAAATGGGTAAAATGAAAAAGGGCGATATAATGGTAGCGCATACGACTTTTCCTAGTTTAGTTCCAGTTATGAAAAAAGCCGCCGCGATCGTTACCGACGACGGCGGCATAACCTGCCACGCCGCCATCGTGGCGCGAGAACTTAAAATTCCTTGCGTGGTCGGCACGAAAATCGCTACCCAAGTCTTGCATGACGGCGATTTAGTGGAAGTTGACGCGAATAAGGGGATAGTTAAAATAATAAAGATGGCTTGTTGAAAAAAATTCAGTTGTTGCAAAATTTGCACATACTGCCATTGTCTAAGATGTACAAAAATTGCACAGGTTGTTCCATTTTGGAACATACTGCAGCTGATAAAATTAGTTATCAGGAATTTCCAGATAACTGCCGCAGAAGAATATTTTAATAGCGTTCACGGCGACAGAATTTTTTTAAAATCGCCAAAACCGATAAAGAAATTGATAAAAAGGTTTATAAGTTATATGGGTTGACGGAGGAGGAGATTAAAATTGTGGGGAAAGTCTATAATCATTAATTCCTACCGCCCATATTGACTTTATGGTATAATAGGGATAAGATATAAAATCAAAAGGAATTTTAGCTAGTTTTAATTATTTTAAAATTTATGATTTTAATAGATAACGTAAAAGATTTATATTATAATTTTTTTAATAAACCATGCCAAGAGGTAATTGCGGCTAATTTTAATAAATTACCGGATAAAATAGAAATAACTTGGTTTCGCGACGGTAAATATATTATCGGCAATATAAAAACCGAAGATAATACATATATAACCCAAGCTGTTTCCGCCGATGAATTTGTTGAAATGGTTAATGATACATTGTTAGCTGCTTATGAAATACCAAAGAACTGTATTAATATTATTAGGAACATCAAAAAATTTGTTCCCACGAAAGAGCAATTTGCCGAACTCAATAATATTGCCATAAAAAAATCAGAATCCAGCCTAATACTTATAAAAGAGAAGCAACTAATAACAGCTTAGTATGGGCGAATATTCAAACGTAAAAATTGGAGATATTATTAGGCTTCTGAAATGGCTGGAAAGAAAAAATCAAAGTTTAATAGTAACTAGGGGTGGCAAGCATCAGCTGTTAGTTAAATATAGCTTTTGGGCCAGGCCATTTCCTATTCCTACTAAGCATAAAGAAGTTAGTAGATTTATAGTGAAAGATTTGATGGAAAAATTGGTTAAATCCAATATTTGCACAAAAGAAGAATTTGATTGCCGTCTATAAGAATGAAAAAAATTATTATTTTATAAAAAAAACCGCTTTAATCTGGTGTTTTTTATATGTAATTTTATATTTTCGGGATAAATTTTTTAATGTTGTCCAGCATGGAATTTCTTAAATTTTGCTTGATTTTGTTTCTGGCGGTGGCGGTTTTAACGATTTTCAGCCAATCGCGGCTCGGTCCTTTGCGCTTTTTTTCCCTGATAATTTCCACCAAGTCGCCGTTTTTTAATCCTTGGTCTAAAGTGGCGATTTTGTCATTGACCATGGCGCCGACTGCTTGATTGCCGATATCCGAATGCACATAATAGGCGAAATCTATGGGCGTTGAGCCTTTCGGCAGGTCAAAAACGTCGCCTTTGGGCGTAAACACGAAAATGCGGTCGTGAAAAACATCAAATTTTATTTGTTTGATGAAATCCAAAGTGTCCTCGGTGTCTTTTTGAATCTTGAGAACTTCTTTAACCCAGCCCGGCTGGTTGATTGAGACGCTGCCCTTTGCTTTGTAATACCAATGGGCGGCGATGCCGAATTTGGCTTGCTCGTCCATTTCTTTGGTTCTGATTTGGAACTCGCAGGATTTGCTTTCGAGTCCATAGACTGTGGTATGCAAGGCGCGGTAGCCGTTGGGTTTGGGCACGGCGATATAGTCTTTAAAGCGGCTGGGGTTGGGCCGCCAGAGCGAATGGATAATGCCTAAAGTTTTATAGCAATCGGCGATACTGGGCACCACCACGCGCATGGCGAAAACATCGTAAATTTCCGCAAATTTCCGGTCTTTTTTTTGCATTTTCAGGTAGATGCCGTAAAGATGCTTAAAACGGCTGGTAATCTGAAAAGGAATTTTAGCCTCCTTGAGCTTGGCGCCCAAAATGTTTTTAGTTTTTTGAATATACTGGTTATGCTCGTACTTTTTTTCCACTTCATATTTATACTCCAATTTTTTATATTCCTCGGGGTAAAGATGCTTGAAACAGATGTCTTCCAATTGCCACTTTAACCGGAAAACACCCAATAGGCCGGCGATGGGCGCGTAAATTTCCAAAGTTTCCTTGGCGATGCGCAGCCGTTTTTCCAAAGGCAGGGATTCCAGGGTGCGCAGATTATGCAGCCGGTCGGCGAATTTGATTAAAATCACCCGCAAGTCCTTGGCCATGGCCAAAAACATTTTGCGCAAGCTTTCGCTGTAACGTTCAATGCCGCGGTATTTGATTTTGCTTAATTTGGTAATGCCTTCCACTAAATCGGCCACTTCTTCGCCGAAATTTTTTTCAATGTCCGCCAAAGTGTATTCGGTGTCTTCGGGAATGTCATGCAACAGACCGGCAACCACGGTTTCCAGGTCAGCCTTAATTTGGGTCAAGACGAAGGCCGTGTGCAGGCTGTGCTGGATATAAGGTTCGCCGTTTTTTCTTTTTTGGTCGGCATGGGCTTTTTGGGCAAATTCAAAGGCGAGCTGGATCATGGTGGTGTCGGCTTTGGGGCGATTCTCCTTAAATTGGCTAATGATTTGGTTTATGGTCACGGCCGTTTGCTTTTGTAAATTAATTTATGTTATAATATTATTACAAAATTATTAATAAGTCAAAAAATTTTTTCCATGTTTGCCGAAAGAAAATACCTTAAAATTATTAAAATAGCCGGCGTCTGGGCGCTGTTGCTCGCGGCTATTTTTTTGTTGTCTAACTTCGCTTGGGCCGCCGAAGTGGAAACCGGCCTTGATTACGCGGCTGATACGGGTTTAAGCAATACTCAAGACATCAGAGTAACTATCGCCAAAATTATCAGAATCGTCATCGGCTTTTTGGGCATTGTCGCCGTCGGCCTGATCATGTACGCCGGCTGGGTTTGGATGACTTCGGAGGGCAATGAAGAAAAAATTGAGCAGGCTAAAAAAATATTAAAAAACGCGGTTATCGGTTTGATTATAATTTTATCGGCTTTCGCCATCGTTAGCTTCATTGTCAACAGCTTAACTGGCGCCATAAGCGGTAGCCAGCCCGCTGGCAGCAGCAGCGGCGTTAGTAGCGGCGGCCTGGCGGCTTTGGGGTCGGGCGTAATTAATTCTCATTACCCGGAGCGCAACCAGACCGGCGTGCCCAGAAATACCAAAATTATCATTACTTTTAAAGAGGCCATGGACCCGGCGACTCTTATCTCCGGCCAGTCCATCAACCAACAGAATATAAAAATCTATCAGACCGAGAGCGGAGCGGCCGACGCCGTGACCTTCCCGGTCGGCGCTACCAAAACGGAAGATAATAAAACCTTCGTGTTTTCGCCAAGCCAATATTTGGGCTCGCCTTCGGAGAAAATTTGGTATTCGGTGGCTTTAAGCAAAAACGTGAAAAAGGCCTCGGGCGCGAGCGCTTTCGCCGGCGCCGTGGCCGAACTGGCTTATGACTGGATGTTTGAAGTGGGCACTTACGTGGATAATACGCCGCCGAAAATTGACAGCGTGGTGCCGGCGCCGGCCTCAACCGAGGCCAGAAACGTAGTGGTGCAGATTAATTTTTCCGAGGCTCTTGACCCGACTGCGGCGGCCGGCGCCACCAGAAACGGTTTTGCCAACATAAAAGTCATGGACGATGCCGCTGCCAGCCTGATTGCCGGCAATTTTTATATTTCCAATCAGTATCGGACCGTGGAATTTTTAACCGACAGCGAGTGCGGCATAAATTCCTGCGGCCAGACGGTTTATTGCCTGCCGGCCAACAAGCGGATTAAAGTTCTGGCCGCGGCCGCCAATTTATTGGTGCCGGGAGCGCCCCTGGCCGCTTACCCGGCCAACGGTTTGGTTGATTTGGCCGGCAATTCTTTGGACGGCAACGGCAATGGCACGGCCGAAGGGCCGCAGGCACAAAGCGGTTTAGTGCCCTATAACGCCAACAACCAAACGCACGGGGGCGAAGGCGACGATTATTATTGGCTGTTTAATACTAATAATACAATTGATATCACGCCACCAGTAGTGGATCAGGTTAACCCGGTCGTCGGCGGCAGCGGAGTGGATTTGTCGGTCATCCCTCAAGCTACTTTTTCTAAATTATTGATGAGCTCATCTTTAAATAGCTCAAGCATAAATTTTAAAAGTGGTGGCGCAGGCTATAACTATTGGATAACCAAAAATGATGACTTTAGCGCCAAAAAAACCACGGCTAATATTAATCATGACCAATTTGCCGAAAATCAGGAGTATTCGGTTCGGCTTAATTCCAGCATTAAGGACATTTATCAGAATTGCTATACGCCCTGTTCCGGCTTGGGAGTGAGCGGCAACCCGTCATGCTGCAACGGGGTGGCCAGCAATAACAATAACTGCCAATAAAAATTAATGTTTAAAAAATTAAAAAAACTGATTTTTTTAGTTTGCTTACTGGTAGTCATACTGGCCATGGCTTATTCGGCCTTGGCCGCGGAGCTGGATACCGGCCTAGAGCCGGTGGCGGCTACCGGTTTAAGCGTGGCTGACCCGCGGGTAATCATCGCCAACATTATTAGAATAGCGCTGGGATTTTTGGGCATTGTCGCCGTGGTTTTAATCATCTACGGCGGCTGGGTCTGGATGACGGCTAACGGGGAAGAGGAAAAAATTCAAAAGGCCAAAAAGGTTTTAACCGGCGCGGTTATCGGCCTGGTTATCTGCTTATCCGCTTTTGCTTTGGCCAGTTTCATTCTGTCCAGATTGATTGCCGCTACCGGCGGCGAAGGCACTGCCGGCGGCACTGGAAGTGGCGCTGGTACGGGCGCTTCGGGTTATGCTTTTAGTATCACCAGCACCAGGCCGGTGGACCAAACCACCGGCGCGGTCAGGAACGTGGTCATAAAAACCTTTTTTAATAAAGCTTTAGGCGACCAAGTTAATCAGACGGTTTTAGCGGCTAATTTCAAAGTGGAAAAAATCGCGAACATAAATCCGGCGACCAAGGCGGAAACCGCTTTGGCTACGCCGCAATTAATCGTCGGCCTGGCGGAGATAACCGACGGCCGGCTGGTGATTAATTTTAAAGATTCGGATAATTGCGGCGATGAGAAAGGAACTCTAAACTGCTTGCCGGCTTGGAGCAAATTTAAAGTTACGGTTAACGGCTATAGCGGCATTGTCTCGGTCGGCAACCAGAGCTTAAGCTGCAGCCTGGGTTCGGCTTGCGAGTTTGTTTTTTCTACCGGTGATTTATTGGATACCAAGCCGCCGACCGCCGGCTTGGTGCCGGCGCAAATCTGCCAAGACGACGGCAGCTTAAAAGCCGATGCCAATACCGTTATGGGTTGGGGCCGGGACGATTTGGGTATTGCCGCTTTGCGCTTTACGCAAAAAAAAGACGGCCAGGCGAGCGAGCAGACGGCTTTGGTGGTGCCGGGCGGCGGGCAAACTTATCAATCATATGCCTATAAATATGATACTACTGGTTTGGCGGCCGGGGATAAATATAGCTTCGGTTTTTATGCCTATGACCAGGCCAACCAGTCGGCGTCCAGTAATTTTACCACGGTAATTAAGCCAGGCCATTGCTGTAACGGCTTAAAAGATGGCAATGAAACTGATATTGATTGCGGCGGTGACTGCTTAGCCTGCTTAGGAGGAGCTTGCAATAAAGCCGAGCCTAATCAGTGCGGCGCCGACGAGGCGAATTGCGATGATAATTTATGCTCCAGCTTTTTCTGCGATTGCCAAAGCGGCGCCTGCCGTTGCGGCACCAAGCCGATAATTTTTAACGTCAGTCCTGATGGCGGTTTTTGCTCTAATGATAAAAATAAATTTTGCGCCGCTGACGCGGACTGCGGCGCGGCTGGCAGCTGCGATACTGACACGCCTAATGGCGCGGTTGGGAATTTTGTCAGTATTACAGGAAGATATTTTGGCAATACCGCTGGCAAAGTTTTATTTAGCAACAATAAAGAAGCAGCTTTGGCCAGTAGTCTAAACGCCAGCTGCTCTAGCGCCTGGTCCGACAGCCAGATTATCGCCGTGGTGCCGGCCAGCGCCAACACCGGCAGCCTGAAGGTTCAAGATAAAAATAATAATTTTGACACTACTGACAATGACCGCGGGCCGCAAGTTAAAGATTTTCTGGTGAATAATTTAAAGCGGCCCGGCGTCTGCTCGGTTAATCCTACAAGCGGCTTTTTAAACGACCGTTTCAATTTACAAGGCAATGCTTTTAATGGAACCGGCCAGGCGGTCTTATTCGGCAGTGACGCCAGCTTCCTGGCGGCCAATAATGCCACCAACTGGACCAATACTTCGGTGGACGCGGCCGTGCCCAATTTGGCCGCTGGCCCGAGTTCAGTTTTCGTTAAAGTCAATAATTTACCGTCCAATAAGCTGTCGTTTACGGTTAAAAGCGACGCGGCCAGAAATCCGGCCATTGATTATATTGAGCCAGCGGCCGGACCGGCCGGCCAGTATATCACCATCTACGGCCGCAATTTTAAAACTTATAACGCGCAAACCAGCTCGGTAAAATTTTATTTGCCGGCCGACCCGGCTAACCAGATTAACGCTGATATAGACTTTCCAGAGGCCTGCCGCTTAAGCTGGTGGCATGATAATTATATCGTAGTCAAGGTGCCTAAAGCAGATAATTTGGGCGCCTATAAAGTCGTGGTAAATAGTAGCGACGGCCGGGCCAGCGCGCCGGCTGATTTTACCATCAATGGCGGAACGCCGGCTCCGGGATTATGTTCGCTTGACCCGAATAACGGCCCGGCCGGCCAGCCGGTGGCCGCTTTTGGCGAAAGATTCGGTTCAACCCAAGGCAGCGGCCGGATACAATATTTTAACAATCAAGCTGGCAGCGTGCGCGGCTGGACCAGCCAGAAAATTGATTCTAACGTGCCCACCGGCGCGGCTTCCGGACCGGTCAAAGTTATCACCAGCCAAGGCGGCATCAGTAACTCCCTGCCTTTTAAAGTGGGCAAATGTTCAACCAGCAGCCAATGCAGTGGCGGCGAAGAATGTTGCGGCGCCGGCAGCTTATGGTCAGGGGTTTGCCGCAAAGCCGGCAGCTGTTCAGAAGGATTAGCCGGCAGCTGTGAATTCAGTTGGAATTTTCGGACCAGCGCCAAACAGGCCGGCGACCCTTGCTATTCGGGCGGCGCGGCCGGCAGTTGCGACGTTACTAAATCCCAATGCGGCGCTAATTTAGTTTGCGATGCCGCCAGCTGCGTTTGCAAAAAATCATGCAATGTCAATAGCGGTGATAATGCCCAATGCCAGGCGGACAGTAGCCGTTGCGGCGCTTACAGCGGCGCGCCGGTTTGTAATCCTAAAACCTGCTTATGCGAATGCACCGATTCCAGCCAATGTCCGACCGGCCAGACTTGCGACCGAAACACCGGCATTTGCAGTCCAAGCCAGATAGAATCTTGCGCCGGCTACGGCAGCCAGTGCGCGTCCGCTTATTTCTGTCCCAACTCGCCGGGCAAATGTTCAACCAGTAGCGGCGGGCCGGCCAAAGTGGGTATCAGCTGCGGCAACCAGGCTTGCCAGGAGTTAACTAAATGTCAAGGCGCGACCGGAACCAATTTATGTTCTTACAGCGCGGCGCTTAATCGATGTAAAAAGATTTCCGGTAGCTGCGATTTAAATAAAAGCCAAGAAACTAGCGGCTTGACTGATGTTAACGGCAATCGGGTGATTTTGAAGTGCGGCTCGGTTGACGGCCGGAATGCTTGGTATTACGACAGCCAGCAAAGCTGCGTTAGCGGCTACGCCAAAAGCGTGGACGGCAGCAAGTGCTTGGGAACGGCCTGTTCCGCTTGCCCTGACGGCTTTGTTTGCCTGGAAGAGAACGGGACCGGAGTCTGCGCCGTGGACAAAACCATTTGCCCGGCCGGTTCCAACTGCTCTAATAATGAATGCACGAGGCAGGTTCCGGCCAGCTGCGAATGCTGCTGCAATAAAGCCAATAATACCGCGGCCGGCAATCCGGACTGCTGTCCCGGTCTGACTTGCGATAACACCTGCGGCAGCGGCGGAGATTTTGGTTTGTGCACCGGCTGCACCGTAAAAACTGCCGGCGGCAGCGTTGATCAGGCCGCCGCCAACGCCAAGTGCAACTGTTCCGGCACCAGCGGCAAATACTGCGACACGGCCGGCGCTGACGGCTTAGGCGTCTGTAAAGACTGCGCTTCAGTTTCCAGTTTAGAAGAATGTAATAATAAAGGGGCGGGAGTTTGTTGCGTTGACGCCCAAAAGAATACTTGCCGCGCTGGCGCCGGCAAAAGCGGCGGCGCCATTAGTTATAGCGGTCCGAATTATTCCTACTGCGCTTATTATGCTTGCGCCGACACCGGCAACGCCTGTTCAAACAAGCCGGTGGCCAGTTCCACGGCCGCGGTTTATTTAACGCCAGTGGATTGCCAGATTAAATGTTCCAATATAACTTTGCCGGGCCAGGCCTGCGTTAAGGAAGACGGTTCCACCCAAAAAGAAGTTTGCGATAACTCCATTTGCACTGGTTTGACTTGCTTAAATCAGGCTGGCGCGCCGGTTAGCGCCCAGGCTTGCGGCATTTGCTGTTGCGACCCTGGCCGCCAAGACCAATGCGCCGCTCCCTTAAAATGCCAAGCCGATAAAGGCAGTTGTACCGGCGCTAGCCGCGGACTTTGCTGCGGCTGCAGCGCGGATAGCGACTGCGGTTCGGCCGAGACCGTGGGTTGCGGCGCCGACTCTTGTTGTCAGGCCCGGCCGTTAGTGGAAGAGGTTAAGCCGGTCGGCGCCAACGTCTGCCGCAACAATTTGATTCAGGCTATTTTTAACCAGCCGATGCAACTAAGCAGTTTCCGGGGAAATGTGGTCGTGGCCGCTGATTATGGCGCTGGCCAATGTCCGGCCGGCCTAGCGCCCCTAACGGCGGCTTACCAGCCGACTTTGGCCGGCAAAATAAAATTTTGGCTGGCCGAATTGCCGTTAGTCAATAAATTATTCGCCGGTCAAGCCCGGGCCGAAGAGCTAAGCGGCAATTTCTGCGCCGTTACCGGCGCGGTCAGCGGAACCGTTAGCGGCTCTAAAACCATCTTGGAGTTCGCGTCAGCGCGGGTTTTGGAGGCAAACCGAACATATTATGTTATAATAAAAGGAGAGGCTGATTTAATCGACGCAAAGCATGACGGAGTTTTAAGCCAGGACGGCGTGGGCATGAAACCGACCGATGAAATAACTTTTAACGGCGTTGCCTATAAGGGAAAAATCTGGTCATTTATCACCAAAGGCGCCAGCCAAACCGATAGCGGCATTTGCCAGCTGAATTACGTCAAAGTTGATCCGACAAGTTATTTATTCACCACCGCGGTCAATGATCCGGCCGATGACGTTCATCTGGCGCCGCCAGCAGACAAATACGATGCCATTAAAGACAGCGATAAAGTCTTTAGCGCTACGGCTTACTCGGCCGCTGGTCAGCCGATCATGCCTTTCGCCAATGTTTATGATTGGCGCTGGGATTGGGCGATTGACGATCAGGCGGTGGTTAAGTTTAAAAACGGCAGCGCCGCCGTCAACAGCACGGTTCAGACTTTAGTGGCGCAGAATGTTAAAGACGACAGCACCTTGGTTCGCGCCAAGGCCACCATTACGGCCGATACGGCCAACCAGCAAAAATCGGCAGGCAAAGAAACTTCCGGCGCGGCCCGGGCCTACGTGATGCTTTGCGCCAATCCCTGGCCAGCCTATAAAAATGACGCCAGCGGCAATTTAACCTGGCAGCCGTGGCGCGACACTTCGGGCAACTGTTCGGTGGCCGGCGGCGGCTGCTATAACACCAATTTTGAATTATATTATTGCCGCGATGCCGGTGGACCGGGCCTGGCCGACGACCTGCCGGCGGTTTTGAGCGATACGGCGGTGATCCGCCCCGAGGCCGCTCAACAAAATATTTTAAAAGAATTTTATTTTTTCCGGGAAGATTAATATATAAAACTTTTCGTCATTGCGAGCGACTGAAAGGAGCGAAGCAATCTCACGTATGATGAATTTTAAATAATTCGTGAGATTGCTTCGTCGCTGACGCTCCTCGCAATGACAGCTATAATTTTATGTTTGATGATTTGGATAAGCAAACCGCGCAAAACGCAACCCCCCCAACCCCCCTTGTCAGGGGGGAGGCCAAGGCCGAAGACATGTTCGCCGAAGTTGACAAAACCGGTAAGCCGGAAGTCTTTCAACCTAGGCCGGCCAACACGCCGTCCTATGCCACGGTGATTCCGGAAGAGCAGACCTGGAAAAATAGAAAGGGGCTGATTTTCGGCTCGCTGGCCGTGGTTTTAGTTGTCGCCATTAGCGGTTATTTTGGCTTAAAGT
>Ga0210004_1000492_pt1 | contig 24273 bp, 23 predicted proteins | sample CryGey13umfilter_FD_185450 | JGI IMG/M metagenome (GOLD analysis project Ga0210004, IMG submission 185450) | Groundwater microbial communities from aquifer in Utah, USA - Crystal Geyser 4/8/14 3 um filter (SPAdes) (version 3) | ecosystem: Environmental > Aquatic > Deep subsurface > Groundwater...
AACAAGTCATTGACCAACTCCTCCACCGCGACTCTCTTCTGTTCCGCCAAACTGGTCTTTCACTTGTACACCTCCCGCCGATGACCCACTTTCAAAACAATCAACTTCGTTCTGGCATGTTCCATTCTGTAGATAATTCGATAATCGCCGACTCGATACTTGTAACATCCCTTCCATTCATCGCCTTGCAATGCCTGGTGTTGGATAAGTTCTGCGTTTTCCCCAATCCATTCCAATTTATCGAGCAAACGCGTCCGTGTTGCTGACGCAATGCCTCGCAAATCCGATTGCGCTTCGGATGTCAGGCTAACTTGATATGCCTTCACCCCTCAACCTCATCACGGAAGGATTTCAAATCCATTCCTTCGCCCGCCTGCGATTGCTTGATCGCCTTTCTCAGGGACTCGGCAAATTCGGGGTGTAGTTCGCTGGCAGGCTCGTCAATGCTGGTAAACGCATCCATGAGTTGCGTCATCCACACTTCGAGCCGCTTGTCCACTGCGCGCTCGACGAGAGACTCGAACTCATTGGTTGATAATCGAATGAGTGTTTTGTTCATGGGGTACCTTTCAATATCTGCGGTAATTATATCCTGCTTTTCCCCCGCGCCGCGCGGACGCTTTCATCCGCCCATCCGTTACAAAATCCGTTGACAATCCATCTCCCCTCAAACGGACTCGCCTATCAGCCCGAAGCGGCTTCCATGTGCTGAGCAGGTGGACTTACGTGTGCCCGTTAGAGTATCCCCGCTCATCCCAACCCAAGCGCACCCTCGCACTCCGTCTAATATTCGTAGTCACAAAGGTTCTACATTTGCTTTTAATTGGGAGAAATCATACCAATTTGGCTTTCGCGCAACTTTAAAGCAGATATTAATTTTTTATACCCATATTTGTGAAATATTTCCACCCATTGCCACTTTGATAATCGTTCCGGGACATTGCAGTCTTCAAGTTTGAGAGGAATGATGAAGATAGACCGTTCGAGTTTCTCATCAGCAATATCTAGTGCATATTTGATTTCTTTCTGAATGTATCCCTCTTTGGTTATGGAGTTTTTGGAGAGGCAGATAATAACTACATCCGACAATCGGACGGCGTCGGGTATTTCCAATTGCCAATCCTGGCCAGGCAATAGGTTTTCTTCATCTAGCCATACATCTATGCCATCAGCGATAAGTCTATGATATAGTTCGCGCACTGCTGGTTTATCATTGGAGGCGTGGCACAAAAAGACTCGTAAAGGTTTTTTTGAGTGAGAATCTTTTTCAACATGCTTGGTGGGAAGGCTATCAAGTGCAACCGCAAATTCATTCATATTCTGATATCGGTCATCAGGGTCTTTAGCCAAAGCTTTGAGCAAAATATTTTCCACTTCATCAGGTAAATCAATCACAAAATTTTTGGGGCGAGGTAGTGGTTCTTTGACGTGTTTCCATAATACAGCCATTGGGGTATCCGCTTGGTATGGCTTATGACCAGTGATTAGTTCGTAAAATACAATGCCTAATGAATATATGTCCGCTCGATAATCTACTTTTATTCCCGTAATTTTTTCTGGTGCCATATATTCTGGAGTGCCATATCCCACACCTGAACTGGCAATGTCACTTGCTTCCTCACTCTCCAGCAACCAAGTGATACCGAAATCAGAAAGCATGGGTCGCCCTGTATCTGCGATAAGAATATTTGATGGCTTTACATCCCAATGCATGATATGCATCTGGTGAGCATAATAGAGCGCATGAGCAATCGGTGATAGTAGTTGTGCTGTTTCCTGCCACGGAACAGGTTTGCCCAATCTTTGTTTGAGTGTTACACCAGAAATATATTCCAAGATCAAGTAGGGCATATTCTCATGCTCACCATAATCGAGTACTTTAACTATGTTTGGATGGCTAATCAATGCTAAAGCTTTTGCTTCTCGTTCAAAACGTTTGAGAAACTTATTTGATACCTCACGGGGCGAAAAAACAACTTTTACTGCTACATATCGCTCTAATCGTGTATCAAGCGCTTTATAAACGGTTGCTAAGCCGCCTGTGCCAACTTGCTCTAGAATATGATAGCGCCCGATATATTGTCCAACTAAATTTGTCATTAGTGCACCTCACGCTATTCGAAATTATTGCCAATGAATTTGACTTTCGATAAATTGGGAGAATTATTTTGCACCCTCCCACCACCCCATCAACTCACTCATTGCCAGACTCGGCATCGCCTTTTTATCGGTCATCTTCTGGTGGGTCAAATAGCGAAGGTTGATAAGCGCCTGTTGGATCACTAAACTTTCTTGGCTTGAATTTGCCAACATCGAGACCGCCCAATCTATCAATCATCTTTTCGATTTTATCAACGCAGTATGATTCCATTTCCTTTCGGATTTGGCGACTGGTAAATCTTATGACATGCCAGCCTTTTGTCTGTAAATCGTTGGAGCGTCGAGTATCTTCCTCTTTCTTCTCGGGATGACGGTGCCAATAATCGCCATCTGTTTCAACATCAACTTTTCCGTCCATGCAATAAATTGAGAAATCAAGTGCATATTCTTGTTCGCCAACCTTTACAAACTCTTGCCGTTCAGCGAGGATCGCCAATCTTTTCAATTCTGCCCAAAGCAAATCTTCAAGCGGGCTGTTGTCATAAAGGTCATTAATCTCTTTTGCTTCCTTGACCTTGTCCACAGTTGTTGCAATAAAAACAATTCTGCGCTTGCGCCTGCTGATAATTGGATGATGAAGCGGTTTTAGTGGCGAAAGAAAAAGTTGGTAATATCTCTTGTTTGTTTTCTCGCTCATCGGCTCATCAGGAAAAATCTCATGCCGATAAACTTGCTTTACTTCGAGTACTTTTGCAACATAATTTATGGCATGAGCCTCTGCGCCGAACTTTTTTGTTTGATAAAAAGCAATCCATTCAGGCGGAAAGCGGTCTTTGAGCCATCTGTCAGCACTTGTAACAGGAATGCGATACCAATGACGATCTCGCAGGTCAGCGAAATCGTTGAGGTTATTGATTATTGCTACTAAAACTTCGCCGCGTTTTGTCATTATTCAAGTTTTATTCTAACAAAATTATAGCCGACAAACCCACTGATAACTGCTCACTGATTACTGCCCACTGCTTTCCCACCACCCCTGCAACGCCGCAAACGGAATCGCCTGCGTCTGCTCGCCCGTCCGACCCGAATTCCATGTCACGATCAAATCCCTCTTCGCCCGCGTAATCCCCACGTACAGCAGCCGCAGCCGCTCCTTGACGTAATCCAGCCGCGCCTGCTGGGTGGCCGCGCCTTCGGCGTACCACTCATACTCGTTATTCGTTCCCAGGCTCTCCAACTGCGCCAGGGCCTCGGCTTCCAGGTTCAGCCCGTCGCGCACGAACCACTTCTCCGCGATGTAACGGTCGTAGGGCTGGAGCGAGGGGAAATCGTAGTTGTTGACCGACATCAGGTAGACCCGCTCCCACTCCAGGCCCTTGGCCTTGTGCATGGTCGTGACCACCACCTTGCCCTTGTGCTGCTGCGGGTCGAAGCCCGAGTCGTCGCTGCTGAAGCCGATGAAGCGCCGCTCGTTGCGAGCGATGACGCCCAGCTCGCCGGTCAGCTCGGGCAGGCGCCAGTCGGCGTGATCGTCGGCGGCCTGACGCAGCACCAGCGCCAGCTTGTGCGCCAGGGCCAGGTCGGCGACTTCGGTGAACAGGTCTTGCGCCAGGGTCAGGATCATCTGGTCAATCGGGAGCAGGGTCGTACCCTGCCAGCGGCGGACGACCTCCCGGAACGTTTCTAGCTCCAGCATGATCTCCTCGGACTCGGTCTCCCCGAGGCCTGCCAGCCAATCCCGGTCGGGACGCGGGGCGAGGAACGATTCCACCTCGCGGCACTTGCGCAGCAACTCCGGGATGTGCTTGTACAAAACGCGCTGGTCATCCTCGCCTTCGCGCCAGTTACGCCGCCAGACCTGGTAGACACGCGCCAGCTTGGAGGCGGACTGCGGATCGGCCAGGTAGGCAATGACATTGCCCAGCGCGCCGGCCGCCGCGCGCGTGGAGGCTGTGCTGGCCAGGAACTCGACGTAGTCAATCTTGCGCTTCTTCAGCGCTTCGATGACCTCCACGCCGCGCCGGTTGCGCGGCACCAGCACGGCCACGCTCCAGTCTTTGTGCTCTGGCAGCCATTCCTCCAGCGAAGCGACCACCGCCGCAACCTCCTCGTCGGGGGTGAATTTGCGCCCAATCAAACGGATGCCGGCCGGGTCGTCGGGCGGGTTCGGCTGGGGATCGCCCTCGGGCGCGGGCCGGATATAGGGCAGGGTCAACGCGTCACGGACGGAAGAGTCCGGATGTTCCTCCCTAACCCAATCAATCAGGTAATTCGCCAGGGCAATGATCGAAGGCTGCGAGCGGCCCGAATCGGGCAGCTCACGGCGGAAATCGGCTTCGTGGGCGATGAAGTCGCGCAGGTAACGGGGGTTGGCGGTGGTGAAGGTCTCGAAGATGGCCTGGTTCGGGTCGCCGACGCGCACCCAATTGCCATCCGGCCCTGAAAGCAAGCGCAATATCTGCTCCTGCAACTGGCTGGAATCCTGGGCTTCGTCCTCCAGGATGTAAGGCCAGCGGTAACGCAGGCGCTCCAGGAACTCAGCATCCAGCTCGAGCAGGCGCAGCGCCAGGCGGATCAGGTCGTCGAAGTCCACCGCGCCGCGATAGGTGAGGGCACGCTGGTAGTTGGCGTAGATCTCCCAGCCCATCTCGGCCAACGGCAGCCCCCCTGCGGGGACAGGCGCGGTAGGTTGATGATCGAGTTCGCGGCGTAAATCCTCGGGCGCCAGGCGGCGATCCTTGGCCGAGCGGATGAAGCTCAGCGCCAGGCTGTTGACCAGTTCGGGCAACTGCTGGCGGCGCACCCAGTCACGCTTGGAGTCGTCCATCTCTGGGTCGAGGTAATCATCGAGGAAATTGGGATGGGCCTGCAGCCAGGCCTGGGCGGCTTCCTTGCGGATGAAGTCGGCTTCGCGCTCGTCAATGATGCTGAAGCGCTCCTCCAGCCCGACCAGAGCCGGTTTCTCGCGCACGATGTCGTGCGCCAACCCGTGCAGCGTGCGGACGCGGTAGCCAATGTGCGGCAGCAGTCCGTGCTCCTGGATGAAGCCGCTGACCCGGCTGGAGAAGTTGTCCACCGCCGAGTTGACCAGCGTGACGATGAGCACTTCCTGGTCAGGGCCAAGCTCGCCGCGCGCGATGATCTCAGCCGCCAGCGCGGAGAGGGTGTGCGTCTTGCCGCTGCCCGGCACAGCGGAGATGCCCATCTTGCCGCCGCGATAGGCGAGGATTTCGGATTGGGAGGGGCGAGGGGTGAAGGCAGTCATCAGTTTTCAGTCATCAGTGATCAGTAATCAGTAATCAGTAATCAGTAATCAGTAATCAGTGACCAGTGGCATCCAACTTCCGAAGTCTTGGAGACTTCGGAAGTCTTTGACTTAAATTCAGCGTTGATTTGCTTGCGGGAAGCCATGTTCTGCTCCAATTACATCCTGATTGATAAAGTGATTATACAACAGCAACATGCCCACCCTATACTGCCTACTAAACCGTCATCAATGGTAACTGTTTAGCCTGTCATGCTGAGGCCGTTCTGTGGCCGAAGCATCCCCTGCACGGCGAGGAGACCCTTCGCCACAAAACGGCTCAGGGTGACAAACCTAACAAGATGCTTGCCCGAATAAGGGTTCTTCCGAGAGAATGAACCAAAGGCTAAGCAGTTACCATCAATGACCCTGCGGGGCCAGGGGAAAGGATGAAAGATGAAATCCCCATTTTCTATTTCCGATTATTTGCGCATGAGCGCGACAAACCCCGCCTTGCGCCTGCGTTGGCCTGCCATCGCATCCCCGATTTCAATCAAGATGGCGCGCGTGGTGAGGAGCGCGATGCCTTCTCTCTTGATCTGGCGTGAAAGTTCCTTTGCCTTTTCGTGATATTGGTCAGAAGGCGAGGCAAGCGCGAGGACAAACGCCGTGTCCAGAAAGACTTTATCGTTCATGGGCCCGCTTCTCGGCTTGCAGGTATTCTTCGATTTTTTCAGACCAGTCAGACGGCGCATCCACTTTAAGCGACTCGATTACTTCCAGGGCCGATTTTTTCTTCTTGGATTTCGCCTCAACCGCACGTATCGTCACCTGCACAGACGTGTTTGTCTCCAAAATCAATCTTTTTTTGGGACGCAGAACTTTACCATCGTAAACTGCTTCAAAGGTTTGAGTAACCATATCTGTCTCCTTTTATAAATCTTCGGCAATACCTTCCCATTTCATCCAGCCCGCTTTTTTTGCGGTTTCCGCCAGCGGCTTTCAAATCCGCGAATGCCTTGCGGACGATTTCCAAATCTTCCAAGCTTCTCGTTTATTTTAGCACGTTCCATCCCTTCTGAACCACCATCATCCGCGCTTCATGACGCAGGCTACTTGCGAGGTTGGGACCTCACCCCTACCTCTTCTCCCAAGGGAGAGGGCAACCTGGCACTTGACACTTGGCACTTACCTCACCTCTCCTGAATTCACATCCGCCATCAACACCGAAGTATCCACGGCTTCGAAATCATTTCCTGTCAACACATCGAGCAGGTGGAGCATGTCGTTGTCCCAGCGCGCGTCGGGCGCGCCGCTCACGTACCAATCCGAGCCGTTGTCGGCCAGGACGATGCCGTAGGTTTTCATGGCTTGCAGGATAATCTGCAATTCAAGGGGGAAGCCGGAGATGTCGTAATCCGCTTGCAGGCGGAAGCGCGCCCCCATGGGGGGGATCCTGCGGTCGGGGTCAGAAGTCTGGTGCCGGGCGGGCCAGATGTATCCCGCTGTTTCGCTGGCGGTGAAGCGCAGGGCGTGGTTGATCTCGCCCGAGGCGATTTCGTCGTAGCGTACCAACCCCGGCAGGATAGGCAGACCGGCTGCGTCGGCCGAGGTCCACGTTTCGGGGCGCAGGGCGTTGCTGTTGAGGTCCCAGATGGCACCCGAGCCGCCGCTCCATTGGCCGCCGCTGAGGCTGGCGTCGTAGATTTCGTAGAGCGTGCAGCCGCCGGTATCCACGATGAGGATGTGATGGTCGGAGCCCCACTCGATAAGCGGGTCGGGCGGGATGGGGTAGGGGCCGGCGTCGGATTCGTCTGGATAATAGAAATCGAGCGTGTACCAGGTCCCGCCTGCCGCGGAGACGAGGTTATACGGGATACCGATCGGGCCGCCATCCCAGGTTCCGGAGCCGAAGTCCATATGGAAGCCGGTCTGGCGGCCGATGCTGTCAACCCAGGCTTGCGAGCGCGGGTGGATGGGGAGGCTGTCCACCGGAGTATTCCAGAAGTTATCGGCGGGGAAGAGCGGGCAGCCTCCGATGGCCGGACCCGAGGGCGGCGGCGTGGGCGCGGCGGTCTTGGTGGCGCAAGTCGTCCCACATCCGCAGGGACATTCGCCGGGACAGTTATACGTTTCGTTGGCAGAACAGGCTGGCGGCGTGCAGCAGATCATGGGAGTGAAGCCGAATGGCATCAGGGTTACGTTGACATAGAATTCAGGCTGGGTGAAGAACTCCTGTGTAAGAGTTTGCGAGACGAAATCGGGGGCTTCCACCCGTATGGTCATCCGATCCGTGTCGTGGAAGAAGATGTTCTCGAAGACGAAATCGCCATTGACATCTGTGGTGGTTGTTCCCTGACATGGCGCGGGGGAGGTGTACGAAAAGCCATCGCAGGTCACGATTGCGCCAGGGATCGGCTCGCCGGTGATCGCATTATTGACGTGGCCTGTCACCTCACCCCAGCCCAGGTCGCCGACCAGCCAGGTAGCTGTTGATGAAGGGACAGGGGTGACGGTGACAGTAGGCGTCGCCGTTCCGCCATCCAGGTTGCAAGCGGTGAGCAGGAGGACAAAGAGCAAGGCGGCAATTAGTGTGCCATTCGCGTTGAACTCTTTATCTTTCATCCTTCATCCTTCATCTTTCATCCTTCATCTTTCATCTTTCATCCTTCATCCTTCCTCTGCAGCACCCTTTGGAACGCCTTCAGCAGCACGCCGCGCTGCTCGAAGCCGCTTTCGCCCAGGTCGCTCAGGCCGAGGTAGACGCGGGCGCGGCAGCGGCGCAGGAGGCCGGTCACCAGGCGCGCCAGGGTTTGCTGGTTGGCAGCGACTTCGTCGGCGTCGCTCCACAGGCGACCTGCTGAGCCTGCCGAAGCATCCCAGTGCCGCGAGAGTACATAGGGATGGGTCAACGGCTGGAACAGGCGCTCGGCCCAGCCGCTGGAACCGGGATCGAGCCAGAACTGCACCGTAGCGGGACGGTTCATCATCAGGAAAGTGTGCGCCGGGGCGACCAGCACCGCATTCGTTGTCACCGCTTCGGCGCGCCAGGCTTCGAGGTACTGCGCGGCGATCACGCCGTCTTGCAGCATGTTGATATATTCCTGTCCCAGACTTCCGAAGTCTCGAAGACTTCGGAAGTCTTCCTGCGAAGACTCCATCGCCCAGCGGAACTTCTGGGCAGATTCGACCAGGCTGGCGGCCACACGCGCCGCGTCCAAATTGCGGTGAAAGCCAAAGCCCGGTTGGGAAAGCACTTCACCAAATAGTCTACGCATGAAATGATCCAGCGGCAAAGGCTCACCTTCACGGTAAGCCAGCAACCAGTCACGCAGTGACGAGTAACGAGAGCCCAACACGAAGGTGATGCGCTCCTGGACCTCAGACCTGATCTCGTCAAACGTCGAAAGTCGAAAGTCCCGCTGGCGATAGGTAATCTCGGCCAGCAGTTGGGCGCGGACGAGATCCATCTCTTCGATGGCCAGCATGAAGGCATAGGCCACGTCGAATTTGCCCGGGCGGACCTCCCAGCCCGGATGCGCCAGCGCGGCCAGGGTCAGCAGGGCCTGCGCGGCGGGTTCGTCGCGTAGCGAACGGGACGGGCGGTGCGAACGGACCGGGACGCGGCGCGCCTCCAGGCGGTTCATCAGCGAAAAGCGCAGCGCATCGGAGAGATAGGGCGCCAGCACCACGATCTCGGAGGGGGCAAGCTGCTCTTCGGATAACAGACGCGCGATCTCGTCCGAGACCCAATCGAGCATTTGAGGGTAAAAACGCGCGTCAGAAAAGGCAAGCACACCTCCCCACTTCTCACTTTTTTCTTCTCCCTTTTGAACTTGAGTGAGAAGTAAAAAGTGAGAAGGGTCAATCACACCTGCCAGCGAATCGGAAAGCTGCGCGATCCCTTCCGATACTACGAACGACTCAGCCAACTCCGCTTGCGCGTCACACAACTCCCGCAGCTCCCAGGCGGACTCGGGATCCGCGCCGAGGAAGCGCCGGTAGCCGCCGCCTTGATCGTAGATCAGCAATGCGGAATCGAAGCTGGGCAGCCACTCGCGGAGCAGGTCATGGGCGCGCGGCGTGTCTTCTTCCACGTTGTCGAAGATCAGGTGGCGGCAAGTGCGGGTCAGGTAATCGCGCACGGCCGGGTGCGGCCAGAGATGCCCCCAGAAGATTTCCAGTTGCAGTGAGAAATCCAGCAGATTGTGCGCGAGACAATACTCCCGGAAACGGTTGGCGCAATCCTGGGCGTCGGCATAGACGCGCCGCTGGGCCGGGTCGCCAATCCAGGCGGAATCCAGACGCTCGCCGATCTCGGCATACGGGAAGCCGACCGCAGCGGACTTGTTCAAGTTGTCAAGTATCTGGCTGTACAGGCGGTTGCGGTCAATGGTAACCGACTCGAAGTAACCCTCGTCCAGCAGCGGGCGGACGAGGCGCGCCATGTAATACTGCGCCGTCTCGAGGGTCAGGAAGACCGGCGGCCGGTCGGGATGGGCGAAGCCGGCCGCTTCGGAGGCCAGCGGCCAGAACAGGTCCACCATGCGCCGCGCCAGCCCACCGACGGTCAGAACGCTGGCTTGTCCACCCGCAACCAGGCCGGGTTGACGTAACGCGTCCACGTAGGGCGCGGCCAGCGTTCGTTGCGGGGCGAGCACGAGCAGCGCGTCGGCGGGGATGCCTTGCGCCAGCAAGTACAGCATACGTGCCACGCCGACGGTCGTCTTGCCGCAGCCGGCCGGGCCGGAGAGGAAAAGCCTGGCATTGGTGGGAGCCTCAATAACGGCGAGTTGTCCCTGGGTCAGAGCGAGCATGGCTCAAGATTAGCGGAAGGCGGGCGGTTTGTCAACCGCTCGGCGTGGACGTTTCGGTGGGCTGGAGCTCCTCGCCGGGCGGGGTTGTATCGTAGGTGCTGCCGCTGTAACCGATGCTGCACACGCCGATGTTGTTCTGGATGACGCAGGCTGACATATCCCCGCTGGCCAGCAGGCTGATCAACATGGGCAGATCCTCGGGCAGATCGGTGAGCAGGATCAGGGTATTACTGACCACGCCGGGTTTGTACAGCATCAAGCCGATCCCGGGGCGACCAATCTGACCGAAGCCAGGAATGGTAATCGAGGCCGAGTCTTCGAGTCCCAAATCGAATGTGTTGGTGTAGCGATCCAGGTCGTCGGATGGGGTCAGCAAGCCCAAGACAATCGTATCACTGCCGCTGACCGTTTTGGGCGCGACGAGGAGGGAGGTATTCGTCCATTGGAGAGCACTCTGCAGAGAGGCGACCGGGGCAAGCAAGTCAGCGGTCATTTGCAGGTCGCCAACGATCAGCAGATTGGCCTGGCGGGCGAAGAGATAAGGGAAATCGGCCAGGGTGTGTGTGCGCGTCCCGCTGAGGGCAAAATCAGCGATCGCGCCGACCAGCAAGCCATTGTCAGCCACTTGGTTATAAGGCGGCATCAGGAAAGTCGAATCACCGATGGCCAGGGCGCTCCCGTCGGCGCTCAAGGCGGCCGCGACCAATTCCTGCCCGAAGCCTGACAAGGGACTTTTGCTCGAGTCGGTCAGTGACGAGAAGGTGCTCTCGTCGCCTGCGATAAGCGCTTTGCCATTCTCGGCGCTGACCGAGTGTGCGCCATACAGGGCAACCTGGCCCAGGCCTTGCGTCAGAGCTTCCTCGCCAAACCGGGTAAACAGAACGTTGCGGAAGTTACCCTCGTTCTCCACCAGGTTGTATAGATAGTCATTGGCAAAAGTGATCCCAAACGACTCCAGGAGCGTATTGGCCGCGTTCACGTCCGATATCATTACGATATTACCGCTGATGTAATCGGAATCGTATATGCCATGCGTCGGATCGGCAAAAACGATCAGGCGTCCGCCGCGCTGGGCAAATTGCCCTACCAGGGTTACTTCATCGGCGCTGAAGGTAGTGGTTGGCGAGATGACAATGTACGCGCTGGCGTATTTGAGCCGATCAAACAGGTACGGATAGCCGTTATCGAATTCGACCCGCGCCCCGCGCCGGGTCAGGGCTGAGACGAACGCCTGTATATCGCTCGGATCGTAGAGGTTGATGTGACTGTAGTCCAACACCACCACTTTGCCCGAAAGGGTTGAAGTCGTTTCAGGAACCGCCGTAGAGATGGGCGGCTGAGGGATGCTTGCACCGGCGTAATCCGGCGCTTGGATTTTCGGATGGCTGGGAATGCCTCGATAGAACCACAATCCGCGCGCCAGGATAGGCAGGACGAGAACCGCAAGGGCGATCCAGATTTGATAGCGTTTGAGTGTATTCATGGCAGCCTCCGCTATTTTTCCACCGGCAGCGGCGGGATATAGAGCAGGTACAGGCCCGGCTCTTTGGGATAAGGCATGGTAATGCCTTCAGGAGATTGGTAGAAGAACGCGCTGGACGAGCTTTGAACGCCCGCCAAGTCGTACAAATCGGCTGCTTGATAATGGCCGACGCGCGCCAGCTCGGCTGCTTTGGCAACCGCGTCGGATTCCGCTCCCAGCGCGTCGATCAGACCCATACGCAGGGCCTCGCTGCCGGGCCAGATCTGACCCCGCAGGATGGTCTCCGGCCCGACCTCGAGCCGGCCGCCGCGCCCCAGGCGGACTGCCTGGTAGAAGCCTTGCTTGATCATCTCCATCTCGCGCACGTAAGTATCGCGCGGCGAACCCCACAGCTTATATGGGCCGGTGGAAATGATGTCCTCGAAGATGATCGGGGAAGGCGGGAGATAGCCGATGACGCCTATATTACCGATCTCAGAGGTCGGCTTGGCGAAGATGTAGTCGCTGCCGACCGAGAGATAGTAGGCCCCACTGGCGGCCATGCTTCCCACGGAGGTGACGATCGGTTTGGCCTGGCGCAGGCGCAGCAGTTCCAGGTAGACGGCCTCGGTGTCCGCGACGGTGCCGCCCGGGCTGTCCATGACCAATACGACAGCGCGGACCTCGGGATGCTCGCGGGCGTAATTGATCTGGGCGATCATATCCTGGGCGCTGTAAGAGTAGATGGCATCGTTCAAGTGGATCAAGCCGATCACCGGCTTGGGGACAGCCGCGGCGATCAGCACACCAATAATCAGGGGCAGCGCAATCCACAAAAGGATGTGGCGGACTTGCTCCCAGGTGATTTCCTGGTTCCCAAGCTTCATACCAGCCTCCTTCGAGTCAGATGTAGCGCGATATTCATATCGCCTTTGGTTGCGGAATAAATTCCGCGTTACGGGATTACGTTGCGTCGAGCATACTGGAATCGAATGGATTTGTCAATCGCCATTTGGTTTTTCGTTCTGCCCAGCCGTTGACAGCCCCATACCCTACAGGTATAATATCGCCCGTCTCTGCCCCGGCAGCAGTTCGCTGGGGCGGTCGCTTGTATCCCGGCTTCCCCGCAGCGCGGCGAAAACCAGTAAAATGGCAAGCGCGGCGTGTGCGGCGAAGCGAAGACCAGGAGTGAAGGAAAAATGAAATATGCCATTGTCGAAAGCGGCGGCAAGCAGTACCGGGCCGTCGAAGGCGAGGCCATCCAGGTGGACCGCCTGCCCGTCCCAGCCGGAGAGGATGTCAAGTTAGAAAAAGTTCTGCTGCTGGTGGATGGGGAGAACGTCACCGTTGGGATGCCCACGGTCAAAGACATGAACGTCTTTGCAAAGGTCGCCGAGCACTTCAAGGGGCCGAAGGTCGTCATCTTCAAGTACAGTCCAAAGAAGCGCATCCGCGTGAAAACCGGCCACCGGCAGAATTACACCCGCCTGCAGGTCGAGCAGATCGGCTCTATCAAAGTAGCAAAGATCGAGGAGCCGGCCGAGATCACGCAGCCTGTGCTGATCGAGGAGCCATTAGTAACAGTCGAAGCGCCTGCGAAGGAAAAAGCCGCCAAGACCCCGGCTGCCAGGAAAGAAAAGGCGCCCGCGGAAACAAAGGCAACCAGGCCTGCCACCGTTCGTGCCGCGAACAACGGCGGCACGCCGGTGCGAGACGGCAAGACCAGCAAGGCGACTGCGGAGAAGAAGGCAACCAAGCCCGCTAAGACCAGCAAGGCGGCTGCGGAGAAAAAGGCGACCAAGGCGGCCAAGACTCCGGCAGCAAAGAAGGCGACAAAGACAACCAAAACCACCACAGCTTCCAAAACCAGGAAGACTGAAAAGAAGTAATGGTAGCCGACTGCGCTACCATAAAGGTAAAGCGAGGATATTATGGCTCATAAAAAAGGCGGCGGCTCCAGCCGCAACGGTCGTGACAGCAACGCCCAACGTCTGGGCGTGAAGAAATATGCCGGTGAGGCCGTTCTTTCCGGCAACATCCTGGTGCGCCAGCGCGGCACGCGCCTCAAGCCGGGCCTCAACGTGGACGTGGGCAAGGACGACACCCTGTTCGCCACGATTGATGGCGTGGTCATGATTGACGTTGTCCACGGACGCAAGCGCGTCAACGTCATGCCGGTCGAAGCCAAGTAACTGGCGAAAGGAAACGAGAATGAAACAAGGTATCCATCCAACTTACTATCCGGATGCCAAAGTGACTTGCGCATCCTGTGGCGCCACCTGGACGACCGGTTCGACCAAAAAAGAGATCCGCGTTGAAATCTGCTCGAATTGTCACCCTTTCTTCAGCGGCGAGTCGCAGCGCATCGTGGACATCGAAGGACAGGTGGACCGCTTCTACAAGAAGCTGGAAGTCCGCAAGGCATACGTCGCAGAACAGCAAGCTCGTCAGGAAACGCGCCTCTCCCCCAAGCGTGCCATTGCCGAGTTGGAGTTAGGCACGCGCGCCACCGAGGCGCTGTCCAAAGCAGGGATCAGCCAGGTGGGCCAGTTCCTGGATAAACTGGCCGAGGGCGAGGAAGTCGTTCTGGCGATAGCCGGCTTTGGGCGCAAATCCTTGATTGACATGAAGAAGAAGCTGCGCGCCCTGGGCTATAAGCTCCCCGCCGCGGAAGAAACTCCTACAGCCTAGGACTTGCCTCCCGGCGAATATCAGGTAAACTTAACAGGCAGATGCCCAAGCATCTGCCTGTCTTGTTATTTTTCTGACCCAACCCCCGTTCCCCCTTCCCTTGTAGGGAAGGGGGGCAGGGGGGATAGGTCCAAGCGAGGTTCTATGTCGCCCCACATCAATGGATCGGTCGAAGTCATCACAGGTTCCATGTTCAGCGGCAAGACGGATGAACTTATCCGCCGTCTGCGCCGCGCTGCCATTGCCCGTCAAAAGGTACAGGTTTTCAAACCGGCCATGGACGTGCGTTACGCAGTGGAAAAAGTTACCTCCCATGCCGGTACGGACTTCGACGCCATCCCAATCGAGCACGCTGCAGACCTATACGACCGTTTGGAGAAGGATACGACGGTGGTCGCGATTGACGAGGCCCAGTTCTTCGACGACAAGATCATCGCTGTTGTAGATGAATTGGCCAGGCGCGGCATCCGCGTCATTGTGGCTGGCCTGGACACCGACTTCCGCGGCGAACCCTTTGGCCCCATGCCGGTACTGATGGCCAAAGCCGAGCGCGTGGACAAATTGCAGGCCATCTGCATGGTATGCGGCGAACCAGCCAGCCGCACGCAGCGCCTGGTCAACGGGAAGCCGGCGCGCTACGACGACCCGGTGGTGATCGTCGGCGCGGCGGAGATGTATGAAGCAAGGTGCCGCGCGCATCACGAGGTGCCGCGTCAGGGAGTGAGTTTCCGTGCGAATGGATGGAATGAAATCTCGTGCGAATAAATTTTGCAACTGGTTAGGAGTGAAATTCGTGCTGCTGTTTCTACGGAAAAATGGGCTGGCGCTTGTCGGGATCACAATTCTCATTGCCATCTATTTATTTCTCGCATCCCGCTTACGCGGTTGGTTGATAGACGATGCCGGCATTTCTTTTTCATATGCACGGAATTTGGCCCTTGGTTATGGTCTGGTATCTCAGCCAGGTTTTCCGCCCGTGGAAGGTTTTTCAAATCCGGCGTGGGTATTTCTCTTGTCGATTTTTTCTCGCACCGGTCTCGATATTGCTGGAATTGTTAAACCATTGTCAGTCGTTCTCACCGCCATATCAATTGTCGTGCTTTATCTTGCATTCCTCCGTTTGACGGATTCGAAGTTCTTGGCCCTGGTAGCGCTGGTCGGGTTAATCGCTCAACCGGCTTTTGTGATCTGGTCTGTATCGGGATTAGAGAATCCATTGTTGATATTGCTGATTGTCGTTTTGTTTTATATCTGCTTATTATCTCCCACCTCGGCGCTTGCCATCCTTGCGGGAATAGTGTCTGGCCTGACGGCGATCACGCGCCCGGATGGGGTTCTCTATATTCCCCTTTATGCAATATTGCACCCAAAGTATTTCAAACAGACTCTACTTCCCTCGATAGCTGCCTGGGGCTCCTATTTTGTGTTTCGTCTGATGTATTATGGCGAACTGGTACCCAATACTTACATCATGAAGGCAGAGGGGAAACTTCTAAGTAAATACTGGCTTTTGACGCTGTGGGGGCGCTTTAAGAGCATATTACTCGGTTTGTTCGGACCGAAATATCTTGCCGCCGCGACGATTGCTGTACTATTGGTTTTGTTGGTCATGCTATTTTGGAAACGCAGGATTGACCAGCGTTATTTAGTTATCGGGGTTTTCCTCATAATTTCATTTGGCAGTTATCTGTTTTTACCGACTGATTGGATGGGAGAATATCGTTTTGCCAGCCCTTTATTTCCTTTCTTGTATGTGTTCATCACTTTGATGATCGCAGATATATTTTGTCTGTTAAAGAAAAATAATCCCAGTGTGGCTGCCGGTATCTTATTACTGTGTTGGTTGGCAGCAATGTATTTTGTCTCTTATGCTCCTCGCCTGGAGGAATTTGCTAAAAACCCAACAGTTTCCTTTTATGGCGTCCGGGCCAGTTTTTATCGTTTTACTAGATACTCCGCGATACTGAAACTAAATCATCCATCGGTACTTTTACCAGACGTGGGGGGAGCATTGTATTATTATCCCGATATCCGAATTTATGATCTCGGTGGATTGGTTGATTCCACTATTGCTCGTACTTTAGGCCGCGATCAGGTAGAATTCTATAATTACGTATTCGATGTGACCAAACCCGATTTTATTCACATTCATGGAAATTGGACCTATATGTCCAGCCTGGAAGATGATCCCCGTTTTCGCCAGGATTATGCCGCGATATTTGAGTATATTGATCAAACAATGGTTTTGAAATTTGGTGAGGAAAAATATTCTGGTGATTTCGTGAGGCGTAGTCTGGTAAAAACACCAGATGTTATGAAAATGTTACAAGCCGTCGAGCCTTAGGAATTCAACTCTCCTGGAGACAATATGCTAAACTATAAAGAATATCTCGCCGAAATCCTCATTGACGAAAAGACCCTCCAAAAACGCGTCGCCGAGTTGGGCGCGCAGATCAGCCGCGATTACGCCGGCCAGGATCTGCTCCTGATCTGCATCCTGCGCGGCGGCATGATCTTTTTGGTGGATCTGATGCGCCAGATCAGCGTCCCTCACCAGATTGACTTCATGGCGATAGCCTCCTACGGCTCCGGCGCGCGCCAATCCGAGGGCGACGTGCGCCTGACCCTCGACCTGCAGACCAATATCCACGATAAAAACGTGCTGCTCGTAGAAGACATCATTGACAGCGGCCACACCCTCTCCTACGTGCTCGACTTCCTGACGACGCGCCAGCCGAAAACTCTGCGCGTTTGCACCCTGCTCGACAAGAAAGAACGCCGCGAGGTTGACGTACCCATCCACTATTGCGGCTTTATCATCCCCAATAAATTCGTCTTCGGTTACGGCCTGGACCTCGACGAGTACTACCGCAACCTGCCCTTCGTCGGCGTCGTTGACACAAACAAATACCAACCGCGAGAGTGATATCGAGTTACGAGTTACGAGTTACGTTTCACTCATCACTTATCACGCATCACGCTCCACGCTCCTCCCTCCACGCCCATGCCTTCCAACGGTCAAGCACCCCCCCCTTCCCCATACGCAGGCCGCTGGGTGGCCCGCCTGCATGGACAGGTCATCGCCCAGGGCGGGACGCCCGAACAGGCCTGCCGCGCCGCCCAGGGTTCCCGCTACAAAGAGTCGCCCGAAATCATTTTTATGCCGACTACCATCCCATTGAACTTTCCTCCCCTGCTCGACTCCGTCCGCGCCGCCCTGCCGGACGACAAAACCGTTTACCTGGTCGGCGGTGCGGTGCGGGACCTGTTGCTGGGTCGCGCCACCCATGACCTCGACTTCGCCCTGAGCAGGGATGCCATCAAGACAGCCCGCCGCGTCGCCGATGCCCTGTCCCGTGCTGGAACCGGGACTATCACGAAAGCGGACTTCTACCCCCTCGACCCGGAACGCGATACCGGCCGCGTCATCGTCACAGCCGAGGATGGGACGCGCACCGTGATGGACTTCGCCGCCTTCCGCGGCCCGGACCCTTCGACAGGTTCCCCCTCCGGGGACTTCGCAGGGCAAAGCTTAGAAGCCGACCTGCTCGGCCGCGACTTCACCTTGAACGCCATGGCCGTGGACGTGCGCACCCTGGCGCTCTACGACCCGCTCGGCGGCGCGCTGGATTTGCGCGAGAAACGCCTGCGCCAGTGCTCACCTTCCGCCTTTAACGATGATCCGCTGCGCATCTTGCGCGCCATCCGCCTGGCGGCCGCATTCGGTTTTAACATCCTGCCTGAGGCCCGTCAAGCCATGAAGCAAGCCGTGAAGTTATTGCCGAACGTCTCCGCTGAACGCCAGCGGGATGAACTCTTCCGCATCCTCGAAGGGCCGCGGCCGGCCACCTCGCTGCGAGCGCTGGATATGCTGGGCGCATTGGCGCCTGTCCTGCCTGAGCTGACATCGCTGAAAGGTGTCGCGCAACCCTCGCCGCATGTCAGTGACGTATGGATACACACCCTGGGTACCTTAACTTACCTCGAAATGATCCTGGCCGCGCTGGCGCCTGATTACAACCCGGATACAGCCTCCGACCTGTTCAATGGTCTGATGGTGATGCGCCTCGGGCATTACCGCCAACAGATCGCGGAACATTTCGCCTCCCCACTCAACATAAACCGCTCGCTGCGCGGACTGCTCTTCCTTGCCGCGCTGTATCACGATGTTGCCAAGCCGCTGACGAAGGCTGCGGATGAAAATGGCCGCCTGCGCTTCTGGGGCCACGACGAGGAAGGCGCAGAGATGGCAGCCGCGCGCGGGCGCGCCCTCCAGCTTTCCAGCGACGAGATGGCCCGCCTAAAAACCATCGTCCGCAATCACATGCGCATCCTTTACCACACCAACCGGCTGGTCAAAGAGCAGAAAAATCCCTCACGCCGCGCCATTTATCGCTTTTTCCGCGATACCGGCGCGGCTGGCGTGGACGTGTGCCTGTTGGCGCTGGCCGACCTGCGCGCCACTTACGAGCATACCCTGCCCCAGGATATGTGGGCCGCCGGACTGGATGTGGTGCGGCTTTTCATGGAAAACTGGTGGGAGAAGCGTGCAGAGAGCATCGCCCCACAGCCGTTGTTGAATGGCAATGACTTGATGCAGGAACTGGACCTCCAACCTGGAGCGCTGATCGGTTTACTCCTGGAGGCCATCCGCGAGGCGCAGGCGTTGGGGGAGGTGTCCACGCGGGAGCAGGCGCTGGACTTGGCGCTCCGGAATCTGAATGCCTGATTATTGCGTACTTCGTATTGCGTAAGAAGCACACGCAGTACGAAATACGCAATACGAAGTAGGAGTTCGCATGAACATCGTCTTCTTCGACCTCGAAACACAAAAGCTTTTCGAAGACGTGGGCGGGCGCAACAACATCGCCCTTATGCGCCTGGCTTGCGGCGTGACCTATTCCACGCAGCGCGGCGACTTTGCCGTTTACTGGGAAAGCGACGCGCCGGCCTTGATTGCCGAACTCAAGTCGGCTGACCGCGTGGTCGGCTTCAATCTCAAAAGCTTCGATTACGAGGTGTTGAAACCTTATGCCCCCAACGAACGTTTGGCTTACCTTCCCACCCTCGACTTGTTGGAAAGCCTCCACCGTGCCCTCGGCTTCCGCGTCAGCCTGGATTCGGTCGCCAGCGCCACGCTCGGGGCCCACAAAACAGCCGACGGGGTGCAGAGCGTGGCTTGGTTCCGCCAGGGATTGTTGGACAAGGTGGCCGAATACTGCAAATCCGACGTAGACATTACCCGCCGAATTTACGAATTCGGCCGCGATAATGGCTTCGTATTCTACCTGTCACGCCTGGGGAGCAAACAGAGAGTCCAGGTCAATTGGAAGGTCTGAGTCACTTCTCGACTTTACTGATGATCGCTGCCTCGGATAGCACCGGCTCGTAAAAGCAGCGGCAGCCGTGTTCGTGGGAGCAACCTTCGAGCGGCAAGCGCGGCGTTTTATCTTTCGGATAGGTCTTCAGCGCTTCGTAGCAGACCGGGCAGGCATCGCCTGCCACCGTCACCCGTACCGCTTTGACGCGCGGGTTGGCGCGGAAGCGCGCCAGCGCGACAGCCGTCGCCGAATATTTCCTCAGATCGGCAGCACAATGGATACAATAGGATGCAGTATCCTGTGATGAGGCATTACATTTGGAACAGGTTTGCATTGCGGACCTCGTCGAATTCCACTGAGAGCCTATACGAATAACGGAATGCAGACTTCAGTCTGCCTTGCATTGCGGACTAAAGTCCGCGTTCCGGGGGTTTAAAAGCCTATCCAAATAACGGAATGCAGACTTCAGTCTGCCTTACATTGCGGACTAAAGTCCGCGTTCCGGGGGTTCATCAGATAGGCACTAATAGATTGCCAGCGGCTTGGTGATGATCTCTTGCCTGGGCTTCATCATCCTGGCACGCCGCGCCAGGTTGTGCAGGTGCGCGATCAGCACACTGCTGGGGATAGGCTTGATCAGGTAATCGTCCGCGCCGGCGTCGAGGGCGCTGGCCACCATGCCAGGAGTATCTAGAGCCGATAGGATCAGGATCGGCGTCGTGCTGAATTTGCGCACCTTACTGCACACTTCCCAGCCGTCCACGCCGGACATCATCAGATCGAGGATCAATACATCGGGATTCAGTTCGCGTACCTTCTTGATGCCCTCTTCGCCAGAGTTGGCCGTGAACACTTCAAAGCCGCGCGTCCTCAATAACAGAATAAGCAATTCGGTCATGGCGGGGTCGTCGTCAATTGCAAGCACTTTTACCGGCATTCTATTCTCCAACAAGGTGTGCCTATATTATCCTTTATATGCGGTTCGCCGGACTTTTCAAACGCTTTACAAATGATTGTGGGGCGGATTGGCAATCCGCCCTACGCTTTGTCATTAAATATGGGAGCATTGAGGCTGTGGCTTTGTGGTAAACTTGCGCTTTGGCGTCTCGAGGCTTTATATCACCAGCTATCATTTTTTCATCTGAGGAGGCCATAAAATGGCAAAGAAATGGGTTTATCTTTTTGACGAGGCCGCTGAGGCGGAATCGTACGCTGGCTCGTGGGACGGCGTGCGCGCCCTGCTGGGCGGCAAAGGCTCCGGGCTGGCGGACATGACCCGCGCCGGCGTACCCGTTCCCCCAGGCTTCACCGTCACCACCGAAGCGTGCAACCAGTTTTCAGCGTCGGGTAAATTCCCAGAAGGGATGTGGGCTCAGGAACTGGCGGCCCTGCAAGAGGTCGAGAAGCGCACCGGAAAAAAGTTTGGCGATCCGGCCAATCCATTGCTCGTCTCCTGCCGCTCAGGCGCCAAATTCTCCATGCCCGGCATGATGGACACCGTCCTGAACATCAGCCTGACCGACAAGACTGCCGAGGGCATGATCGAGCTGACCGGTAACCCGCGCTTCGTCTACGATTCGTACCGCCGCCTGATTGAGATGTTCGGCACGGTGGTGCTTGGCATCGCCGATGAAGCTTTCGAGGAGCCGCTGAAGGAATACAAAGAAAAGAATGGCTACAAGCTCGATACCGAGATGACGGCTGAGGACTGGAAGGCGATGGTCGAGACTTTCAAGGCAGTCGTCAAGAAGGAAAAAGGCTTCGATTTTCCGCAAGATCCGCTGAAACAACTGGAACTGGCGACCGAGGCCGTGTTCAAATCCTGGAATGGCAAGCGCGCCATTGATTACCGGCGCGCCACCAACATCCCGGATGACCTGGGCACTGCGGTCAACATCGTGACCATGGTCTTCGGCAACATGGGCGACGACTCGGGCACCGGCGTGGCCTTCACCCGCAACCCCTCCACCGGCGATAAGAAGATGATGGGCGATTACTTGCTGAATGCCCAGGGCGAGGATGTGGTGGCCGGCATCCGCAACGCCAACCCGATCGAGAACATGGTCAAGAAGATGCCTGAGGTCTATTACCAGTTCATGGACATCACCGACAAGCTGGAGCAGCATTACAAGGAAATGCAGGATGTCGAGTTCACCATCGAGCGCGGCAAGCTGTGGATGCTCCAGACCCGCAACGGCAAGCGCACCGCCAAGGCAGCCGTCAAGATCGCCGTGGATATGGTTAACGAGGGCCTGATCAGCAAGGAAGAGGCCGTCTTGCGCGTGACGCCTGACAATGTAGATACCCTGCTGCACCCGCAGTTCGACGAAAAGGCCAAGAAAGCGGCTGAGAAGGCCGGCGCCTTTTTCGCCAGGGGTGTGAACGCCTCACCCGGCGCGGCCGTCGGACAGGCCTACTTCGATGCCAATACCGCCGAGAAGATGGCCAAGGAAAAGAAGCAGGCAGTCATCATGGTGCGCCCGTTCACCAAGCCAGATGACGTGCATGGCATGATCGCCTCGAAAGGCGTGCTGACCAGCGAGGGCGGCGCGACTTCCCACGCGGCAGTCGTCGCCCGCCAGTTCGGCATCCCGTGTGTGGTTGGCGCTTCGAGCATCACGATTGACCTCGAGAAACGGGTGATGGAAGTGAACGGCAAGGCCGTCAAAGAAGGCGAATGGATTTCCGTGGACGGCACAACCGGTGAAGTTTTCATTGGCCAGATCAAAACCATCGAACCCAAGATCGAGGAGCAGTCGGAACTGCTGACCATTCTCAACTGGGCGGATGAAATCTGCGCTCGCGATGGGATGCGGAATGCCCCTCCGAAGTGGCCGACGCGCGGCCTGCAAGTTTGGGCCAACGCGGATTACCCGAAGGACGCCCGCCGCGCACGCTCATATGGCGCAGTCGGCATCGGCCTGTGCCGCACCGAGCACATGTTCTTCGAGACCGAGCGCCTGCCCATCGTCCAGCGCATGATCCTGGCCAAGACCAGCGAAGAGCGCACCGAGGCGCTGAATGAACTGTTGCCCTACCAGCGCAAGGACTTCGACGGCCTGTTCGAAGCCATGGAAGGCTACCCGGTCATCATCCGCTTGATTGATCCGCCGCTGCACGAGTTCATGCCCGACGAAGAGAAACTCTTCGAGGAAGTCGTGACCTTGCGAGTCAAGGGTGAGACCGAAGGTCTTAAGGAAAAAGAAGACTTGCTGGCCGCTATCAGATCCATGCACGAATCCAACCCGATGATGGGCCTGCGCGGCGTTCGTCTGAGTATCGCCATGCCTGAGATCGTCGAGATGCAGGTGCGCGCCATCTTCGAGGCGGCTGCGGATTGCACCCTGCGCAAGATCGTGGTCAGGCCCGAGGTCATGATCCCGCTGACCGGCACGGTCAAGGAGCTGGAGTGGATCCAGCCGCGCCTGGTGCGCATTGCCGCGGCGGTGTTGAAAGAGAAGGGCATCAAAAAACTGGACTACAAGTTTGGCACGATGATCGAAATCCCGCGCGCCGCGGTGACGGCAGCCGAGATCGCCAAATTGGCCGAGTTCTTCTCCTTCGGCACCAACGACCTGACCCAGATGACCTTCGGCTACTCGCGCGACGACGCCGAGCGCAACTTCCTGGTCACTTACGTGGAGCAGAAAATCCTGCCCAAGAACCCCTTCCAGACGCTTGACCGCGACGGTGTGGGCAAGCTGATGGAGTGGGCCATCACCGAGGGACGCAAGACCCGCCCCGAGTTGGAAGTGGGCATCTGCGGCGAGCACGGCGGCGACCCCGAGTCCATCGAGTGGTGCCACATCATCGGCAACAACTACGTGAGCTGCTCGCCCTTCCGTGTGCCGATTGCGCGCCTGGCGGCGGCGCACGTGGCGTTGAAGTATAGCGGGAAGGCGATTGTAGAAGACAAGTAACGAGTAATTTGCAAATCTGTTAAATCCACAGCGCTAATCTTCGATATACTGTGTCTATAAGAAAATCTTCCAGGAGATGCCCGTGAAAAAACTAACCCAAACCACCCTTTTGATCGCGCTTTCGATCGTCTTCGCTGCTTCGCTTTCAGCAGCAACTGTCCCCACTCCGAAATTTAAGCTGGTAAGCGATTTGCCGAGCGTAATGCCGGTAGGGGAATCATATACCGTGGTCATTGAGGTGGACAGCAAACAGCCATTCATTTGGGCAATGGCGCTGCCCGACCTGCAATTCCCCGGCAAGGGAGTCATCGCCCAGGGTGGTGACCACGCCGCTGGCGGCACATCGGCCACGCTCGAAGTGACCTTTACAGCCAAGAGTTCCACAGCTGAAATGCCCGGCGGCGTGGCGCCTGTGTCGGTGGTAGCGGGGGTCCGTTACACCAACGGGTACGTGGCCGGCCAGCAATTCGATTTTGAAGTCGCCGTGCCTTAGATAACAACCAAACAACCGAAAAAATGCCCGCCAAATCCAACATGGCGGGCATTTTTTATGAAGAAATGGTCTGCGCGGGAATGTGATATAATGACGGCAGAAATTCCGAAATTCCGCCATTCGGAGGTATGTTATGGTTACAAACATCCAGGTGCGCAGCAAGGGGACTTTTACGCTGCCAGCAGAATTGCGGCGTAAGTACGGGGTCAATGAGGGGGATTTGTT
>Ga0210004_1000496_pt1 | contig 24202 bp, 15 predicted proteins | sample CryGey13umfilter_FD_185450 | JGI IMG/M metagenome (GOLD analysis project Ga0210004, IMG submission 185450) | Groundwater microbial communities from aquifer in Utah, USA - Crystal Geyser 4/8/14 3 um filter (SPAdes) (version 3) | ecosystem: Environmental > Aquatic > Deep subsurface > Groundwater...
TGATTTACATCTCCTGGTATGATGCTCAGACGTACTGCGAGTGGGCGGGGGCGCGCCTGCCGACGGAGGCTGAATGGGAAAAAGCAGCGCGCGGCACGGACGCGCGAATCTATCCCTGGGGTAACGAAACGGTTGACTGTAACAAAGCTAATTATTCCTGTCCTTGTGTTGGCGATACTATAGAAGTTGGAAGTTACCCGATGGGTGCCAGCCCTTATGGGGTGATGGATATGGCCGGTAATGTGAGGGAATGGGTGTCAGATTGGGATTATTCGAACTACTATGCCAGCATCCCTTTTAGTAATTTGCGTGGCGGCTCGTGGGACAACTCCGCGGGTGACTATTACCGCGTCTTCTCGTCTAACTATGGCTATAAGGATCCCGGCTATACCAGCTACGATGTTGGTTTTCGTTGCTCGCTCTCGCCGTAATAGTTCTGGTATTCTGGTTTCTGGAATTCTGATTTTCTAAAGCGGGGTGGTCTGGAGCTTGCGCTGAGCGTTCTCCTGAGCGCTCACGCCGAAGGCCTGTCGAAGCGGGCTGAGCGCCTCCAGTCGAATCGTTTTTGAAAATCGGTTAGGTTATGCGACTGTCACATGAGGCAGGAGGCTGACAATGGCACCATTAAGAACCACCTTACTCATCCAACTCCCCGGCCAATCGGAACGGCAGGTAAGGCTGGATCGCGACCTCTACCGCCTGGGACGCGGGACAGACAACGAGATCGTCATCCCGGACGAGGGGGTCTCTCGCCATCACGCCCGGCTGGAACGGCGCGGGGAGGCCTGGGAATACACCGACCTGGACAGCACCAACGGCAGCTTTGTGGAGGGGCAGCGCGTCCGGCAGGTCATCCTTCAGGATGGAATGCGCCTGCAGTTGGGCAACAAAGCGGCGCATGCGGTGACGCTCCTCTTCCAATCCGCCGCGCAGGTTGCAGGTCCGGCAAGGCAGCGCTCGCGGGAACCGGCGGCGGATGCAGGTCTTACCATCCGCCAGCATAAGGAACCGACCACCGGCCTGATCCCGCTGCAATCCTATCAGCCCGTATCGGGTCATCGGGTCACCATCGGCCGCGACCCGGAAGCCGATATCCACCTCTCCGCCCCGGCAGTCTCGCGGCGTCACGCCGTCCTGCGGCAGGCCAGCGGCGAGTGGCAGTTGGTGGACTTGAAAAGCACCAACGGCACCTCGGTCAACGGGCAGCGCATCCATGCCCCGTATGCGCTGAAGCCGAAAGACCTGGTGCAGATCGGACCGTTCCGCCTGGTGTATGAAGGCGAAGGCCGGCTGCGGGTCTACGTGGCGAGCCGCGGCCTGCGCCTGGATGGCCAACGCCTGGGCTGGGAGGTCGGTAAAGGAGCCAGGCGCAAACGGATTCTGGATAATGTCAGTCTTTCGTGCAGCCCGCAGGAATTTGTAGGACTGGTGGGCGGCAGCGGCGCCGGGAAGACCACGCTGATGAAAGCCTTGAGCGGCCTGCAGCCGATGGAGGGGCGCGTGCTGGTGGAGGGCGAAGATCTGTATCGCAATTTCGACGCTTACCGCTCGCAGATCGGCTATGTGCCGCAGGACGATATCTTGCACAAGGAACTGACCGTGCAGCAGGCGCTGTGGTATTCGGCCAAACTGCGCCTGCCGCCCGACGTTGGCGAGGCGGAGATCCAGCAGCGGATTGACAGGGTGCTGGAGCAGGTGGAACTTACCGGCCAGAAGAATCAGACCATCCACAGCCTCAGCGGTGGACAGCGCAAGCGCGCCAGCATCGCCGTCGAATTGCTGGCCGACCCGCCGCTCTTCTTCCTCGACGAACCCACCTCCGGCCTCGACCCGGGGCTGGAGAAGAAGATGATGGTCACCCTGCGCAAACTCGCCGACGGCGGCAAGACCATCCTGCTGGTGACACATGCCACCGCCAACATCACCGAATGTGACCAGGTAGCCTTCATGTCGCAGGGGCGGCTGGTGTATTATGGTCCGCCGCGCCAGGCAGGCGAATTCTTCCAGGTGGGAGGCGGGGACTTTGCCGATATCTACACCGAGACCGGCGATCCGGACCCGGAGCTGGCGAAGCAGAAAGCAATTACCTGGGAGGAGAAATTCAAACACTCCTCGTTTTTCCAGAAATACGTTGCCGGACGGCTCAAGACGCTGCCCAAGGCGCAAAGCGGACCGGCGGCCGGTCAATTGCCCCGCATGAGCCGGGCGCGCGTCAGCAGCCTGCGCCAGTTCTTGCTCCTGACGCGCCGCTACTTCGACTTGATCCTGCGCGACCGCGTCCTGCTCACCATCCTGCTGGCCATCATGCCCTTGCTGGCGCTGCTCGTCGTGCTGATCGCCGAACCGGACTGGCTGGTGGGGGATGCGGCCTCCGCCATTCAGCAGCAGTTGCAGGATAAACTGCTGGGGGGTGCAAAGAGTGCCGTCTATTCCGTGGTGGGGAACGGCCAGGCGCTGCTGTTCATCATGTCGCTGGCCTCGGTGCTGCTGGGCCTGTTCGCCTCGGCTTATGAGATCGTCAAGGAACGCAATGTCTACGGCCGCGAGCGCATGGTCTTTCTGAGGCTGCTGCCCTATCTCGGTTCCAAGGTAGTCCTGCTGGGCGGCTTTGCCGCGCTGCAATGCCTGCTCTTTCTGCTGGTGGTCGGCCTCAAATTGCACTTCCCTGCCAAAGGCGTGTTCTTCCCGGCCTTGGTGGAAATCTACCTGACCATGTTCCTGGGCGCGCTGGCCGCCATCATGCTGGGATTGTTCCTCTCGGCCATCGCCCCCAACTCCAACGCGGTCGTGTACCTGATCCTGGGCGTCCTGTTCCTCCAGATCCTGTTTGCCGGCGTGCTCTTTGAACTGCCCGGCATGGCCAGCAATCTCTCGAAGGTGACGCTGACCCGCTGGACGACCGAGGCCCTGGGCGTTTCGGCGGATCTGGAACATCTCAACTCCCTGACCCAGACCCGTTTCCAGCCGGACCCGGTCACGGAAGACGTGTCCATTGACGTGGACAAGCCCGACCCGGACTGGCAGCCGGTCACCATCATTACGGAGATGAAGCAGGTGCCGGGGTGCAGCCAGCCGGTGGCCATGCCGGTGGTGCAGGAAAACGAGATGGTAACAGTCAAGGAGACCGTCACCAAGTCCGTGACGGTCACGCCGGACGCGCTGGACGTGGAAACGCCCCACACGTTCGTTCTCAACTACGAGCGCAGCGCCGCGCACCTGCTGGGTGATTGGGGCATGTTGATTGGCCTGTCGCTGCTTTTCGGAGGGGGTACAATGTGGGCGATGAAGAAAAGAGATGTGGTGTGATTCTGGTGACTGTCACCTGAAGGAGGATGAACTATGTCCAATCTCATTGGTCAATCACTCGGACGCTACCACATCCTCGAAAAACTCGGTGAGGGTGGGATGGCGACCGTGTACAAAGCCTATGACACGCGCCTGGAGCGCGACATTGCCATCAAGGTTATCCGGCGCGGGGCCTTCCCGCCGGAGCAGCTCGAACGCATCCTGATGCGTTTCGAGCAAGAGGCCAGGTTGATCGCAAAGCTCTCCCATCCGAACATTGTCAAATTGCTCGACTATGGGGTATACGAAGGATCCCCTTATCATGTGCTGGAATACATCCCAGCTGGTACTCTAAAGAAATTGTTGGAGCAGCGAGCCGGGAAACAGATGCCATGGCGGGAAGCGGCGCGGTTGCTCCTGCCCATTGCCCAGGCGTTGGAATATGCCCATGAGCACAAGATCATCCATCGCGATATCAAGCCTTCCAACATACTGCTGACCGAAAAAGGGCAGCCTATTCTCTCGGATTTTGGTATTGCCAAACCCCTGGACATCGAAGCGACGCACACCCTGACTGGGGCCGGTGTGGGCATCGGCACGGCAGCATATATGTCGCCGGAGCAAGGATTGGGGAAGAAAATTGATGGCCGGACAGACGTTTATTCTTTAGGGATTGTTTATTACGAATTGATCACTGGTCGGACCCCTTTTACCGCTGACACCCCGCAGGCAGTGATCGATAAACAAATTCATGATCCATTACCGCGTCCCGCTCAGTATGTCACCGGCCTTCCGGAAAAAGTGGAACATCTCTTGCTGAAAGCGCTGGCGAAGGCGCCGGAAAATCGCTACCCGGGGATGGGAGCGTTCGTCAAAGCGCTGGAGGCTCTTTTAGGTTATCCGACACAGGTCGTAGGCCTGATCCAAGATACCGAGAAGACAGTCGAACAGCTCAATGAAGAAACAACGCAGGATGACCTGGAGCTGGATTCGGATGGAACCACGATTCCGGAACCCGTTCTACCTCCGAAGCCATGGCTCAAGTGGCTGCTTGTTACGGGAGTCATTGCTTTTCTTTGCCTGGCACTAGCAGCCAGCGGCGGTTATCTCATTTGGAGAAATGCAACACCAGCAGCCGCATCCCTAGCGCCCATCACCGACTCCCCAATGCCGACTGAGACAGCCTCCTCCATCGCGCAAATTCCAATTACTGATGCCCCAACGCGGACAGTGACGCAGGCGCCAGAGAAAAGTTCAACCCAGGTTTCGCCAATAGATAAGAATGTGATCGCCAGAAGCACCACCTCATCCGAAATCAACTCCATTCCAAGTATCTGGGTTTTTAGTGGAATAGATAATCCGGGAGATATTCCAAGTCCCGGATCGAAGTATTACGAGACGGTTGTAGATTCCTCTAGTGCCATGCGTTGGATGTTCTTCTGGTGCACGTCGGATTCTGCCACACTGACCCAGAATCTTAACTACATGGCTGTGAATTTGCTTATCAACGATGTTCCACTGGGAATGGATCAAATCTATCAATACGATGAGAGTAGTAGCCACTGGTATTGCCGCTACTGGTCAACCACGTTAAGCGACTGGGTCGGAGGAGCCATCATTAAGTTGACGGTTCACTACACATTTTTCCAGGCAATAAATGATGGCTATAGCACTTATCCTAGCGGTGATTATTATTTGCAATTAGAGGTGGCTGTGCGATGAACTACACAGTTATCCAACGGCTCGCCAGAGTTTTGTGTGGGAAGGATTGTAATCTATTGTTTATGGAGTTTTAGACATGACCAACCTCATCGGCCAATCCCTCGGCCGCTATCACATCCTCGAGAAGCTTGGAGAGGGCGGCATGGCAACCGTCTACAAAGCCTACGACACGCGCCTGGAGCGGAATGTCGCGGTCAAGGTCATCCTGCCGCAGCGCAGGTTCTCTGAAAAGTTCTTGAAACGCTTCGAGCGCGAGGCCAAGGCGTTGGCCGGGCTTTCACACCCCAACATCGTCAAAGTGCTGGATTACGGTGAACACGAAGGGCTTCCTTATCTCGTCATGGAGTATTTGCCGGGTGGGACGCTCAAGCAGAAACTGGGACAGCCGCTCGATTGGAAGGAAGCCGCCCGACTCCTGATCCCTATCGCCCGGGCGTTGGAGTATGCCCACCAGCAGAAGATCATCCACCGCGACGTTAAGCCGGCCAATATCCTGCTGACCCACTCGGGCGAACCAATGCTCTCGGATTTCGGCATTGCCAAGATCCTGGAAAGCGAAGAGACCGTTGACCTGACCGCCAGCGGCCTAGGGATTGGCACACCGGAGTACATGGCCCCCGAGCAGGGATTGGGGCAGGCTGTGGATCATCGCGCCGATATTTATGCCCTGGGCACGGTTTACTACGAAATGGTCACCGGGCGGAAGCCCTATCGCGCCGATACCCCCATGGCAGTGCTGCTCAAGAAAGCCACCGAGCCTTTGCCGAGGCCCAGGCAATTTGCTTCCAATCTGCCGCAGGCAGTTGAAAATGTGTTGCTCAAGGCGCTGGCGCGCGATCCACAAAACCGTTACCAGGATTGCGCCGCCTTCAGTGCTACTCTGGAGGACTTGATTGCAGGCCGAACGGAGAAGGTCAAGCCAGCCAGAAAGCCGGTCAACCGCTGGGTCTGGCTGGGCAGCGGGCTGGGATTGCTTGGCCTGGTTTGCCTGGCGGCGCTAGCGGCCGGCGGAGTCGCTCTGAGCCGATCGGGCTGGTTTGCCCCAACAACAGGCGCGGGGATCACACCCGGCAGCGTTTCGCAAGTGTCTCCAACGATTGCTGCTGCCGTGCTGCCTCCCACCAGTACTGCCACGCCGCCTCCCATCAATACCCCCATCCCGGCCGCAAACTGGCAGCAGGGGCGGATAGTCTACCTGGTGGACGAGGCAGGCGGTTATACCCTCTACTCGCTCGACCTGGCAACCGGGGGCAGTCCCGAGGTCCTGCTCTACCCGCAGAGCGGAATCACCTTTTATGGCCCCTGGCTTTCGCCTGATTCAAGCCGGCTGGCCTACTACGACATGGATATAAACAGTTCTCGCACTTTCATTCTGGATTTGAATCCTGTTGGGAAACCGAACCAGGTGGGACAATGCAAATCCCCTTCTTTCTCTCCGGATGGAACGCAATTCATCTGTTATGTTCGCCGCCAAACCTCCCTGCCGATCTATGAGGTTGCGACCAGTACTCTTATTCGGTCAATCGAAACCGACATGAGCGGGCTGGCTCTGCCAGCCTGGTCGCCCGATGGGAGCGAGATCGCCTTCGCGGTCTTTGGAGCAGACAGCAGCACTTCCATCTGGAAAATCAATGCTTTGGGAGGAAGCCCTGCACAACTGGCTGCCTCGGCTTTCGAGAATTACGCCCCTTCCTGGTCGCCAGACAGCAGCCGGATCGCTTACCAATCCACGCTGACCAGTGAGGTTTCTGAAGTCTGGGTGATGGATCGTGACGGGGGGAACGCTCATCAGATTACGCAGAGCGGTGGAGAGTGGTCTCGCGGCCCGTGCTGGTCACCGGATGGAGGGTGGCTGGCGTTCGTTTCCAGCCAGGCCGGGAGCGCAGGCGCGGACCTGGGCGAAGTTTTTGTGATTTCCCTGATAACCGGCGAACTCTATCAGGTCACGCACACCGGCGGGAACGTGGTGGACTGGCGCGTCACCTGGGGACCGTAAAGGGGTAAAATAAACGGACAGGTATTAGATCTCGAAGGAGCATTATGTCTACTCTCATCGGCCAATCTCTCGGTCGCTACCACATCCTCGAGCAGCTCGGCGAGGGCGGGATGGCGACTGTCTACAAAGCCTACGACACGCGGCTCGAAGCCGACGTGGCGGTCAAGGTCATCCGCACGGAGAACATCCTGCCGAGCGTGCTGGATCGAACGCTCAAACGCTTCGAGCGCGAAGCCAAGGCATTGGCGCGGTTGACCCATGCCAATATCGTCAAAGTAACCGATTACGGCGAATACGAAGGCAAGCCCTACCTGGTGATGGAGTATTTGCCGAGCGGGACACTCAAATCGAAGCTGGGGAAACCCATCCCGTGGCGGGAGGCGGCGCGCCTGCTCGTCCCCGTTGCGCGTGCGCTGGCGTATGCCCACGAGCAGGGAATGGTGCATCGCGACGTCAAGCCGTCCAACATCCTCATCACCCAGTCCGGCGATCCCATGCTGACCGATTTCGGCATCGCCAAAATCATTGACGAGGAAGCCACGGTTGACCTCACCGGCACGAGCGCGGCGGTGGGTACGCCGGAGTATATGGCCCCGGAGCAGGTCACGGCCAAGAGCGTGGATCACCGCGCCGATATCTACGCGCTCGGCGTTGTCTTCTACGAGATGGTTACAGGGCGCAAGCCTTTCACGGCGGATACCCCAATGGCAGTGCTGTTCAAGCACGCCAGCGATCCGCTGCCGAGGCCGAAGGGCTTTGTCCCCACCCTGCCCGACGCGGTGGAGAAGGTGCTGCTCAAGGCATTGGCCAAACGGCCCGAAGACCGCTACGCCAGCATGAGCGGGTTCGCCAACGCGCTGGAGAGAACAGTAATCAGTGAGCAGTCAGCAGTTATCAGTAAAGTAAAAGAGGAGAAGGTTGAATCAAAACAAGCCGGGCCGGGAGCGCGTCCCTCGACCGATACGCAGGCGACCATCAACCAGATGGAGGAATCAATCATCAAGGAGCGGCCTGCGCCGCGCACGCCCTCCATACAGACGGTTGCACCATCCAGTTCACCGGGCCTGCTGCGCTACTGGCCGATTGGGCTGGTGGGTGTTTTGGTCATCGCGGGATTGACCATCGCCCTGATCGTTGCGTTGGCGCAGGCCACTGGCAATCGAGCGGTTCCAGTGATTACTGAACCCCCTGTTTTTACAGAAGCACCAACCGAAGCCCCCGTTGTTACAGAAGCACCAACTGAAGCGCCACCGGCTCTCGGCATCGGCTCCACCTGGGTGCGCCCGGCGGACGGCATGATGATGGTGTATGTGCCGGAAGGCGAATTCACGATGGGGAGCAATAATGGCGATTCAGACGAACAGCCTATTCATACAGTGTACCTGGACGCCTACTGGATAGATCAGACGGAAGTGACGAATGCGATGTTTACCCTGTTTGTTGAACGAACCGGCTACCAGACCGACGCAGAGGGTGAAGGTAGTTCATATGTTTTCGATGGTACTAACTGGAACGATGTTTCCGGAGCAGATTGGCAGCACCCGCAGGGACCCTCTTCGGGCCTGGCAGGCTTGAATGATCACCCGGTGGTGCATGTGTCATGGAATGACGCCGAAGCCTATTGCGGGTGGGCGGGGGTGCGTCTGCCAAGTGAGGCTGAGTGGGAGAAAGCGGCGCGCGGGATAGATGGGCGTACCTATCCCTGGGGCAATCAAAGCCTGGCCAGAAACCTGCTGAATTTTGCAGATATCAATCTCAATGTGGATTGGGCTGATAGAAATGTGGATGACGGTTACCAATTTACCGCGCCGGTTGGATCATACCCGGCGGGGGCCAGCCCATACGGGGCTTTGGACATGGCTGGGAACGTATGGGAGTGGGTGGAAGACTGGTACGGCGAAACCTATTATAGCCAATCGCCAGAAAGCAACCCGACCGGTCCGGCTTCGGGGCAGTACCGCGTGCTGCGCGGCGGCTCGTGGGTCAGCTATGGGGTCGACCTCCGCTCTGCCTACCGCTACTGGGGCGGGCCCGATCTCAGGAACTACGTCATCGGTTTTCGTTGCGTTCTCTCGCCCTAATGGTTCTGGGCTTCTGGTTTCTGTTATTCTGATTTTCTGACTCGCTTTGGGGGGTTCGGGGGGCGCAATGCGCCCCCCGAATCAATTTTTGTAAAAATGACTTGACGATGAGAAACAACGCCCCCTAAATATGAAAAAGGCTGACCGCGTTCAGCAACTTGGAAGCGGCGTTCAAGAAAGCCGCCCGTGGGCGGCTCGGGCTGGGGGAGTGGGCGAAATTCCTGCAAGCGCGCCAGAAATGCGAGCGTCGGCGCTTCCCGTCATCCCGCTGCTAGCGGGGCGGCAAATACAAAAAAGCCCGGCTCCCTGTGACAACGAATGTCGAGTATGATACAATGCAAATGGCAATCGTCCACAGGAGACGCTTATGTTAAACCTCAATCTAAATATCCGTCCACAAACAGCCAACCGGTTGAGAAAATTGCTGGAGTTTTCTAGCGACGAAGAACTCTTTGCTCAAAATATCATTGCCTATCAGGTTGCGGAACTGAAGCGCGCCGTGCTGAATTTACGCCTGGATTTGAAAACGTATGAAGAAAAATATCAATTGGGCAGCCCGACGTTCTACGAAAAATATCGCCAGGGGAAAATGGGGGACAATGAAGATTATATGCTCCGGGCAGGCCTGGTCGAGATGCTGGAAAGCAATGAAAAACGCTTGCAGGGCTTGGAAGGATGATCGAACGTTCCTGATCTGGATTGCAACGCCAAGGAGTTCGGCAGTTGAACTGACGGGTATCGAAGAGGCGGCAAATATAAAAAAGCCCGGCTCCCTGTGGCAGCGAATGTCACCTGGAGCCGGGCATATCAGGTGACAGTCACCTCGAAGGTGACTGTCACCTGATTCACATCCCCGGATTTGTCTCGTCATCGTCATACGATATCGTGATCTGCCCCCCTTTTCGCCGGGTAATGATAACCGACACATTATCCGGCGCGCCGCTGGCGAGGGTGAGAGCCACCAGTTTTTCGGCCGCCTGCTGCGGGGGCAGCTCCTGCGCCACGGCCTGTATGATGGCCTCGCTGACCACGCCCCACAGACCGTCGCTGCAGAGCAGCAGGGTATCCCTGTCCGAGAATGGCGCCTGGCAAAAGAAGGGAGTGATCTCCTTGCGGCGCGGGGTGAGGGATTGGGTCAGCCGGTTGCGCTTCGGGCTGCGCAGCGCCTGCAAGGGGGTCAGCCTGCCAGCGCGGATCTGGTCCGCCACCACGCTGTGGTCGTAGTTGAGCTGCTGCATTGCGAGGTTTGCCTGCGGAGCATTCGCCTGCACTTGCGCAGGTGCAAGCGTTGTCACTGGAACAGTTTTGTTTTCTTCACGGCGCGGTTGTTTGCCACCTAATATGCGCCCGAGGCGCGCCCGGATGGAAAAGAGAGCAGGCCTGGGTTGGATGGCTTGCCGCACCAGGGTAGGCGCGTCCGAGGCTGCCGGGCGGCCGCGAATGAGATAGGCACGGCTGTCCCCCACGTTGGCAACGTACACCTGCCCGCCGTCAATGATTGCCAGTACCGCCGTGCTGCCCATCGAGGAGTATGCGGGCTGGCCTGCCGCGCGGTCAGCCAGGGCTTTGTTGGCGCGCTGCAGGCAATCGCCCAGTAAAGCAGCCAGGTCACGGTAATCCCCCGCCTGGCGGTAATGCTCGGATATGGTTTCGACCACGAGTTTGCTGGCCAGCGCGCCGCCGGCGTGGCCGCCCATCCCGTCCGCAACGATGAATAGGGGCGGGCGGCTGCCTTCGGCAGGAAGCACCAGCACGGCATCCTGGTTCGCTTCGCCGCGCCGCTTGCGGCCGGCGTCGGTGGCTGAGCCAATTTCGAAATCCGGCAGAATCAAGCTGGCAAGCATCATCCGTTCGTGGCTCCAAAGTCCATCGTCTTTTCGTCGCCGCTGGTGGTCAACTGATCCATGGTTCGTTCGCCTTCGCCCGCAATGGGCTTGACCGCTTCGAACTGAATTTGGACGCGCTTGCCGAGCTGGATCTTATCGCCATCCCGCAGGGGGGTGGCATCTTCGACCCGTTTCCCATTGATAAACGTACCGTAGGCCGGGGGCTTGGTACGGCCGCTCTCGTCGGCGGAGAGTACCTCGCTCAGGAATAACTGCCCGCTGCGTTCCTCGATCACGGCATGATGACGGGAGACCGGGCTGTCTTTGGCAAAGATCACGTCGTTGTCCGCCTTGCGCCCCAGGGTGGTGACGGACTTGGTGATCTCGATGCGCTGGTGAAGCATGGCCGGGTCGTCGCTTTGCAGGATGACCAGCACAGCCAGGGCATTCTCGCTCGGCGTAAATGAGTCTATGGTACGGTCTTCTCCGCCGACCTCCTCCTGCGTCTCGCCGCCCACGATCGTAGCCCATTGCTTGTCTTGTTCTTTTTCGCGCCTGCGGCGTTTACCGGCTGCCAGAAGGACAGCGATGACAACTCCGAGCAAGACCAGCGAGGCGGCTGACACCAGGATGATCGTGGTGGTGGAGAGTTTCTTGCTTTCGGAGCCAGGCGCACCGGTGGCGCCAGATGGCTGGGAAGTGGCTGTGATCTCGGACGGTTGGTAAGTGACGGTGATACCGCTGCGCGCCAGCTCGGTTCCGCCTGCATCCTGGGCAATGGCCTCAAGGAAAACCTTCCCTGTCTCCAGGCTGGTAGGATCCCATTCCAATTCGTAGGGAGCCTCGCTATCGGAGCCGATGCTCACGCCGTTGGCCAGGAATTGTACTTTCTGGATGGGCGCGCCCTGCCCGGAGATTGTCACAGAGATCGTGGTCGGCCCGCTGACTTCGGCCTCGTCCGCCGGAGCGATAAAGGCGATGCTGTAAGGCAGCGCCGGCAGCTCGACGCTGCTGCTGACTTCATCCTGCGCGTTTTGATAATTGACCTTCAGCGTCAGTGTGTGCTGGCCCGGCGCGGCGGTGGAGGTGTAGTGCAGCACGTACTGCGAGCGCAGTTCGTCGGAGAGCCGGCCGAAGAGGGCATCCAGTTGCGTCGTGCCGGGGGAGTACTGGTAACGCCCGCCGGTCTGGCTGGATATCCGTTCCAGGGTCGGGCCGTCCACCTGGCTGCCCAGGCCAATGGTGTAGATCGGGACGCGCGTCTTCCCTGCGGAAGCCAGGTCAATCACCTCGTCGGCGGTATAGAAGCTGCACGGCTTGCCGCCAGCCTCGTCCACCCCGTCGGTCAGCAGGATGACCGCCCGCCGTCCGGCCGGCTGGTCGGCTGTCAATTGGACGGTCTGGTAGGCGGCGTCATACAGGCAGGTGCCTGCCCCCGGCGCTGCCTGGATCAATTCCACCTGCTGGCGGGCGGCGGTATGGTCGGTGGTGAAATCAATCCGGTGCGTCGTAGTCAGATCGAAGGTCAAAACGGCCACCCGGTCGCTGCTCTGCAGGTCGGAGATGAAACTGGCCGCGGCTTTGACGGCCGCCTCCATTTTGTCGCCGACCATGCTGCCGCTGGTATCCAGCAGCAGGGCGACGTTGATCGGCTCGTCATTGGCCGAGGCGAGGGAAGCGATCTGGACCTGCTGGCTGCCCTCGGTCAGCGTGAAATCCTCCGCCGCGGCGTCCTTGATCGGGTTCCCGGCGCTGTCGAGCAGGGAAAAATAGAGGGCCACGTCGTAAGCCGCTGATCCCTGGATGATCTGCGCCCGCACGTCGTGCAGCAGCAGGGTCACGTTCGATTGGGCTAATGCTGGTCGGGGAACCCACACGAACCCAAAGAGGAGAATTGAAACGAGCAAAGTGTGCAGGAAAACGGATTTGGCGGTACGCATGGAAGCCTCCCACTAAGAGATATGGCAACGGAGAATTGTGCTGCCTTTCCTGGTTGACGAGAAGGTATCAATATTATATACTGAAATGCAGGGAAACATCCCACGTAGGGTAGGACAAATTGCTCCTTCGACTTCGCTCAGGACAGGCAATTTGTCCCACTGCGTTCAGGAGAAATGACATGGCAAGTCTCATCGGTCAATCGTTCGGACGTTACCACATCCTGGAACAACTGGGGGAGGGTGGGATGGCGACGGTCTACAAAGCTTATGATACACGCCTGGATCGCAATGTTGCCATCAAAGTCATCCTGCCGCAAAAACAACATTCCGAGAAGTTCTTGAAACGCTTCGAGCGCGAAGCAAAGGCCCTGGCTCAACTTTCGCATCCGAACATTGTGGGGGTAATTGATTACGGGGAGGAGCAGGGTATCCCATTCCTTGTAATGGAGTACATCCCAGGTGGAACGTTGAAACAAAAGGTGGGCAAGCCAATCCCCTGGCAAGAGGCTGCTCATTTGCTTGCGCCGATTGCGCGTGCGCTGGGCTATGCCCACCAGCGGAAAATCATCCACCGCGATGTAAAGCCATCTAACATCCTGATCACTGAATCGGGTGAACCGATGCTCTCGGACTTTGGTATCGCTAAAATGCTTGAAGCCGAAGAGACGATGGACCTGACGGGTACAGGTGTGGGCGTCGGCACACCGGAATACATGGCTCCAGAGCAAGGCTTGAGCAAGCCGGTTGATGCGCGAGTAGATATTTATGCTTTGGGAGTCGTATTCTACGAAATGGTAACCGGGCGAAAGCCCTACCAGGCGGATACGCCTCTGGCTGTTTTGCTGAAATCAGCCAGCGAGCCACTGCCGCGTCCCAGAGATTTAGTGCGCGAGATGCCGGAGAATGTAGAGCGTGTGCTCCTGAAAGCTCTGGCGAAAAGACCGGGAGACCGCTTTCAGGATATGACCGAGTTTGCGAATGTATTGGAGAAGTTGGGGCAGGGTAGTAAGGTATCAGTGGGTAAAGTATCAAAAATAACAGATGTAAAGGCCAAGCGAGTACCGGTTCTTGTAGGAGCTCTTTCAGGTTTTGGAGTAGTTGTAATTGGAACTCTGATTGTCTGGGAGCTACTAAATCTAGGCCAGCGTGGCACAGGCCCTCTTGCGCCGCTGGCAACCGCGACGTTAACGCCATTTCCAACATATACATCCACGCCGACGAAAACTGCAACTCTAAATCCTACAACGACGCCAACAAAAATGCAAACCCCAACATGGATACCTCTTATTACCACTTCTTCGAGTTGTATACCAAATGATTGGTCGGTAATTGGAAGTGGTAGTGGCCAGTGGAATTGTGATGGGAATATAATTCAGGCGCATAGTTCTCGCGGCGATAGCATTCTGGTTTCAGACGCTATGTACTCAGATGTAATTATTACTGCCACTGTCAGTACTCGAAACCGAGAGGCCAGCTTGGCTATTCGGATGAAGGATGCAGGGAACGGCTATATCATCATTTTCTTACCTGATGGAATTGCTTGGAATAATGGTGTGGGGGGAATTTGGATCGTGGAGCGGACGAACTACGAAGAGTCAATCTTAGATTACTACCACAATCAGGATTTTACTGTGATTGGTCAATCCGTCAAAATTTCTATCGCTGCAATTGGTTCATCTCTAAAAGTAAGCCTTAATGATAAATTGGTTTTACTAGTCAATGATACGACCTACGTCTCTGGAAAAATAGGTCTTCGTATTAATGGGGATGCTAGCCTTCCTTGCGATTCAACTTTCGAAGATCTTGTTGTGCTCTCACCTTAGAAACCTATAGATTACTGAGTTTGTGCAATAATAAGAATTGTGAATAATCTCATCGGTCGATCCCTCGGCCGCTACCACATCCTCGAGCACGTTTCGACCCTTCGACGCGGATCAAGGCAGGCCCCGGAGTCCCCTTCAGGGATGCTCGCGAAGGGTGGATGGAAAAAATCCTCACGCCAGATCTCGGTAACAGTGTATAATCCAATCAGATGGATTATTGTCCATTGAAAAGGATTTAAATCCAACCATGGAAATCTTTGACTCACTGCTCTCAGCCAGCCAGGCGCGCGTGCTCCTTTTCCTTGCCCGCAATACAGGGCGAGCTTTTTTTGAGCGCGAGATCGTGGAGGCGACCAGAGTCAGCCGCAGCGCGGTCAACATGGCCACGCGAGCATTGCACGAATCTGGCCTGCTCATACGAGAACGCAGGGGACGAATGAATTTCTACACCGCCAACGATCAACATCCTTTTGTCAGGCAATTCAAAACACTGGATACCGTTGCCAGCCTTGAACCCTTATTGAAGGATTTGCGTCCGCTATCTCGCCGGGTTGTTCTGTTTGGAAGCCGGGCCGATGGCACCAATACGCACGAAAGCGATATTGACCTGTTCATCCTTTCACCGGAGCGCGAAAAGGCGATGAAGATCATTGGTCGCTACCTGGCCAAACTTCCCCTCCAGCCGGTCATTATGAATAACCAGGAACTGGTCGAATCGAAGGAGAAGGACGCCGCATTTCACGCGCAGGTAAAACGCGGGACCGTGATCTGGGAGGCAGATGGTGAGCCGGGAATTTGATTTCAAGCATTGTCTGGAGAAGCGCTGGCTCATGTCAATGCCGGAAGCGCGTTACTTGGTTAAAAAAGAGTTGGACGCGGCGCACAGCGACCTGTTGGAAGCGCAGGCCAGTTATCAGCGCGGTGGATATAAGTGGTGCACAATCCAAACCTATTATTCAATGTTCCACGCGGCCAGGGCCTTGCTTTATAGCCGCGGTTACCGCGAAAAGAGTCACTATTGCCTGGCTGTTGCCATGCGTCACCTCTTTGTTGAAGAGGGGCTACTGGAAGACAACCTGGTTGACGCTTTGGACGATGCCCGTGCTCTGCGGGAGGATGCCGATTATCGAACGGAATTCTCGGAGGCCAGCGCGCGATGTGCGGTAAACAATGCTGGACACTTCGTGAAGCAGGCGTATCTGATTTTGGCCAATTGGAAAGAGCCTTCAGACAATTAAGCCGAGAGAAGTATGACAAACCTCATCGGTCACTCCCTCGGACGTTACCACATCCTCGAGCAACTCGGCGAGGGTGGGATGGCGACCGTCTACAAAGCCTATGATACCCGCCTCGAACGTGATGTGGCGGTCAAGATCATTCGCAGAGGAGCATTTCCTCCTGAACAACTGGAACGCGTCCTGAAGCGTTTCGAGCGGGAAGCAAAGGCGCTGGCGAAACTCTCGCACCCCAACATCGTCAAAGTGCTCGATTTTGGTGATTACAAAGGCGCGCCCTACCTGGTGATGGAATACCTGCCCGGCGGGACGCTCAAGCAGCGCCTGGGAAAGCCGTTCCCCTGGCGGGAGGCTGCCTGCCTGCTCCTGCCGGTGGCAAGCGCGCTGCAATTTGCACACGAGCAGGGCGTCATTCATCGCGACGTCAAGCCATCGAATATCCTTATCACCAAATCTGGGGAACCGATGCTCTCCGATTTCGGCATCGCGAAGATCTTGGAGAGTGAAGAGACCGTCTCCCTGACCGGCACGGGTGTGGGCGTCGGCACGCCCGAATATATGTCGCCGGAGCAAGGCCTTGGAAAAGAGATTGACGCCCGCGCCGATGTTTACTCGCTGGGGATCGTCTTCTACGAATTGATCACTGGCCGGAAACCTTTCACTGCCGATACTCCCATGGCGGTGGTCATCAAGCACGTCAACGACCCACTGCCGCGTCCCACCCGCTTTGTGCCTGGTTTACCGGCAGGGGTGGAGCGAGTTCTTTTGAAGGCTCTGGCCAAACAGCCGGAAAACCGTTACCCGGACATGCAAGCCTTTGCGAAAGCCCTGGAGACTTTACCGGCTGCCCTAGCACAAGATATTGAAAAGACAATTGATCAAGCGGCGGAGGAAGAAGCGACGCGTGATATTCTGGAACCGGCCGCAACCGGGATACCGAAAGCGGTCGCGGGTCAGAGGTCGCGCGCCCAGACGCCGCTGCTCAAGTGGCTGCCTGCCATCGGGATTGTTGTTTTTCTTTGCCTCGCTTTGGCAGCCGGCGCTGGTTACCTCATCTGGAGGAGTTTCAACGGCGGAACAGCAGCGAATCCACCCGCGCCCTTGTCCACCTCTACGAACACAAGTCCTTTGGCTGTATCCTTGACTCCTATCATCACTCTAACCTTGACCACTCCGGTCATTTTCACGTTGACTCCTTCCGCTACTCCTACTTTGGAAATCACATTCACACCGACCGAGACACCGCAGCCACGTGCCGGGGACATTCTCCTATCGCCTGTTGACGGGATGGAGATGGTCTACGTTCCCGCCGGGGATTTCATGATGGGCGCGGCAGCCGGCGCCCAGTATGCAAATCCGAACGAGATGCCCCAGCATACCGTCTCCCTGGACGCTTTCTGGATGGACAGGACCGAGGTAACCAATGGGATGTTCAAGATTTTCATCCAGGCTAAAGGCTACCTGACCGATGCGGAACGGATTGGCAATGGAACTGTGCTTGATTTCAATCAGGCGGGGAGTCCTTGGGTGGAGGGAGCGACAGGAGTGAACTGGCAGCACCCTCATAGCGCGTCGGATGGCATCTCGGGTTTGAGCCAACGGCCTGTGGTCCAGGTAAGTTGGAACGATGCCTCGGCGTATTGCCAGTGGGCAGGCCGCCGGCTGCCGACCGAGGCCGAGTGGGAAAAGGCGGCGCGCGGCACGGATGGGCGTCTCTATCCATGGGGCAACGATACACCGAACGCCAATTTGCTTAATTTCAACCGTTTGGTCGGGCGCTTGACCGATGTGGGTAGTTACCCGGCTGGCGCCAGCCCTTACGGCGATTTGGATATGCTCGGCAATGCGTACGAGTGGGTGTTCGACCGGTATGATTCCAGCTATTACAGCCATTCTTCCTCTGCCAACCCACAGGGGCCGGGTTCGGGCAGCTTGCGTATCATTCGCGGCGGCGCGTGGAACTATGGCCTGGATTGGACGCGCATCACTTCCCGCTCGAAGCTCGAACCAATCTATCGAGTCGAGACCCTCGGCTTTCGTTGCGCTGTTGATGCTAATCCATAACAGGAGACTGCTATGACCAATTTTATCGGTCAATCCCTCGGTCGCTACCATATCCTCGAGCAACTCGGCGAGGGCGGGATGGCAACCGTCTACAAAGCCTACGATACGCGGCTGGAGCGTGACGTGGCGGTCAAAGTCATCCGCACGGAGTTATTCGGTCAAGCCATCATCGAACGTATGTTGATACGGTTCGAGCGCGAAGCAAAATCAATTGCGAAACTTTCACATCCGAATATCGTCAAGGTTCTCGACTACGGCGAACATGAGGGGAAGCCATTTCTGGTGATGGAATATCTTCCCAGCGGCACGCTCAAACAGAAAATCGGCAAGCCTGTTCCTTGGCGCGACGCGTTGCGTTTTCTCATTCCGATCGCGCGCGCTTTGCAGGTCGCCCATGTGCAGGGGATCATTCATCGCGATATCAAACCTTCCAACATTCTCATCACACTCTCCGGCGAACCGATGCTCTCCGATTTTGGAATCGCTAAGATTATTGAAAGCGAAGAGACCACTGCCTTGACTGGAACAGGCGTGGGTGTGGGCACGCCCGAATACATGGCTCCTGAACAATGGACAGGAGACACTGGTATTCAGTCTGATGTATATTCGCTGGGTGTAGTGCTGTATGAATTGATCACAGGACGCAAGCCTTACGTTGCCGACACCCCAGCCGCGATCCTGCTCAAGCAAGCTACTGGTCCCTTGCCACGCCCGTCGCATTTTGTGCGCGACTTGCCGGATACTGTCGAGAAGATGCTCATCAAAGCGCTCGCGAAGAATCCAGATGATCGCTATCAAAGCATGGAGGAGTTTACTACTGCGTTGGAAAGATTGACTCAGACAACAACTTCGAGTCTGACGACTCAAGACACGGCGCAAACGATACTCCAACCCGCTACCACCGAAGACGAGCTTAAGACGGAACATCGGTCCGAAGAACGGGGGGAAAGGATTACAGAAGCACAGCACGAGCGCAAGTCACAATCACATGGATGGCTTCTTGCCATGAGCGGAGCGTTGATCGTTTTCATGATCTGCATTATTGGGCTAGTATTTTTTTTCTGGTTGGAAAAATCAAGCCCAGACGCAAAATACAGAAACCACTCAACCACAAGTAATAGTTTCCGAACAGACCCCACTAGCCACTTATTTTTTACCTACAGAGACGAAGTCTTTATCAGAAGTACTAGTAACCAATACGCCTCTTATCATAAGTACTCCAACTTTTACACTTCTTCCGACAGCAACGCTTCAACCACAATTTGACCCTGGGAATCCTGAGGGTTTTTTGAGTTGGTGGTTTCATGTAATCTGGGCAGAAAGATATTACGAAACATTATGGGACTATATTTCACCTGAATTTAGTGGAAGACTAAACACAGATTATGCTACTTTTGTTGATAATTGGGAAAAAATAGGAAGCATTGAGGAACCTATTACAATTACTTTCATTCGTGCAGACGGTCAAATAAAAGTATATAACGTGAAATATACTACTCTTAGCCGTAAAGGTGGTTTTCCGGATACTCGTAACGATAATTTTTCTCTCTATTTCAATCCGACAAAAGGTCACTGGGAGTTCAAATAGGATCATGACCAATCTCATCGGTCTCTCCCTCGGTCGCTACCATATCCTCGAGCAACTCGGCGAGGGCGGGATGGCGACGGTCTACAAAGCCTTCGATACCCGTCTGGAGCGCGAGGTCGCTGTCAAGATTATCCGCAAGGATGTTTTCAGCCCGGTAGTGCTGGAGCGCGTGCTAAAACGTTTCGAGCGCGAAGCCAAGTCACTGGCCAGGCTCTCGCACCCGAACATCGTCAAGGTACTGGACTACGGTGACTACGAAGGATCGCCCTACCTGGTGTTGGAATATCTGCCCGGCGGCACGCTCAAGGGGCGCCTGGGCAAACCCCTCCCTTGGACGGAAGCGACTCGATTATTGCTACCCATTGCGCGCGCCTTGGAATACGCCCATCAGCAAGGGGTCATTCACCGGGATGTCAAACCGTCGAATATCCTTATTACCACCTCCGGCGAGCCGATGCTGACCGATTTCGGCATCGCCAAATTGCTCGAAGCGGATGAAGGTCAAACCCTGACTGCTACTGGCGTGGGGATAGGAACGCCGGAATACATGTCTCCCGAGCAGGGGATGGGGCGCGAAATTGACGCCCGCGCGGATGTCTATTCCCTGGGCATCGTCTTTTATGAGCTGGTGACCGGGCACAAGCCGTACGTGGCCGATACGCCCATGGCGGTTGTATTGAAGCACGTCACCGATCCCTTGCCCCGCCCCCAGCGTTTTGTCCCTGACCTGCCGGACGCGGTGGAAAAGGTGCTGCTAAAGGCGCTGGCAAAGGAACCCCAAAATCGCTATCCCACTATGGAAGCATTTGCTGGAGGTATGGAACGCCTGGCGGCCGAGGCGGGTAAGGGGTTGCCGCGCGTGACGATGCCCAAAACGCCGCCGAAAGTGGACACTCGAGCGACTATCCTCCAGGAGGCGGATACTCGAGCGACCATCCTGCAGGAGGCGGATACAGAGGCCACCCGTGACCAGGGTGTCGAGTCTGTCATTCCTCCCACTTTTCCGCCGCGCCCAGAGCCTGCTCAGCCTTCCCGGACATGGCGCTGGTTGCTGCCAGTGGGGATTGCAGCGCTCCTTTTGGCCGTGTGCGGCGTGGTTGCGGGAGTGATTTGGATAATAAATAGCGGCCTGCTGGCGAAAAACCAGCCCGTTGAGACACAGCCTTCCGGCCCGAGCGGCGGGGTTGAGCTTGCCGAAACCTTGACTGCGAGTGGCGCTTTACCCACCAGTACTGCTCCACTACTGGCAACCGCGACCCTGCCGCTTGCAGAGTCAGGAAGTACTGCTGCCCCTGTTGCAACCTCTACACCGATTCCAACCCCGACCTTTACACTGGTGCCAACCCAACCTTCCCTTGATCCGACCGGGAAGATCGTCTACTCCTGCCAGATGTCCCGCCTTTCTGATTTCAATGAGATCTGCCTGATGAACGCGGATGGTTCGAATTACCGCCAGTTGACCAGCAATGGCGCCAATAATGGTTATGCCTCACTGTCGCCAGATGGGAAAAGCATCATTTATTCGAGTAATGTATCTGGGTCATGGCAAATTTACGAAATGAACCCGAGTAACGGTTCAACACAGCAATTGACATTCGGGCCTGATCAGGCCTCCGCCCCGGAAATATCTCCGGATGGACGATACCTTGTTTATAAGCATTCTGACGCTGATACTCAGCTTGATTCGATCTGGGTGATGAACCGCGATGGCAGCAATCCCCACCAGGTTTACAGCGCCGGCTGGGATCCGGTCTGGTCGCCGGATGGCGGTCAAATCCTTTTTGCTTCCGGTTCGCTGGATCAGCCGCAGTTATATATCGTCAATTCCGATGGCTCGGGCCGGCGTCAATTGACCAACCAGGCAGATTTACGCGGCCGAAGCGATTGGTCTGTCAGCGGGCTGATCGCCTTGTATGCAGGCGCAGCCTGGCACCGGAATATTTTTACCATGAACTCGAACGGTTCAGGAATTGCCCAGATAACGGACGGCGGGAACAGCCAGGCGCCAAGTTTTTCACCGGATGGGAATTGGATCGCTTTTACGGCTTATTTCGACAACATGAACGACGCGCATGGCTGCGAGATCTACATCATGCGCACAGATGGCAGCGACAGGCGGCGTTTGACGTATAATAATTATTGTGACTGGCAGCCCCGCTGGGGGCCATAGTTTGCAAAGGAGAGACACATGAGCAACCTGATTGGGCAGTCTTTGGGTCGTTACCACATCCTCGAGCAGCTCGGCGAAGGGGGAATGGCAACTGTTTACAAGGCTTTCGATACCCGCCTGGAGCGCAATGTCGCAGTCAAGGTGATTCTGCCGCAGAAACAGCAGACCGAGAAATTCCTCAAGCGTTTCGAACGCGAAGCACGTGCTTTAGCACAACTGACCCATCCCAACATCGTCGGGATAATTGATTACGGCGAACATGAGGGGATGCCTTATCTGGTCATGGAGTATCTCCCGAGCGGAACGCTCAAGCACAGATTAGGGAAACCGATCCCTTATCAGGAAGCAGCCAGAATGCTCGCGCCGATAGCCCGTGCATTAGCCTATGCTCACGAGCAGAAGATCATCCATCGCGATGTCAAACCAGCCAATATCCTCATCACCCATTCCGGGGAACCCATGCTCTCTGATTTCGGGATCGCCAAGATCCTCGAAGCCGAAGAGACTGTTGAGTTGACCGGTACTGGTGTAGGTGTCGGCACACCCGAATACATGTCGCCAGAACAGGCTCAGGGCCAGTTGGTGGATGCAAGATCGGACATTTACTCCTTGGGCGTCGTCTTTTTCGAGATGGTCACGGGTCGAAAGCCTTTTCAGGCGGATACTCCCATGGCGGTGGTCTGGAAGTTAGCAAGCGAACCCCTGCCGCGCCCAAGGCAGTTTGTAGGCGATTTACCCGATGCCGTGGAAGGAGTCTTGCTCAAGGCGCTTGCAAAGAAGCCGGAAGACCGCTATCAAGATATGAGTGCGTTTGCGTTCATCTTGGAAGGATTGGCATCATCGCATTTGAAGGCAGGGAAATCACCCCGTGCCCAGAAAGCATCAGTTTCCAAAGCGCCTTCACACCCTGGTGAGAAGCAGAAAAGCAGAAAATGGCTGCCAGCGGTTCTAACCACCGTAATATTAGTGGCTGTTATCGCAGCGGGAGCCATTTTCTCCCGGCTGGGGCAGCAAGGCAAAGGACCGCTATCATTCTTGTTAGCCAAGACACCAATAAGTTTCCCTACGCCATCGCCCACGCCGACCTTAATACGAGTTCCAACCAATACCAGAACACCGACACTCGCCCCCACAACCATACCAAACTATTCCATAGAAAAAACTGTTACGGTGTCTGCACTAGACCTTTGGCAAAATACAGGCATAGTACTTATGCCTGGGGATATCCTGAATATTCAGTACGTATCTGGACAGTGGGGGTGGACAGGAGAAGCGCGTCATGGGGCGATTGGTGATTCGCAAAGTTGCCTTGAGGTATGTGGGCCAATAGCGTCTTCATGCCCAATACAGGCTGCTAATGAAGGCGCCTTGGTCGGGCGGATAGGTAACGATGCTTTTGTGATAGGACAGCAAGTCACGTATACGAATAACACGGATCAGGCTGGCGAACAAATTCTTGATTTGAGAATGAATGATTGCGATTTAGGCGTACACGATAACTTCGGCAGCATTGAAGTAAAAATCAGTGTTATTTCCAAAACATCGACTGTCACAATACCAGCACAAATTACAGACGGCGAATCACTTTATCGCTGGTGTCCGAGCGATTGGGCAACATGTCGCAATGCAGCACAAGGTAATGCAACCTGGGTTGGTTTAACTGTTACCACAATTGGAGCAGGTCACGACAAGTCAGGTTTCACCATCGAAAGAGGTTTTTTATCCTTTGATACTTCATCGATTCCTGCCAATGCAACGATAAATAGCGCAACTTTGCATTTCTATACGGGAGCATTTCTAAATGGCGACACGACCATCCATGTCGTACGCTCATTTGCTAATGCTTCATTGTCTGATAGCGATTATGGAAAGATTGAATACAATTCGGGAGGCTCAATAAGACCATCGAGTCCATTTACATGGTTTGAAATAGATATTCAAGATGAGGCGTTATCATGGCTCAGACCTGGACAAATAACAAGCCTGGCGCTAATTCACGATTATGACCTTAGAAATATAGTACCAACTTCAGGCAATGATGTTTTGATTGCCACATCAGAGGATGAACAACATCGGCCATACTTGACCATAACATACACAATCCATTAATCATATCGCGAAGACCACAAGTACTAACAAAACATCACCTGAACCTCACGGTCCTAAATCGAGCAAATTATGATTAATCTCATCGGCCAATCCCTCGGACGCTACCACATTCTCGAGCAACTTGGCGAGGGCGGCATGGCGACTGTCTACAAAGCCTACGACACCCGCCTGGAGCGGGACGTGGCCGTCAAGATCATCCGCAAATCGGCGTTCAGCCCGGAAGTGCTCGAACGCATGTTGAAACGGTTCGAGCGCGAGGCCAAAGCCCTCTCGAAACTAACTCATCCCAACATCGTCGGGGTCATTGACTACGGTGATTACGAAGGCTCGCCTTACCTTGTTATGGAGTACCTCCCCGGCGGG